>Ga0307515_10003296_pt1 | contig 34132 bp, 32 predicted proteins | sample 17_EM_MG_FD_194513 | JGI IMG/M metagenome (GOLD analysis project Ga0307515, IMG submission 194513) | Populus trichocarpa ectomycorrhiza microbial communities from riparian zone in the Pacific Northwest, United States - 17_EM | ecosystem: Host-associated > Plants > Roots > Unclassified | place...
TGGCTGCCGGTATCGACGGCCTGGTGCACCTGTCCGACCTCTCGTGGAACGAACCCGGCGAAGCCGCGGTGCGCAACTACAAGAAGGGCCAGGAAGTCGAAGCCATCGTGTTGGCCGTCGACGTCGACCGCGAACGCATCTCGCTGGGCATCAAGCAACTCGACTCCGATCCGTTCACGACCTTCGTGACGGTGAACGACAAGGGCCAGACGGTGACCGGCAAGGTCAAGACCGTTGACGCCCGTGGCGCCGAGATCGATCTGGGTGAAGACATCATCGGTTACCTGCGTGCTTCCGAAATCAGCCGTGACCGCGTGGAAGACGCGCGCAACGTGCTGAAAGAAGGCGACGAAGTCACCGCCGTGGTGGTCAACGTGGATCGCAAGACCCGCAACATCCAGCTGTCGATCAAGGCCAAGGACGCTGCCGACCAAGGCGAAGCCATGGCGGCACTGAGCCAGCAATCGGCCCGTGAAAACGCCGGTACCACCAGCCTGGGCGCCCTGCTGCGCGCCAAGCTGGACAACAACAATAACTAAATTGTTGACCGGTTGAACCCAGGCCGATCCGACTTGCCGGGCAAGCGGATTGGCCTGATTCACGACCGACTCCACCCGAGTACGGTTTTACTTCCACCCGGCACGGCTCCTGCTTGCACCGGATGGAAATAAAAACGGAATGAACTCTTTCTCTAAATGACCCGATCCGACCTTGTTGAAGAGCTGGCCGCCCGTTTCAGCCAACTCACCCACCGCGATGCCGAGGCGGCCGTCAAGACCATCCTGGATGCGGTCAGCGAGGCGCTGGTGCGCGGTCACCGCATCGAGATCCGCGGCTTCGGCAGCTTCTCCATCAACCGCCGCCCGCCCCGCATGGGCCGCAACCCGCGCAGCGGCGAAAGCGTGGCCATCCCCGAAAAACGCGTGCCGCATTTCAAGCCGGGCAAGGCCCTGCGCGAAGCGGTCGACCAGCGCACGGCCGAGCTGGAAAGCAAGCCCGTGTCGCGCCGCGCATGAGCGTGCCATGCTGCGTTTAGAGGCTCGAACGATTGACTAGAATGCCAGCCGATAAAGGGCCAAAATGAAGAAGCTGATGTGGCTGCTTAAGTGGGTACTTAAAGCGGCCATTTTTTTTACCCTGTTTGCGTTCGCCCTGAATAACCAGCAGGACGCGACCGTGCATTTCTTTTTCGGCACGCAGTGGCGCGCGCCCATGGTGCTGATGATCCTGAGCGCGTTCGCCGCGGGCTTGGCGCTGGGCATCCTGGGCATGGTGCCGCGCTGGTGGAAACACCGCGTCGTGGCGCGCAAGGCCTTGCAGCCCGCCCCGCCAGCACCGGCGCCCGCCCCGGTCACCACCGATGTTCCCGGCACCGCGCCGCTGAGCGGTCCTCCCCATGGACTTTGATCTCGGCTGGATCCTGCTCGGCCTGCCGATCGCCTTCGTCCTCGGCTGGCTGGCTTCGCGCTTCGACCTGCGCCAGCTGCGCCTGGAAAACCGGCAGGCACCCAAGGCGTATTTCAAGGGCCTGAACTTCCTGCTCAACGAGCAGCAGGACCAGGCCATCGACGCCTTCATCGAGGCGGTGCAAAAAGACCCCGACACCTCGGAGCTGCACTTCGCGCTCGGCAACCTGTTCCGCCGCCGTGGCGAATACGAACGCGCGGTGCGGGTGCACGAACATCTGCTGTCGCGCGGCGACCTCAGCACCCTCGACCGCGACCGCTCGCAGCATGCGCTGGCGCTCGACTTCCTCAAGGCCGGCCTGCTCGACCGCGCCGAAGCCGCGCTGCGCAAACTCGAAGCGACCAAATACGAGGCCCAGAGCCGCCTGGCCCTGCTGTCGATCTACGAACGTTCGCGCGACTGGCCCAAGGCCTCGGCGATCGCCAAGAAGCTCGAAGACGCGGGCCAGGGCAGCTTCATCGGCCGGCTGTCCCACTACCTGTGTGAACAGGCCGCGGCCCTGGTGGTCTCCAAGCAGCCCGAGGCGGCGCTGCTGCTGGTCCAGCAGGCCATCGCCACGGCACCGCAGGCGCCGCGCCCGCGCATCGACATGGCCGCGCTACAGCAAAAGGCCGGCCAGCTCGCCGACGCCTTCGCCACGCTGCAAACCCTGGCCGACACCGCGCCGATCGCCATGCCGCTGATCGCATCGATGATCGCCCGCGTCGGCCTCGAGGCCGGTCTGGGCGCAGAGGCGCTGGCCCTGCTCGAAGCCAGTTATGCGCAGAGCCCGTCGCTCGACGTGCTCGAAGCCATCGTGACGCTGCAGTCCACCAGCCCCGCACTGGCAGCGGCAGCCCGGTTCCGCTACGTACAACATCTGGGGCACGAGCAGTCGCTGGTCGCAGCCGCGCGCTGGATCGCCGGCGAAAAGCTCGAACACGAAGAATTCCATCCCCAGGTGCAGCGCGCGCTCGACCATGCCACCAAGCCGCTCACGCGTTACCGCTGCGCCGCCTGCGGCTTCGAGGCCAAACAACATTTCTGGCAATGCCCGGGCTGCCAGGCCTGGGACAGCTACCCCGCGCGCCGCGTGGAGGAACTATGACCCAACTTTCTCAACTATCCCGCGAACAGATGGCCCAGGCCCAGGTGCTGGTGGTCGGCGACGCCATGCTCGACCGCTACTGGTACGGCGCGGTGGACCGCATCAGCCCCGAGGCGCCGGTGCCGGTGGTGCGCGTCACGCGTGAAGAAGAACGCATCGGCGGCGCGGCCAACGTGGCCTACAACATCCTGACCCTGGGCGCGCAGGCTTCGCTGCTCACCGTGGTGGGCGACGACGAGGCCAGCCACAAGCTGGAGGCGCTGGTGGCCAACACCGGCATCCGCACCCATTTCGGCCGCGACCCGCAGCTGCAGACCACCGTCAAGCTGCGCGTCATCGGCCGCCAGCAGCAACTGCTGCGGGTGGACTTCGAGAACACACCCAAGAGCGAGATCCTGGCCTCGCAATCGGCCACCTTCGCCACCCTGCTGCCGACACACCAGGCCGTGCTGTTTTCCGACTACGGCAAGGGCGGTCTGGCCCATGTGGGCGACATGATCGCTCTGGCGCACAGCAGCGGCAAGAAGATCCTGATCGACCCCAAGGGCTCGGACTATTCGCGCTACAGCCGCGCCAGCGTGATCACCCCCAACCGCGCCGAACTGCAGCAGGTGGTGGGCAACTGGCACAGCGAGGAAGAGCTGCGCACCAAGTCGCAGAACCTGCGCCAGCAACTGCAGCTCGAAGCCCTGCTGGTCACCCGCAGCGAAGAAGGCATGACGCTGTATGACGACCAGGGCGAGCTGCATGTGAGCGCGCAGGCACGCGAGGTGTTCGACGTCACCGGCGCCGGCGACACTGTGATCGCCACCATGGCCGCGCTGGTCGCCGCGGGCTTGAGCCTGCGCCAGGCCATGCCGCTGGCCAACCGCGCCGGTGGTGTGGTGGTGGGCAAGTTCGGCACCGCCACCGTGAGCTACGACGAACTTTTTTCCGCTGTTTGAGCCCCGCTAGAAGAGGAACGATTCCATGACCCGCATCGTCGTCACCGGAGCCGCAGGCTTCATCGGCAGCAACCTGGTGCGCGGCCTCAATGCGCGCGGCATCACCGACATCATCGCGGTGGACGACCTCACGCAGGGCGACAAGTTTCGCAACCTGGCCGACCTGCAGATCGCCGACTACGTAGACCAGGACGTGTTCTACAGCCGCTTCGCCCAGGGCGTGTATGGCGACGTCGAAGCCGTGTTCCATGAAGGCGCCTGCAGCGACACCATGGAGAGCGACGGCAAGTACATGATGGACAACAACTACCGCGTGTCCTGCGACCTGTTCCAGGCCTGCCAGCACCGCGGCACGCGCCTGTTGTACGCATCCTCGGCCGCCACGTATGGCGGCTCGGCCAGTTTCATCGAAACACCGGAGTTCGAACGCCCGCTCAATGTCTACGGCTACTCCAAGCTGCTGTTCGACCAGCGCATGCGCCTCGAATGCGGTGCCGATTTCAGCCGCTTGAAGAACCTCACCAACAACCAGGTGGTGGGCTTTCGCTACTTCAACGTCTATGGCCCGCGCGAGCAGCACAAGGGCCGCATGGCCAGCGTGGCCTTTCACCAGTTCAACCAGTTCAAGGCAGAAGGCCGGGTCAAGCTGTTCGGTGAATACGGCGGCTATGCACAGGGCGGCCAGATGCGCGATTTCGTGTTCATCGACGACGTGGTGGCGGTGAACCTGTGGTTCTTCGACCACCCGGCGCAATCGGGCATCTTCAACCTCGGCACCGGCCGCGCCCAGCCCTTCAACGACGTGGCCCATGCGGTGGTGAACAGCCTGCGCACCCAGGCCGGCCAGCCCGCGCTGAGCCTGGCCGATGCGGTGGCCCAGGACCTGATCGAATACGTGCCGTTTCCCGACGCGCTGCGCGGCAAATACCAGTGCTACACCCAGGCCGACCTCACGGCCCTGCGCGCCACCGGTTGCAACCATGTGTTTGCCGACGTGCAGGCCGGCGTCGGCAGCTATGTGCAAAGCCTATTGAAGGCTCGAAGCTAGGACTTCGTCGGGCAGGTGTTCCAGCCGAACAAGGCATAAGGTGGGCACCATCCCACCAGACCGGTCAGCAAGGGCAGCACGCCCAGCCAGCCCCAGGGGCCGATGGCACCGGTGAGCGCCAGGGCAAGCAACACGGTGCCCACGGTGATGCGCAAAATGCGGTCGATGCCGCCGACATTGGCTTTCATATCCCATCCTTGGTTGGTGAAGACCAGGACATTGAACAACCGGATCAGGTCAAAAACTCTGATCCAGATCAGACAAACGCCAACCGACTCGCCGGCTTCAGCGAGTGTGGGCCGCGGTCCCATCGTCCATACGCAGGCCCTTGGGCAGCGGAAACTTCACCGTCTCCTCAATGCCGTCCATCTTGCGCACCGACACCGCGCCCAGCGCGCGGATGCGGTCGATCACCTGCTTGACCAGTACCTCGGGCGCCGAGGCGCCGGCGGTGAGGCCGACACGGGTCTTGCCTTCGAACCAGGCGGCCTGCAACTCTTCGGCGCTGTCCACCATATAACTCTCCGTGCCCAGCTTCTCGGCCAGCTCGCGCAGGCGGTTGCTGTTGGAGCTGGTGGGGCTGCCGACCACGATCACGATGTCCACCTGCGGGCTCATGATCTTGATGGCGTCCTGCCGGTTCTGCGTGGCGTAGCAGATGTCCTGCTGCTTGGGCTCGCGGATCAGCGGAAAGCGGGCCTTCACCGCGGCGGAGATTTCAGCCGCGTCGTCCACACTCAGCGTGGTCTGCGTCACCACCGCCAGCCGGGTGGTCTGGCTCGGCTGCACCAAGGCCACATCGGCCACGTCTTCCACCAGGTGGATGCCGCTGTCGAGCTGGCCCATCGTGCCTTCGACTTCGGGATGGCCCTTGTGGCCGATCATGATGAATTCGAAACCTTCCTTGTGCAGCTTGGCCACTTCGACGTGGACCTTGGTCACCAGCGGACAGGTCGCGTCGAAGATCTGAAAGCCGCGCGCACGCGCTTCGTCCTGCACGGCCTTGCTCACGCCGTGGGCCGAAAACACCAGCGTGGCGCCGGGCGGCACGTCGGCCAGGTCTTCGATAAAGATCGCGCCCTTGTCCTTGAGGTCGTTGACCACATAGGTGTTGTGCACGATCTCGTGGCGCACGTAGATCGGGCGGCCGAACTTCTTCAGCGCACGCTCGACGATTTCGATGGCACGGTCGACCCCGGCGCAGAAACCGCGCGGTTCCGCCAAGACGATTTCCTGCGGCAGGGGCATCACCGGCGCGCTCATAACACCCCGATCAACAGCACTTCAAACGTCACCGGCTGGTCGGCCAGCGGGTGGTTGAAGTCGAACAGCACGGCGTCGGGGCTGTCGGCATTGCCCACCTGCTGCACCGCACCGGCGTACTGGCCCAGGCCGTCGGGCGTAGGGAACTGCACCACGTCGCCGACGCGGTAGGTCTCGTCCGGATCGCCCAACTGGTTGAGCAGCTTGCGCGCCACCCACTGCACCATGTCGGGCTTGCGTTCGCCGAAGGCTTCGCCGGCTGGAATCTCGAAGCTGGCACGCGTGCCCTCCTCCAGGCCCAGCAGCCGCTGCTCGACAGCCGGAGACAACTCGCCGGTGCCGAGCGACAACGTGGCCGGCTTGCCTTCGAAGGTGTTGATGATGTCGCCCCCCGGGCCCGCCAGGCGGTAATGCAGGGTCAGGAAGGACCCGGGTTGAACGGTCGCGGTGGTGGTGGTGGACATAAAACTCTCGGAGCTAGGCGCGACGGTGGTCGACTGTGGCGGGTTATGGCAGGCTATGGCAATTGGCGAATAAACTGGCCTCTATTGTAGAAAGTTGAGAGCCGCGAGTCCGTTTGAGCGCGACAAAGCCCTGCCGTCCCCCTTTTACCTGCCCTGCCTCCGAAATGCCGCTCAAAGACCTGCCTGCCGATGCGCAACCGCGCGAAAAGCTGCTCGCGCGCGGCCCCGGCGCACTGGCCGACGCCGAATTGCTGGCCTTGCTGCTGCGCACCGGCATCCAGGGCAAGGGCGTGCTGATGCTGGCCCAGGAGCTGCTGGAGCCGGCCCCACTGGGTTTCGGTGGCATCGCCGGCCTGCTGCACGCCACGGCCGAAGACCTGCGCCGCATCAAGGGCCTGGGCCCGGCCAAGCGCGCCGAACTGGTGGCCGTGCTGGAGCTCGCCCGCCGCGTACTGGCACAGCAACTGCAGGTGCGCGAAGTGCTGGCCTCGCCCGAAGCCGTCAAGCACTTCCTGCAGCTGCACCTGTCGGCCAAGACCCACGAAGTCTTCGCGGTGATGTTCCTCGACGCGCAGCACCGACTGCTGGCCATGGAAGAGTTGTTTCGCGGCACGCTGGCCCAGTCGAGCGTCTACCCCCGCGAAGTCGTGCTGCGCGCCCTGCACCACCATGCCGCGGCCGTGGTGCTGGCGCACAACCACCCCAGCGGCAGCGTGCAGCCCTCGCCCGCCGACGAGGCGCTGACGCACACCCTGAAAGCCGCGCTGGCGCTGGTCGACGTGCGGGTGCTCGACCATGTAATCGTCGGCACGGGCGTAGCGCTGTCGATGTCCGAGAAGGGGCTGCTCTAGATGAAGATCAATTCGCTGCAGGATCTGAAGAAGATCCAGAAATCCATCCAGGAAGCTGCCGCACTACAGGCCGCCCAGCGTGCCGCCCAACTGGAGAAAGAGCGCAGGCTCGCCGCGCAGAAAAACCTGTTCATCCTCGCCGTGGGTGCGGTCAAGCCATTGCCCGACAAACGCAAGGCCCTGCTGAAAAAGGAGCAACCGCCGCCGGTGGCCGCCCAGTTGCAACGCGACGAAAAGGCCGTGCTGGTCGAAGCCATCAGCGACGGCTTCGACGCCAGCAACCTGCTCGACACCGACGACGCGCTGAGTTACCGCCGCCAGGGCATCGGCATCGACGTGACTCGCCGGCTGCGCAAGGGCGAGTGGAGCATCCAGCGCCAGATCGACCTGCACGGCCTGCGCAGCGAAGCCGCGCGCGACGCCTTGTCGGGCTTCATCCGCGAGGCGCACAAACAAGGCATCCGCTGCGTGCGCGTGGTGCATGGCAAGGGCCTGAGTTCACCCGGCAAGACGCCGGTGCTCAAGGGCAAGGTGCGCAACTGGCTGGTGCAGAAGAACGAAGTGCTGGCCTTTGTGCAGGCCAGGCCGATCGACGGCGGCGCGGGCGCACTGGTGGTGCTGCTGCGGCCGAGCTGAAACCAGGTGACGCTTTACACTCGGGGGCGCCCAACCTCCCCCGTGCCGCGATGAACCATGTTTAAAACCGTCCTGAAGCAACTCTCGCCCGCCGGTGAACGTGGCCGCCTGTCGATCCTGATCTTTCACCGCGTCCTGCCCGAACGCGACCCGATCTTTCCGGGCGAGGTCGATGCCGCGGCCTTCGACGCCATCTGCCGATGGATGAAAGCCTGGTGCAACGTGCTGCCGCTCGACACGGCGGTACAGAAGCTGCGCGAGCGCAGCCTGCCCGAACGCGCCGCGGCCATCACCTTCGACGACGGCTACGCCGACAACCGCACCGTGGCCCAGCCGATCCTCACGCGCCACGGCCTGACGTCCACCTTCTTCATCGCCACCGACTTCCTCGACGGCGGCCGCATGTGGAACGACACCGTGATCGAATCGGTGCGCCTGTGCCCGTCGGCCGAGCTTGATCTATCGACTCTCGTCAAGCGCGACGGCTCGGGCGACCTCGGCCGCCACACCATCGCCACGCCCGAGACCAAGCGCCAGGCCATCGAATCCATCATCGGCCAGATCAAGTACCTGCCGGTGCTCGAACGCCATGCCCTGACCGAAAAGATCGCCCTATGCGCCGGCGTGCAGCCGCCCGACGACCTGATGATGAGCTCGCAGCAGGTGCGCGAACTGCGCGACGCCGGCATGCAGATCGGCGCCCACACCCGCTCGCATCCGATCCTGGCCAAGCTCGACGCCGATGCGGCCTGTGCCGAGATCGCGCAAAGCCAGCGTTTCCTGGAGGGTGTGCTGGGCGAACGCGTCGGCCTGTTCGCCTACCCGAACGGCAAACCCGGCACCGACTACAGCCCGGACAGCGTGCGCATCGTGCGCGAGCTCGGCTTCGACGCCGCCGTGTCGACCAGCAAGGGCGCGGCCGATGTATCCACCGACCCGTTCCAGATCCCACGCTTCACCCCCTGGGACCGCAGCCGGCTGCGCTTCGGCGCGCGGTTTGCGGACAACCTCTGGCGGGCTTGACCGTTTAAACGCCCTTGTTGCGCATCCAGTCGGCTGTCTGGAAAAAGCTTTGCACGAGCCGCGCGCGCAAGTCTTCGGGCACGCCGGTTTCGCCCATGGCCTGGTCCATGCAGGCCAGCCACTGGTCGCGCTCCAGAATGCCAATGCTGAACGGCATGTGCCGCATGCGCAGCCGCGGATGGCCGAACTGGTCGGTGTAGTGCTGCGGCCCGCCCATCCAGCCGCACAGGAACCAGAACAGCCGCTGCCGCGCGTTGTCCAGCGTCGGGCCATGGGCGGCGCGCAGCGCGGCATATTGCGGCTCCAGCTCCATCAGGTCGTAGAAACGCTCGACCATCGCCTTGATGCGGTCTTCACCGCCGATCCATTCGAAAGGGGTGTTGAAAGGCGTGGGTTCTTCAGGGGTCATGGGTGGGGATTCTAGGAGCGGGCGGCGCCTCCCACGATCACTGGACAGCCGAAGGACGGCGGCTCGTTCAAGCCTGAAGAATCCTGTCTGCCTCCGCCACACAGCGCCGAGCGGCAGCCACAAGCTCAGGCACGAACGCATGGCCGCTGCGCAGGGCGCTGGAAAGAATCACCATGTCTTCGATGTACTCATGCACCATCTGGTTTCTGAGTCGGCGCATTTCCATCCAGGCATCGGCAGAGGCGATGAAGCCGAACTTTTCAGCCTTGTCCAGATTATCGATCGCAGGACCCGGCGTTTCCGCCAAAGCCGCGAGCAAGGTGGGGAGCAATTTGTCGCCGACCATGTCCTGCAACCGGCCGAAACGACTCACGAAGGCGTCGAGCCGCTCTGCCAGCAACGGGTCCGCCGCAACTTTTTGCGCTACCTCAAGGGTAAAAGCTGTGCTGAACAATCTCCCATCCGTATCGAGAAGATGGGAACACTCCTTCAAGGTCACCCGCGACAGGAACTCAAGCCGCGCAGCCAGCGACGCGAGGATTTTCATAACCGCACACCTTCGGCCAGCGCAATGGAATGAACAGGCAAATGCAACAGGTTGGGCGCTTTAATCAACACGTCCACCTTGCGTCCATACATGTTTCTCGAAACTTGCGCGGCCATCCGAGAAGAAAGTTGTGCTGGTTCCGCAACGGACTCGTCCAGTTCCAGCAGCAGGTCCACATCGCCACCACGTTCATCGTCGCGCACACGGGAACCGAACAGCCACACCCGTGCCCCCTCGCCTGCCAGCTGACGGGCGCTGGCGCGTATCGCGGAAATCTGCTCGGGTGATAGACGCATGTGTTGATTATTGCGCGGAGTGGGTCGTTGCCGTCAATCCGAAGCACTCCGCAGCGTCAGCATCACCGGCCGGCGCAACACCTCGCGCAGCCCCCACCAGCCCGCGGCCAGCGCCAGCGCGGCGCCGGCCAGCGCGCCGAGCACCGGCACCCACAGCGACGAGGTCCAGGCGAAGTCGAACACGAAACGCGCCAGCGCCCAGCCCACCGCCACCGCGGCCAGGCTGGCGAGGAAACCGGCGAGCAGGCCCACACCGGCCAGTTCGGCGCGCTGCACCTGGCGCAGCAGCGTGGCCGGTGCGCCGAGCGCGCGCATGATGGCGTATTCGCGTGCACGTTCCTCGCGGGTGGCGGTGACCGCGGCGAACAGCACCACCAGGCCGGCGGCCAGCGTGAAGCCGAACAAGAATTCCACCGCGCGGATCACCTGGTCGAGCACGCGCTGCACCTGGGCCAGCGCGGTGCTGAGGTCGACATTGGTGACGTTCGGGAAGGCGCGCACCAGGGTGTTGTCGAAGCCCGGGGTGTCGGGCGCACGAAAGGCCGTCATGTAGGTCACCGGCACGTCGGGCAGGCTGCTGACCGGGTAGATCACGAAGAAGTTGGCATGCATCGAGCCCCAGTCCACCTTGCGCAGCGAGGTGATCTTCGCGTCGGTCTGCAGCCCGCCCATGTCGAAGCGCAGCGAGTCGCCGAGCTTCAGGCCCAGGGTCTTGGCGATGCCCTCCTCCACGCTGATGGCGCCCTGTTCCTCATCGGTCCACTTGCCGGCCACCAACGCGTTGTGCGGCGGCCGCTGGGCGCTGTTGGACAGGTTGAATTCGCGGTCGACCAGGCGCTTGGCGCGGTCTTCCTGATAGTTGTCGGGCGAAACGGGCTTGTCGTTGATGGCCACCAGCCGGCCGCGAATCATCGGATACCAGTCGTACTGGCGCACGCCGCCGTCGCGCATCGCCTTCTGGAACGGCTCGTTCTGCTCGGGCATGACGTTGATGATGAAGCGGTTCGGCGCGTCCGGCGGCGTGGCCTTGCGCCAGCTGTCGACGAGGTCGGTGCGCAGCAGCACCAGCAGCATCAGCGCCAGCAGGCCCACCGCCAGCGCGCTGACCTGCACCACCGCATACGCCGGCCGCGCCGAGATCTGGCGCGTGGCCAACACCAGCCAGCGCGGCGCCGTGGCCTCGTTGACGCTCTGCCGCAAGAGCTTCACCGCCACCCAGCTCAGCGCGGCAAACACCAGCACCGCCGCGCCGAAGCCGCCGACCGCGATCAGGCCGAGCTGGACGTCGCTGCTGGCCGCCAACAGCAGCGCCGCAAAACCGAGCACACCCAGTCCGAGCGCGGCGGCGGACGTGGGCTTGAGGTTGCCCATGTCGCGCCGGATCACACGCAGCGGCGGCACCTGGGCCAGCTGCAGCACCGGCGGCAGGCCGAAGGCACACAGCAGCGTCAGCCCCATGCCCAGGCCGAAGACCACCGGCCACAGCGTGGCGGCCGGCAGCGTGGCATCGACCAGACCAGCCAGCAAGGCCACGAAGGCGTAATGCACGCCGAAGCCGATGGCCACACCCAGCGCGCTGGCGAACAGGCCGACCAGCGCGAACTCGAACGCGTAACTCCAGGCGATGGTGCGCTGGCTCTGGCCCAGCACCCGCAGCATGGCGCAGTCGTCCAGGTGGTTGGCGGCAAAACCGCGCGCGGCCAGGCCCACGGCCACCGCGCTCAGCAAGGCCGACAGCAGGGCCACGAGGTTCAGGAATTTATTGGCCCGCTCCAGCGTCTGGCGCATTTCGGGACGGCCGCTTTCCAGCGACTCCAGGCGCAGGCCACGGGTCTCGGGTTTCTTGACTTCGGCTTCGGCCCAGGCCACATAAGCCGCCACCGGTCGCGCATCGCCGGCCACCGCCAGCCGGTAGGTCAGGCGGCTGGCCGGCTGCACCAGCGCGGTGGCGGCCAGGTCCTGCTGGTTGACCATGACACGCGGCGCAAAACTCATGAAGCCACCGCCACGGTCGGGCTCGATGACGATGATGCGGGCGACGCGGAATTGCGAGTCGCCCAACAGCAGCGCATCCCCCACGCGCAGGCCGAGCGCGTCGAGCAGCGGCGCATCGACCCAGGCCTCGCCGGGCGCGGGGATGTCGCGCGTGGCCTGCCCGACATCCGTGGGCTGCGTCGCCACCTTCAGGCTGCCGCGCAAGGGGTAGCCGGGCTCGACCACCTTCAGCGCCACGAGTTTGGCCGCCCCGCCCTGCGCGTCGGTGGCCCGGCCCATGGTGGGGAAGGTCACCGTCAGCGCAGTCTGCAGGCCGCGCGTGCGCGCCTGTGCCATGAAGCTGGCCGGCGGCGGGTTGTCGCTGACCAGCACCGCGTCGCCGCCGAGCAGTTGGCGTGCATCCCGCTGCAGGCCGCCCTGCAGCCGGTCGGCAAAGAAGCCCACGGCGCTGAGCGCGGCCACGGCCAATGTCACCGCCACGATGAGCAGGCGCAGTTCGCCGGAACGCAGGTCACGCCAGAGGGTGCGCCAGCCAAGACGCCAGAATGAGTTGTGCATGGGACCGAGCCTAGCGCAAACCCTGGCAAGCGGCAGTTTCCGGGGGGATTGGCCCCATGCATACTCGCCCATCAGGCCCGGCCTGCCGATCCGGCACAGCCGAGCATTGCTGACGAAAGGTATGTGTATGTGGCAACCCAGCGAACGTTATCCCGACCCGGCCATCGAGGTGCTCGATCCGCGGTTTCTTTCCTACCGCCTCGTCTCGGCCGCGGTCGAACGCCTGGCCACCGGCATGCGCTGGGCCGAGGGGCCTGTGTGGTTCGGTGACGGCCGCTACCTGCTGTGGAGCGACATCCCGAACAACCGCATCATGAAGTGGGAAGAGGAGACCGGCGCGGTGAGCGTCTTCCGCAAACCCTCCAACTACGCCAACGGCCACACGCGTGACCGCCAGGGCCGGCTCATCGGCTGCGAGCACGGCGGCCGGCGCGTGGTGCGCACCGAATACGACGGCAGCCTCACCGTGCTGATGGACCGCTTCGAGGGCAAGCGGCTGAATTCGCCGAACGACGTGGTGGTGAAGTCCGATGGTTCAGTGTGGTTCACCGATCCGCCCTTCGGCATCCTCGGCTTCTACGAAGGCGCGCCTGCCCCGGCCGAACTGCCCACCCAGGTCTACCGGTTCGACCCGGCCACCGGCCAGGCCACGGTGGTCAGCGCCGACGTGGCGCGGCCGAACGGCCTGTGCTTCTCGCCGGACGAGCGGCGGCTCTACGTCGTCGAATCGGGTGCGTCGCCCCGCCGCATCCGGGTGTTCGACCTCAGCGCCGATGGCACGCGGCTCGAGAACGACCGGGTTTTCGTGCAATGCGAGGAAGGTGAAACGCCAGACGGCTTCCGCTGCGACGTGGACGGCAACCTCTGGGCCGGCTGGGGTCTCGGCCCGGGGCGCGACGGCGTGCGGGTGTTCGCCCCCGACGGCACGCCCATCGGCCACATCCACCTGCCCGAGCGCTGCGCCAACCTGTGCTTCGGCGGCCCGGCCCGCAACCGGCTGTTCATGGCGGCCAGCCAGTCGGTGTATGCCCTGTATGTGAATACGCAGGGGGCGGTGGGCGGCTGATTGACGTCGAGGTGCCCACGATCAAGGCGCGGGCTGCGACAACACCCACGCCGCCAACACCCGTGCATCGGCCTCGCTCACCTGCGGCTGGCGCGGCATGATGACCCGGCCCCAGGAGCCAACGCTGCCGCTGCGGATCCTGGCGGCGAGTTGGGCGGGCATGGCCGGGTCGTCGCGGTAACGCTCGGCGATCTGCGCGAAGCCGGGGCCGACCTGCTTATGCACCAGGCCGTGACAGGAAAAGCAGCCATGATCGTCGGCGATGGCTTTTGGCGTGACTTCGCGAGCGGCCCAGCCCAGGGCTGGCAGCATGCAGCCCGTGAGGACGAGCCACCGAAGGCGCCTCATGCCCTGCCTCTCACTGCGCGGGTACGTACCGCGTCGCGCGCAGCGAACGGCACAGGCCCCAGAGCTGCAGGCCGGCGCGCTCGGCGATGTCCAGCGCCAGCGAGGTCGGTGCGGAGATCGTGGCCAGCAGCGGGATGTCGAGGCGCGCGCATTTGCGCACCAGCTCGTAGCTCGCGCGGCTGGACATCACGACGAAGCCCTGCTCCTTGCGTGGCCCACTCAGCCGGCCCTGCAGCGCGAGCCGGCCGAGCAGCTTGTCGAGTGCGTTGTGGCGGCCCACGTCTTCCAGCACTTCGAGCAGGCGGCCATCGGGCGCGGCCCAGCCGGCGGCATGCACCGCGCCGGCAGCGGCATTGAGGGTCTGCAGCGCGGGCATGGCGTCGATGGCGCGCAGCACGGTGGCGGCCGGCATCGCGGCCACCCAGTCGCGCGGCGTGATGGCTTCGGGCACGATGTCCAGGGCTTCGAGGCTGTCGATGCCGCAGATGCCGCAGCCGGTGCGGCCGGCGAGTGCACGGCGCCGCTCCTTCAAACGCACGAAACAGCGCGAGGCGATTTCCAACTGCACCTCACAGGCCGCGGCCGAGCCCAGCACCTCGACACCGTACACATCGGCAGCGCTGTCCACGAGGCCCTCGCTCAGCGCGAAGCCGAGGGCGAACGCATGCAGGTCGGCCGGCGTGGCCATCATCACCGCATGCGAGATGCCGTTGAACACCAGCGCCACCGGCACCTCGGCGGCAACGACGTCTTCGCGAAACGCCCCCGCAACGCCGGTTTGCGGCGACACCGACCAGACCCGGCGCGCCACCAGCGGCTCGGGCAGGTGCTCCGTGGTCATGGCTTCGTCAAACTCCGGCATGTGGATCTCCTTCGGCCTGGATGGCCTGCCGCGCGGCAAGCCCGGCTTCGGTGATGAACACCATCCAGCGCCCATCATCAAGCGACTCTACACGCACCCAGGCCGGGCCGGGCTGTCCGGTGATATTGGCCTCGCTCAGCAGATGCAGCCGGCGCAGCAGCACACTCGCGCCCTGGCCCAGGCGTTTGCCCAGGCGTGGCAGCGACATGCCCTCGGGTGCCTCACCGAGCGCGCCGAGGATGGCCGCCGTCAGATCATCGATCACGCTTTCAGGCGACAACGGCTTCCCGCGCCGGCGCAAGCCCTGCACCGGTCGGCGCGGCATGCGGCACCAACACGACGGGGATGGACTTCGAGGTCGGCGTACCCGCGTTCAAAGAGACCGAAGACAAGGGCACCAGCGGATTGGTCTCCGGGTAATAAGCTGCGATGTCACCGCGCGGGATGTTGTAAGCGACAAGTTTGAACTTATCCGCGTGGCGCTGCTGGCCGTCGTCCCACACCGTCTTGATGTCGACCCAATCACCATCTTTCAGGCCCAGTTCCTTGATGTCGGCGGCATTGATGAAGACCACGCGGCGCTGGCCGAACACACCGCGGTAGCGGTCGTCCTGGCCGTAGATGGTGGTGTTGTACTGGTCGTGTGAACGTGTGGTGAGCAGGGTGAACACCACGGTGTCGAGACCACGCGCACGCGCATCTTCACGGGCCTTGTGCGACGGCGTGTCGCGCGGCACGGCATGGGTGTAGAAGCTGGCCTTCTTCAATGCGGTGTTCCACACGCGTTCACTCGCGGTGTTGCGCAGGCGAAAGCCGCCGGGCACGGCCACGCGCTGGTTGAAGTCCTTGAAGTCGTCGAACACGGCTTCGATCTTGTCGCGGATGCGGCTGTAGTCTTCAATGAGCCAGAGCCATGGCGTCTTGCTCCGGTCCCCAATGGTGGCGGCTGCCAGCCGCGCCACGATGGCCGGTTCGGACAACAGGTGCTCCGACGCCGGCGGGTTGATGCCCGAGGAGATGTGCACCATGCTCATCGAGTCTTCCACCGTCACGCCTTGCGGGCCGGTGGCCTGCACGTCGATTTCGGTGCGGCCCAGGCAGGGCAGGATCAGCGCCTCGCGGCCGTGCACGATGTGGCTGCGGTTGAGCTTGGTGGTGACGTGCACCGTCAGGTCGCACTGGCGCAGCGCCTTCCAGGTTTCGTAGGTGTCGGGCGTGGCCGCGGCGAAGTTGCCGCCGAGTGCGAAGAAGACCTTGCCCTTGCCGTCCAGCATGGCCCGGATCGATTCGACCGTGTCCCAGCCGTGTGCGCGCGGCGGCGTGAAGTCGAAGACCTGACCCAGGCGATCGAGCAGCGCCACCGGCGGCTTCTCCCAGATGCCCATGGTGCGGTCGCCCTGCACGTTGCTGTGGCCGCGCACCGGGCACGGGCCGGCGCCGGGCCGGCCGATGTTGCCGCGCATCAGCAGCAGGTTGACCAGCATCTGGATGGTGGCCACCGAATCGCGGTGCTGGGTGATGCCCATGCCCCAGCAAAAGATAGCGCGTTCGGCCGCGCAATAGACTTCGGCGGCAGTGCGGATCTGCGCTTCGTCCAGGCCCGACTCCTGTTCGAGCACGGCCCAGGACTCGGCGCGCAAATCGGCGGCCAGCGCGTCGAAGCCACTGGTGTGTTCGGCGATGAAGGCCAGGTCGAGCAGCCTGGCGCCGCCGTCCTCGCGCTCGATCAGATGTTTCATCATGCCCTTGACCGCCGCGAAGTCGCCGCCCACACGCAGCTGGTAGTAATGCGTGCTGATCTCGGTGGAGCCCAGGGTGGCCATCTCGAGCTTGTCTTGCGGATCGGCGAAACGCTCCAGGCCACGTTCGCGCAACGGGTTAAAGCTCACGATCCGGGCGCCGCGCTTGTGCGCCGCGCGCAGCTCGCCGAGCATGCGCGGATGGTTGGTGCCCGGGTTCTGGCCGAAGATGAAAATCGCGTCGGCGAGTTCGAAGTCGTGCAGCGTCACCGTGCCCTTGCCCACGCCGATCTGCGGCCGCATGCCGCTGCCGCTGGGCTCGTGGCACATGTTGGAGCAGTCGGGGAAATTGTTGGTGCCGTATTCGCGCACGAACAGCTGGTAGAGGAAGGCCGCCTCGTTGCTGGCCCGGCCGGACGTATAGAAGATGGCCTGGTTCGGATCGGGCAGCGCATTCAGGTGCCGGGCGATGAGCGCGAAGGCGTCGTCCCAGGCGATCGGCTGGTATTTGTCGCTGGCCGCGTCATACACCATCGGATGCGTGAGCCGACCCTGGTCTTCGAGCCAGAAGTCGCTTTGCCGCGCGAGTTCGGCCACCGTGTTCCGGGCAAACAACTCGGGACCGGCGCGCCGTGCTGTGGCCTCCGAGGCCACGGCCTTCACGCCGTTTTCACAAAATTCGAAGGTGGAAGCGTGGTTGCGGTCGGGCCAGGCGCAGCCCGGGCAATCGAAGCCATCGGGCTGGTTGGCCGACAGCAGCGTCTTGGCGCCCTTGAGTGGGATGTCCTGCTTCAGCAATGCGTTGGTGACACTGCGCAGCGCGCCCCAGCCGCCCGCGGGGCCCTTGTATAACTCGATCTTTTGTTCTTTCATACCGCAGTATTCGACGTGGCTTGATTTGCGTCAAATTGATTCGAAACATGCCTCGATTCAAAAGGGAAATGAGGCTCTTCCAGTTGGCAAATCATGCGGAGCTCCCCCTTCCAGAACGCCGCGGAACTGGCTTTGCCAGGCCGCAGGCGTTGCCCCCGGCAAGGGGGTGGGCGGCTACACGAAGTGAGCCAACCTGGGGGTGAGCCAATGCTCTAGTTGAAGAACTTCGCCGCGCTGATCAGCGTCTTGTACACGCCCCAGGCCAGCGGAACACCCACCGCGGCCCAGGCGATGACCACCGTCAACGGGCTCACCGCATCGGCGCGGCCCGTGCCCGAGCCGACTTCGGAAGCGCTGGCCTTTTCATGCGCCAGCTTCTTCTCGACGGCCAGTTCGGCGTCGGTCATGAAGTGTTTGTCGGCCACCGGGCGCACCATCAGGTTGGCGATGAAACCGATCACCAGCATGCCCACCAGGATGTACATGGTCTGGTTGTAGACCTGCTCGCGCGGGATGCCCAGGCCCAGCTGGTATTCGCGCATGTAGTTCACCACCACCGGGCCGAGGATGCCGGCCGTGGCCCAGGCGGTCAGCAGGCGGCCATGGATGGCGCCGACGAACTGCGTGCCGAACAGGTCGGCCAGGTAGGCCGGGATGGTGGCGAAGCCGCCGCCGTACATCGACAAAATGATGCAGAACGCGCCGACGAAGGCCAGCTTGCTGCCCGAACCGGCGCTCGACGGAATGCTGAAATACAACAGGCCGCCGAGCACGAAGAACACAAAATACGTCATCTTGCGGCCGAGCTTGTCGGACAGGCTGGCCCAGAAGAAGCGGCCACCGATGTTGAACAGGCTGAGCAGCGCTGTGAAGCCGCCGGCCACGGCCGCGATGGCCGCGAGCTGGGCCTTGTCGAGCTCGCCGAACTTCTGCGGCACGCCGATCAGCGCACCGCCGAACACCTCTTGCAGCATGGGCGAGGACATGCCGATCACACCGATGCCGGCGCTCACGTTCATGCACAGCACCGTCCACAACAACCAGAACTGCGGAATGCCCCAGACCTTCTTCACGTGCACGTGGCGCTGCGTGATCATGGCGTTGGCGGTGGGCGGCGGCGGCGTCCAGCCGGCGGGCTTCCAGCCGGTGGCCGGCACGCGGTAGCCGAGGGCACCCGCCATCATGAAGACGAAGTAGACGACGGCCATGACGACGAAGGTCTGCAGCACACCGACGCTGGTCGGGGTGGCGAAGGTCTTCATCAGTTCCACGGCCAGCGGCGAGCCGATCATCGCGCCGCCGCCAAAGCCCATGATGGCCATGCCGGTGGCCATGCCGCGGCGGTCGGGGAACCACTTGATCAGGGTCGACACCGGCGAGATGTAGCCCAGCCCCAGGCCGATGCCGCCGATCACGCCGGAGCCCAGGATCATCAGCCAGAACTGGTGCAGATGAATGCCCAGTGCCGACAGCAGCATGCCGCCGCACCAGCACAAGGCGCTGACCACGCCGGCCTTGCGCGGACCCACACGCTCCAGCCAGCCGCCCCAGATGGCGGCCGAGCAGCCCAGGAACACGAAGAACAGGGTGTACATCCAGCCCAGCGTGGCGATGCGCCAGTCGCAGCCGGTGGCGAACAGCTCGGCGAAGAAGCTCATGTCCTTCGCGCAGGCCATAGCCACATTGCTTCCACCGGTGCCGGCGGTGGCCAGCATCTTCGACAGCGGCAGCCAGAACACCGAGAAGCCGTAAGCCATGCCGATGCAAAGGTGAATGGCCAGCGCGGCCGGCGGCACCAGCCAGCGGTTGAAGCCCGCGCCGGCGATGATGCGCTCCTTCTCCAGCCAGCCAGGCGTAGCGGACGGGCTGGAGGCATAGCCCCCGGCAGGCGCGGTGACGGCCTGCTGGAGTGTTTCGGAAGATGGTCCGGCCATAGGGCTCCTCTATAGGGTGGTTGACAACGCCGCAGGCCTGAATTTCCCAATCCAGCCGCAAGCGAAGTCGCGGAGTGTACTTTTTGTCACAGGTTCACTCCAATTGGATCGAGACATGGGCCAATTCAATAAAGAAATGAAACCCCAACCCGAAGCCCCCGGCCCGCGTCAGGCCGGCTGTTCGAACTCGGTCATGGGCGGCAGCTCCCGCAGCCACGCCTCGTCCTGCATCAGTTCGATGGCCGCCTGCAGCGCACGCGAGACACGGTCGCTGTTGTGGGTCATGAAGCCCAGCGGCGTCTGCAACAGGGGTTCGACCAGCGGCCGGGCTTCGAACGAGGCGTCATGCCGCAGCAGCTCGAGCGCGGCGCCGGGCAGCACGCTGGCCAACGCCCCGGCACCCACGCTGCGCGCCAGGGTATGGATGGAATTGGTTTCCATGGCCGGCGTGACCAGCACGCCTGCGGCCTCGAAGGCCTGGTCGACGATGGCCCGGTTGTGCATGTCGGGTGTCAGCAGGCACAGCGGCAAGGCGCCGGCTTCGGCCCAGGGCATGGGTGGGCCGAGACGCCAGCCCTTGGTGCCCGGATCAGGCACTGGCTCGTCGATGCGTTGCACCAGGTAATAACGCTCGGTGCATTGCGGCCAGACGGCCAGGCTCACGTTGCGCACGCGGCGGGTGCGGTCGGTGTAGCCCAGGGCCAGGTCGAGCGACATGCTGTCCAGCGCGGTTTCGATTTCCAGCGAACTCATCGAAATCACCGTCGGCATGATGCCGGGGTGGCGCATCTGCAGCGCAATGGCGAAGCGCGACAGGATCGGCATCGCCGTCGGCACCGAGGCCAGCCGCAGCCGGCCGCTGGGCTGGGCGGCCTCGTTGTTCAGGCGCTGGCGCAGCAACTCCTGCTCCTGCAGCATGCGCTGGGCGGTGGCGAACACCGCCTCGCCCTCGGCCGTGAGCCCCGCGAAAGTGCGCCCGCGCTTGACGATCAACACCCCGAATTCGCCCTCCAGCGCGCGCAGCGCATTCGACAGCGCCGGCTGCGTGATGTGGCAGGCCAGGGCCGCGCGGCCGAAGTGGCGGTGCTCGTTGAGCGCCACCAGGTAACGCATGGAAGCGAGGACGTTCACTTTGGGAAATCCCGAATCAGGTATTTTTGCTGATCGAGATGGTCGGGAACTTGGACGAGAAATCCTTGTTCTTACCGGCGATCGACACCGCCACCTGGCGCGCCACGGCCTTGTACAGCGCGGCCACGTCGCCCTCGGGATCGGCCGCCACGGTGGGGTGGCCCGAGTCGGCCTGCTCGCGGATGCGGATGTCCAGCGGCAGCGCGCCGAGGTAGTCCATCTTGTAGTCGGCGGCCATTTTTTTGCCCCCGTCGGCACCGAAGATGTGCTCGGCATGGCCGCACTGGCTGCACACGTGCACCGCCATGTTCTCCACGATGCCGAGGATGGGCACGCCCACTTTTTCGAACATCTTGATGGCCTTCCTGGCGTCGAGCAAGGCAATGTCCTGCGGCGTGGTGACGATCACCGCGCCGGTCATGGGCACACGCTGGCTCAGCGTGAGCTGGATGTCGCCGGTGCCGGGCGGCAGGTCGACGATCAGGTAGTCGAGGTCTTTCCAGTTGGTCTGGCGCAGCAGCTGCTCCAGCGCCTGGGTGGCCATCGGGCCGCGCCAAATCATGGCCTCGTCCTGCGCCACCAGGAAGCCGATCGACATCACCTGTACGCCGTGGTTCACCATCGGCTCCATGGTCTTGCCGTCGGCGCTTTCGGGCCGGCCGCTGATGCCCATCATCATCGGCTGGCTCGGGCCGTAGATGTCGGCGTCGAGCAGGCCCACACTGGCCCCTTCGGCGGCCAGCGCCAGCGCCAGGTTGGCCGCGGTGGTGCTTTTGCCCACACCGCCCTTGCCCGAGGCCACGGCGACGATGTTCTTCACGCCGGGCAGCAACTGCACGCCGCGCTGCACCGCATGCGGCACGATCACGCTGGCCAGCTTGACGCTGACGTGGTGCACGCCGGGCACGGCACGGGCCGCGGCGGCGAGCGCCTCGCTCAGCGCCGGAATCTGGCTCTTGGCCGGGTAGCCCAGCTCCACGTCGAAGGCCACGTCGCCGCCGTCCAGCCGGAGGTTGCGCACGGCCTTGGTCGACACGAAATCGCGGCCGGTGTTGGGGTCGACGACGGTGGCGAGGGCGTCGAGGATGGTTTGTTGGGTGACGGGCTGGGTGACGGACATGCGGGTTCTCCTGGGGGCCTGTAGTCTAGCGAAGGCTGGCCAACCCCTTGGGCCGGCGGGCCTTCGCTGTCGGCCCCGGCAAGAAGGGCTACTTTTCAGCAGCGCCTCGTGCCCGTCCGAATCAGGCTGGAAGCCAAATCGGCCGCCAATCCCGGAAAGCACCTGCGTCAGAACCAGACCAGGAACCAGACCATGTCCTGCGCGCCAGCGCCGGCTGGGCGATTTGAAAGTCCGCCGACGGCTCGGCGCTGAGCCAGACCGTTCCCGCCTTCTCCGAAGTCCAGCTTTCATGGGGGCTCAACCAGACGTCTTCGGTCCGGCCGGACTGGGTGAGCCACAGGCGCCCGGCATTCACCCGGATCACACCGGCCCGGGGCAGCCGCAGCGCTACCACCTGCGGCGCGCGAAGTTCAAACTGTTCGATCCTGATCATCGCTGTCTCCTCAGAAAACCTTGACTCCACCCCTGTCGGCCGCGCGGGCGGCACTTGCGGGGAACCCGTCACTACTGTAGCCTTGCAACCAATACAGTACCGATACAGTTCAGCAGATAGAAACCTGAACTGGCCTGGAACAACAACCAATACAGCGGCCCCATGCCCACCCCCTCCAAAAAAACCGCCCCGAACGCCACCCTTGGTGCACAGACCAGCCTGGTGGACCAACTGGTGCAATGGGCCGAGCAACGCATCCAGCGCCAGGCGTTTCGCCCGGGCATGCGCATGCCATCGGTGCGGCAACTGGCCGTGGAGCGCGGGGTGTCCCGCTTCACGGTCGTCGCAGCGTACGAGCGGCTGGTGGCGCGCGGGCATTTGATGGCGCGCCGGGGCGCCGGTTTTTTTGTGCGTGAACCTCAGCCCAGCCCGCCGGCACGACGCACATCCGCTCCGCCCCGCCCCCAGGCCATCGACCTGGGCTGGCTGGTGCGCAACATGACCAGCGGCATCCCAGCCCATCTGTCCCCCGGCTCGGGCTACATCTCGCCCGAGTTGTGCGGCGGCGATCTGCTCAAGGCCGGCCTGCGGGCGCTGGCCAGCAGCCCGGGTCTGCAGCTGTCGCACGGCGCGCTGGCGCAAGGCTATCCACCACTGCGGGCGCAGATCGAACGCAAACTGACCGAGCTTGAAATCCAGGCCAGCCCGGCGCAGGTGCTCACCACCACCGGGGCCACGCAGGCCGTCGACATGATCTGCCGCCTGGTCTTGCGCCCCGGCGATACGGTGCTGGTCGGCGACCCGGCGTGGTCGGCGCAGCTCGGCGCGCTGTCCCTCATCGGGGCGAATCTGGTCGGCGTGCCGTACACGCCGCAGGGGCTGGACGTGCAGGCCCTGGTCCAACTGGCCGAAACCCACAAGCCCCGGATGCTGCTGATCAACTCGGTGCTGCACAACCCCACCGGCACCGTGCTCAATGCCGCCACGGCCTACCAGATCCTGCGGGTCGCGGAGACACATGACATGCTGGTGGTAGAGGACGACATCTACGCCGATTTCGTGCCGCAGGGCATGCCCGCCACACGGCTCGCCAGCCTGGACCAGCTGCGCCGGGTGGTGTACCTGGGCAGTTTTTCCAAGATGCTGGTGCCCAACATCCGCGTCGGCTTTCTCGCCGGCCCCGCCGACATGGTGGAGCGCCTGGTCACCCAGAAAATGCTGACCTCACTGGCCACGCCGGAGATCAACGAACGCATCGTCTACAGCGCGCTCACCGAGGGCAGCTACCGCAAGCATTGCCAGCGGGTGCAGCTTGCGCTGGACCGCTTGCGCGAACCCACCTTCAAGCGCATGCACGACCTGGGCATGCCGTCGTTTTGCCAGCCACAGGCGGGTTTTCTGGGCTGGTTCCACACCGGGGTGGACACCAACCTGCTCGCCGCCCTGGCGCTGGACGCGGGCTACCTGCTGGCCCCGGGCGCGCTGTTCTCACCGTCGCAGGCACCCAGCCCATGGATGCGCCTCAACATCGCCACCAGCCACGATCCTGGCATGCTCGAATGGCTGGCCAGGACCCTGGACAGCCTGCGCAGGCCTAGCGAAAACCCCTGAGAACCCGCCCCGCCCCGGCTTTCATAATCGGCCATGCCCCTACCGCCCGCAGCGCCGTCACCATCGCCGTCACCATCGTTCTCCACCGGCCTGCTGCTCACCGGCGGTGGTGCCCGCGCCGCCTACCAGGTGGGCGTGCTCGAAGCCATTGCCGACCTGCGCCTGGCCTGCGGCGCAGGGGGCACGGGCAACCCCTTTCCCATCATCACCGGCACCTCGGCCGGCGCGCTGAACGCGGCGGCACTGGCCTGCGGCGCCGACGACTTCGACGCCGCAGTACGACGCATCGCCGGTGTGTGGCGGAACATGGAGGCCGGGCAGGTCTACCGCACCGACCCGATCGGCGTGATGCGCAGCGGCGCGCGCTGGCTCACGCTGCTGTCGGTGGGCTGGATGCTGGCCAAGTGGCGCAAGGTGCAGCCGCGCTCGCTGCTGGACAACCGCCCGCTGCGCGAACTGCTGGCGCACATGGTGCCGATGGAGCGGCTGCCCCTGCTGATCGCGCAAGGCCACGTGCGGGCGCTGGCGGTCACCGCGTCCAGCTACAGCTCGGGCGAGCATTTGACCTTCTTCCAGGGCAGCGACGAATTGCAGGCCTGGACCCGCACCCAGCGCCAGGGCCTGCGCGACCGGCTCACGCTGGAGCATCTGCTGGCCTCGTCCGCCATTCCCTTCGTCTTTCCGGCCATGCCGCTACCCATGCACGGCCACGACGAATACTTCGGCGACGGCTCCATGCGGCAGTCGGCCCCGGTCGCGGCCACCATCCATCTCGGCGCGGAAAAAGTCCTGGTGATCGGCGCTGGGCGCATGGCCGAGCCCAAAGGTGAGGCTCCCACCCTGGCCAACGACAGCTACCCCTCGCTGGCGCAGATCGCAGGCCACGCCCTGTCCAGCATCTTTCTGGACGCGCTGGCGGTGGACGTGGAACGGGTGCGGCGCATCAACACCACGCTGGCCCTGATACCGTCGGAACTGCGCCACAACAGCCCGCTGCGCCCGATCGAGCTGCTGCTGATCGCCCCGTCGGAGCGCATCGACGCCATAGCGGAACACCACGTACACAACCTGCCGCCAACCATCCGCACCCTGCTCGGCGGCCTGGGCGCGTCCTCGAAAACCGACGCCGCCAAGGGTTCGGCCCTGGCCAGCTACCTGCTGTTCGAGTCGGCCTTCACCCGCGAGCTGATGGCGCTGGGTTATGCCGACACGCAGCGCCAGCGCGCCGAAGTCTGCGCCTTCTTTGGCTGGGCGGCCCCGCTCGCGCAAATCCACCTTGCGGACCCGGCGCACCCCGCTGCGTAGCGCAGCGCCGGGACCTGCGGCGCAAGCAGGTCCCACCCACAAACGGGTACCGCCCCTCCTCACATTTAAACTGTTGGGAATCACCAAGGAGGTAGCGTGGAACGTGCGGATTTCATCCATCTCGTCAGGCTCAGCGAGCACGCCAGTGCCGACGACAGTGCCGCGTACCGGCGCAGCGTGGCCAGCTTTGCGGCGCTGGGCTATGCCTGGGTCGTCGGCTGCGCCGTACTGGCCTGCGGGCTGCTGTGGTGGGTCGGCACGTCGATGCTGCGCGGCCATATCCGGCTGCATGGATTCTGGCTGCTCGCCGGTGCCGCCGGCTTGCTGTGGTCCAGCCTGCGCGCGCTGTGGCTGCGCCTGGACGCGCCCCAGGGCCTGCCCGTCACGCGACAGGATGCGCCGCACCTGTTCGAGGCGCTGGACAAAATCCGCCACAAAATCAAGGGCCCACCCATCCACCACGTGGTGCTGAACAGCGAATTCAACGCCAGCATCAGCCAGATTCCCCGATTCGGGCTGTTTGGCGGTGCGGTCAACTACCTCAGCCTGGGCCTGCCCCTGGTATTGGCACTGGAGCGGCCACGCTTCCTGGCGGTGTTGGGGCACGAATACGGCCACTTGCGCGGTGACCATGGCCGCCTGAGCGCATGGATCTACCGCACCCGCATCACCTGGCTGCGGCTGCACGACTCCCTGGACGACCACAGCGGCGTGGTGGCCGCCGCCACCCAGGGCTTTTTGCAGTGGTACTTTCCGCGCTTCGCGGCCAAGACCTTCGCCCTGGCGCGCCAAGATGAATACGAAGCCGACCGCGTCTCGGGGCGGCTGGTCGGCAAGAGCGTCGCGGCGGCCGCGCTGGTGGAGATCAATATCAAGGGCGCCTGGCTGCACCAGGAGTTCTGGGCCCGGCACTGGCGCCAGGCGGCAGACAAGCCCCTGCCGGTAGGCCCGTTCGCCGAAATGGCCAAGGCTCTGGCCCTGCCCCCGGAAGACAGCTTCGCCCAGCCCGCCCTGCGCGAGGCGCTGCGCCGCATCAGCGACGTGGACGACACCCACCCGGTCTTGCGCGACCGCCTGGAAGCACTGGACCAGCCGGCCAGGCTCCCGACCTGGTCGGCCAAATCGGCCGTGGCACTGCTCGGCCCCAAAGCGCCGCAGTGGCTGGCGCAATTCGACCAGCAGTGGTGCAAAGACCAGGCCAGCGACTGGAAAGAGCACCATGCCTACCTGGGCCGCATGCGTGATCGCGCCCAGAGTTTGTTGGCCAGCATCGGCTGCAACAGCAGCCTGGAAATGGTCGAGCTGGCCGACTTGCAGCGCCGCCTTGACCCGCAGGCCAACGTGTGCGCCCACTACGAACGGGCGCTGGCCATCACCCCCGAGCACAGCGGCGCCTTGCGCGGCCTGGTACGCGGCCTGCCCGCGTCCGAGCACGCACAACGCATGGCCTACCTGCACAAGCTGTTCGACTCCAGCATGGCCAACCGCTGGTGGGCCTGCAAAACAGCGGTGCAGGCCCTGGAAGAGCGCCTGCGCCAGGACCCCGACGCGGCGCAGCCGCTCAAACAATGGCGCGAGCGCCTCAAACAGGCGGGTGAAGCCGAGCAACGCGCCTGGGACGAACACACCACCACCCCGTACTTCCACAACATCACCCGCGACGACTTGAACGCCTACGAAAAAGGCGAGCTGCTGGCCGACCTGGCCCGCGTCCAGCCCCTGAGCCGCGCCTGGCTGGTGTGCAAAAACCTGCGCGAGTTTCCGCAGCGCCGTTGCTACACCCTGTTTGTCGAGCTGCCCGGCATGGACGACCAGCACCGCTACGCGTTGTGCCGGCAGCTGGAAAGCAGCCTGGGCCTGCCCGGCGTGGTCTTGGTGCTGTGGGCCGGAGAGGCTCCGACGCTGCAGGAGATCCAGGCGCAGGCCTTCCATCCGGTCTACGTGCGCCGCAAGCAATAGGCCCCGAGGCGAGGCCCCGACTAAAATCATGGGCTGTTCTGAAAGCCCGCAGCCCATGCCACGCCAACTCTTCGTCACCACCGCCCTGCCCTACGCCAACGGCAACTTCCACATCGGCCACATCATGGAATACATCCAGGCCGACATCTGGGTGCGGCACCAGCGCATGCAGGGCAACCTGGTGAACTTCGTCGGCGCCGACGACACCCATGGCGCGCCGATCATGATTGCCGCCGAAAAAGCCGGCAAGACGCCGCAGCAGTTCGTGGCCGACATCGCCGCCGGGCGCAAGCCGTACCTGGACGGCTTCCACATCGCCTTCGACAACTGGCACAGCACCGACGCGCCGGAAAACCACGCGCTGGCCCAGCAGATCTACCGCGAACTGAAAGCCAATGGACTGATCTCCAGCAAGGTGATCGAGCAGTTCTTCGACCCCGAGAAGAACATGTTCCTGCCCGACCGCTTCATCAAGGGCGAATGCCCGAACTGCCACGCCAAGGACCAGTACGGCGACAACTGCGAAGTCTGCGGCAAGGTCTATGCGCCCACCGACCTGGTCAACCCCTACTCCGCCTTGTCCGGCGCCAAGCCCGAGCTGAAAAGCTCCGAGCACCTGTTCTTCCAGCTCTCCGACCCGCGCTGCGTGGAATTTCTGGAGGGCTGGACCCAAGACGGCCGGCTGCAGCCCGAGGTGGCCAACAAGGTCAAGGAATGGTTCACCGTGCGCACCAACCCGGACGGCAGCACCAGCGAAGGCCTGGGCGACTGGGACATCAGCCGCGACGCCCCCTACTTCGGCATCGAGATTCCGGATTCGCCGGGCAAGTATTTCTACGTGTGGCTGGACGCGCCGGTGGGCTACCTGGCCTCGCTGAAGAACCTGCTCGACAAGCGCGGCGAGGACTACGAGGCCTACATGGCCAACCCCGAACTGGAGCAGTACCACTTCATCGGCAAGGACATCGTCACCTTCCACACCCTGTTCTGGCCGGCCATGCTGCACTTCAGCGGCCGCAAGACGCCGAACTCGGTGTTCGTGCACGGCTTCCTCACGGTCAACAACGGCGAGAAGATGAGCAAGAGCCGCGGCACCGGCCTCGATCCGCTGAAGTACCTGAGCCTGGGCATGAACCCCGAGTGGCTGCGTTACTACATCGCCGCCAAGCTCAATGGCAAAAATGAAGACATCGACTTCAACCCCGAAGACTTCATGGCCCGGGTCAACAGCGACCTGATCGGCAAATACGTCAACATCGCGTCTCGTGCTGCTGGATTTATCAACAAGAAGTTCGCTGGAAAACTGAAGACAACTCCAACATTTGATCAAGCAGTGCTCTACGCGTTTTCCGAGGGTAGAGAAGGCGAGGCTTTGGTTGACATCGGTGAACCGCAAGCCATTCAGTCTCAGTCAGCCCTTGCCCAATTTCTTCTCGATGCGGTCAAGTTTTCTCGGGAAGCATACGAGGATCGCAATACAGCTGCTGCGACTCGCCAAATCATGGCTGCAGCAGATCAAGTCAATGCGTACGTGGATCTCACTAAGCCTTGGCTGTTGGCCAAGGAGCCGGAACAGGCTGCTTTACTCCATGAGGTTTGCAGCGTAGTCATTCAAGCGTTCCGGATTCTGACGATTTGCCTCAAGCCAATTCTTCCGACTGTCGCAAGTGACGCAGAAAAATTTCTTAATGTTGATTCGTTAGATTGGGCAACTACCCATCAAACACTTCCGGCCGGCCACGTGATCGGCGACTACAAACACCTGATGCAGCGCGTCGACATCAAGCAGCTCGACGCGCTGTTCGAAGCCCCTCCACAAGCCGCAGCGGAAGTCGAAAAAACAATTCCCGGCGGCGAAGAAATCGCCCCGGTGATCACCATCGACGACTTCGCCAAGATCGACCTGCGCATCGCGAAGATCGTCAATTGCGAGCCGGTCGAAGGCTCGACCAAGCTGCTGCGCCTCACGCTCGACGTGGGCGAAGGCCGCGAAAGGAATGTGTTCAGCGGCATCGCCAGCGCCTACAAGCCCGAGCAGCTGGTGGGCAAGCTCACGGTGATGGTGGCCAACCTCGCGCCGCGCAAGATGAAGTTCGGCGTGAGCGAAGGCATGGTGCTGGCGGGCAGCCATGCCGACGACAAGGCCAACCCCGGCATCTACGTGCTGGAACCTTTCCCCGGCGCACAGCCGGGCATGCGCGTGCGCTAAAACAACTCAGGGCTTGGAGGGATTTGGACTCGCCGGTGCGGTCGTCGTAGCTGGCATCCTCAAAATCGCTGCAGCTCACGGGCGCGCTGCTGTTGGCAGCATAGCTGCGGTCGTTGCCGCTGGCGCCATGGCCGCTATAGGCACTGTCGGCACCATCTCCCGCCGGGTCACTCGACTGCCCCTGAGCACCGCCCTGCGGGCGCGGACCGTAGTCGTCGACGCGGTCGGCGCCATCGGCCAGCTCCGACGGCAGGACGCTGCCGTACTGATGCGCAAGATTATCGTCGCTGTAGCTGCCGCCCTGCGGATTGCCACCGTTGCCGTCACCACTCGCAGTGCCGTATTCGTTGATGTTGCGCCGGCCGTCATGGTTGGCGTCGCGCGGCTTGTGTTGGTTGTCTGCTTGGTTGATCTCGCATCCTTTACGTTCTTGAGCGGGTTGTTGAAGACCAGGGCCGAGGCCGAGGTCATGCCACCATTCAAGAATGCGCAGCGCGTCGAAAAGCCGGGGCCTGTGCCGCGCCCGTGCCGGCGTAGGAATCGACCGCTAGGTGATGCGCAGACTCAGCCTTGCGCCGACTTCTCGGGCGTCAGTGCCAGCCAGGCGACCAATCGTGTTCGCGCTTCGTCGTCGGCAACGGCCTGCGTTTCTCGCGACCACGCCGACAGGATGACCCCCATCGAAGCAATAACAAGGTCCTGCTCCTCCGCGTAGGCGATGGATGCATCCAGGCCGCCGAAAATCAGCGCCTGCAATACCGTTGCCACGCGCCGCGGAGAAATCCGGACGCCCTGTGTGGCGAGCGTGGCCACGATATCGCGGCTGACATGGGAGATCTCGAACGATTCGTTGCCACCCATGTGCGGCCGTGCGGCCATCAGAATCCCGACCAGGTCGGCCGCCCTCATTTCGGGCAGTTCGGCGGCACGCAACATGCCGACGATCAGTTTGTCGCCGACCACCCCGGTCGGGGCATCGTGCCGGGCCGGATCGTAGAGGACAACCGTCGTCCCGTTCTCCAGCACCGCGCGCTGCAGGGGTTCGATGTGCAACTGCTGCAGGAATACGGCTAGCGTAAGCGAACCTGCCCAGCCGTCGCCGAGTTGTGGCAGTTCTCGGCGCAATAGCTGTCCGAGCGTCGCCAGATGAACCGGCCCGGTGGCATCGGCCAACGCGCGCTGCACAATAGCCTCCGCGGCCGCATTGAACGAGCCGGGGGAAATGGCTTTGTCGCGAGAGTCATCGTCCGAGATGCCGAGGCCTGGATTTTGGGGCGGCACGGCCGCAGCCTGCGGCGCAGGCAACTGCCCGGCCTTTCTGTCCAGCCGCACTCGGTCGGATGCAAGGTCTTCGTGAAAATTGAAATCGATGTCCGGCATGTTCAGTTGCCGCATCAGGTTGCCGAAAGATCCGGTCCCACACCACTGGCCTTCGCGCAAGCCTGGAATCTCACGCTGGAGCGTCTGGGCCAGGGATGGCAGTGGGACCGGAGATTCGGCCTGCAACACCCTTTGACGAATGCACGTGGTGACGCGCTCTCGAAGATCGTCGCGCGCATCGTTGTTGCCGATCGACATCGCACCGTGGTCGATGATGTCGGTTTCATCTTCGACCGGCGCCAGTTGAAGTGCATCGCGGAGAAAGGTCTGGATGTCGATGACGCGATCGGCCGAAGCCTTGTAGGACTCCGACATCGCGCCGGCTGCAAAAACCACGGTGCGCCGGTCGTGACGCCGCATGCGCCGCAAGACAGGAGAAAAATCGGCATCGGCCGAGAAGATGATGAATTCGTCGAAGTGCGTCGCGTCCATCAGTGCATCCATGGTGTCCAGCACCAGATGGATATCCGTGGACGTCTTGCCCGTGGCGGTCATCGGTGGGCAGTCGACGATCTCGAAGCCTGCTTCATGAAAGGAACGGCGGTATTTCTGGTACATCACCGGATTCAGGTAACAACGCCGCACCAGCACACGGCGCCGGTCGTCGGAGAGGCCATGACCGCCCTCGATGCCCAAGCCTTCGGTCAGCCACTGCAGCCAGCGTAGAGGTTGTCGCGAAAAACGTTCAGCGGCCTCCCCGCTGATTCGTCGAAGACCAGAATACACATTGTCGAAATCGACGAACAAGGCGATTTTCATTCAGGCTCCAATGCTTTTCAGTTTCGTACAAGGCGTCAGCGTTCGCTGCGGGAAGTGCGAGCAAATGGCTCAAGCGGCCTCAGCGATGATTGCCCCCGTCGCCCTGTGAATCGAGCACCGAGCCGGTGCGCAGCACGCGGTAGTCGTTGTCGAAGGTGACGGTGACGGTGAAGATCATCTGCTGCTGGTCGCGCCGGTAGCGCCAGTCGTAATCGACCTCTTTCTTCAGCGCGAAGGGCGTGATCTTCATCGGCTTGCCGAGCATCTTGCGCACGTCTTCCATCATCATGCCGGGCTGCACCTTGGCGAAGTTCTCGGGTGTGAGCACCTGGCGCAGCGCGCTCATCTTGCCGTCGGGGCCGATGGTGATCATGTAGTTTTGCGTGCCGGCGGGCTGGCGGTTGTATTCCAAGGTGCGGCCGCCGCCGGGCGCGTCCCAGATCTTCTCGGGCTCGCCAAACTTGGTGCGCACGTCGGTCTCGGTGGCCACACCCTCCTCCAGTTCGTCGATGCGCTGCTGGTCGCAAGCCGACAGCAGCAGGGCCGCGCCCAGCACCGTGGCAAGGCCCAGCCTGGAACAAATTCTCTTCAACAAACTGCTTGCCATCACTCCCCCGTAAAATCGGCACAAAGAGGTTAAGTCTATGTCCATATTTCGCCGTCCCGATTACCAGTCCGACACCACGCAGTTCATCGACCAGCTGAAGGCCCAGAAGCCCGATCTCGAAGCGCAGCAACGCGCCGGCCGTGCCCTGCTGTGGGACAAGAGCGTGGACCGTGCCGCCTGGCGCGAATACCGCGAAGCCCAGGTCGAGCAGCAGCCCTACGTCTACCAGACCCAGGTCAAGTAACCCACATCCGTCGTCGAATCGGCTCCTGGCGCCATTGCCATAGCGTCAAAGCGCCAGGGCTACTGATTTGATAGCAAATGTGAAGAAATCCGCGGACCACGCCGCCAATCTGGCCCTGCCGCCGGAGCCGCGCGACAGCAGCACGCCCCATGTCGTTGACCAGGTGGCTTTGGCACGCCTGTACGGCGAGCCGCTGTTCGCCATGCCGCACGACCTGTACATCCCGCCGGATGCGCTGGAGGTGTTCCTCGAAGCCTTCGAAGGGCCGCTCGATCTGCTGCTCTACCTGATCCGCAAGCAGAACTTCAACATCCTCGACATCCCGATGGCCGGGCTCACGCGGCAATACCTGGTGTACGTGGAAGAAATCCGCACGCGCAACCTGGAGCTCGCCGCCGAATACCTGCTGATGGCGGCGATGCTGATCGAGATCAAGTCGCGCATGCTGCTGCCGCCCAAGCCGGTGGCCGAAGGTGAAGAATCCGAAGATCCGCGCGCCGAACTCGTGCGCCGCCTGCTCGAATACGAGCAGATGAAACTCGCCGCCGCACGGCTCAATGCGCTGCCGCAATATGGCCGCGACTTCCTCAAGGCCCAGGTCTACATCGAGCAGTCGCTGCAGCCGCGCTTCCCCGACGTGCACCTGGTCGACCTGCAGGAAGCCTGGGCCGACATCTTGAAACGTGCCAAGCTGGTGCAGCACCACAAGATCAGCCGCGAGGAACTCTCGGTGCGCGAGCACATGAGCCAGGTGCTCAAGCGCCTGCAGGGCCGCAAGTTCGTCGAGTTCGAAGAACTGTTCGATCCGGCCAAGGGCATGTCCGTGCTGGTGGTGACCTTCATCGCCCTGCTGGAGCTCGGCAAGGAAACGCTGATCGAGATCACCCAGGCCGAAGCCTTCGCGCCCATCTACGTGCGCTTGGCCTACACACCGGCCTGATACGGTTCGATCGGCCGCGTCAGCCGGCCTGCGCGATGCGCCGGCACCAGATGCGCGACGAACAGGCGCGTCGACTCCTCCCAGCTGAAATGCAAGGCCCGCGCCCGCGCCTCGTGCCGCGGCGTGGCCAGCGCGCCGAAGAAGGCCTGGCGCAGGTCTTCATGCAACACCCCACCGCGCGCCGGGCCCTCATGCGCACCCAGCACTTCGAACGGCCCGTCCACCGGATAGGCCGCCACCGGCGTACCGCAGGCCATGGCCTCGGCCATCACCAGGCCGAAGGTTTCCGACGGGCTGGGGAACACGAACACATCGGCCGTGGCATAAACGCGGGCCAGTTCCTCGCGCGGCAACACACCGAGCCAGCGCACCGCGGGGAAACGCTCTTTCAGCGAGGCTTCGAGCGGCCCGACGCCGCAGACGATCTTGGTCCCGGGGATGTCGAGCTTCAGGAAGGCCTCGATGTTTTTCTCGTACGACACCCGGCCCACATACAGCGACACCGGCCGCGCCAGCAGGCCGACCGGCGCATAGGGCTGCACGGTCTCGGCAAAGCCGAACAGCCGCGCATCCACGCCATGCGTCCAGCGCCGCAACTGGCGAAACCCGCGCCGCTCCAGCAGCTGCAGCACGCCCTCGGTAGGCACCATCACCCCGGCCGAGGCCTTGTGAAAATGGCGGAACAGCGCATAACCCCAGGCCAGCGGCAGCTTCAGCGCGGCCTGCAGCACTTCGGGGAAACGGGTGTGGAAGGCGGTGGTGAAGGCCAGCTTGTGGCGGATGGCATGGCCGCGCGCGGCCCAGCCGAGCGGGCCTTCGGTGGCGATGTGCAGCGCGTCGAATTGCAGCGCGCCCAGCATGCGGGCCAGGGCTCGGCGCGGGCGCACCGCGATGTCGATACCGGCATAACCAGGGCAAGGCCGCGTGCGGAACAGGCCGGGGTGGATCACCTCGACCTGGTGGCCGGCCAGGCCCAGTTCGCGCACCAGCTCCACCAGGGTGGTGACCACACCGTTGACCTGCG
>Ga0307515_10003297_pt1 | contig 34132 bp, 16 predicted proteins | sample 17_EM_MG_FD_194513 | JGI IMG/M metagenome (GOLD analysis project Ga0307515, IMG submission 194513) | Populus trichocarpa ectomycorrhiza microbial communities from riparian zone in the Pacific Northwest, United States - 17_EM | ecosystem: Host-associated > Plants > Roots > Unclassified | place...
ACAAGGCATGATTAAAAAAAAAAAAGTAAAAAAAAAAGAAAAGAAAAACAACCAAGAGATTGCGTGGCTAGAGTACTGGTTCACCCCCAGCCTGTCCACACCAACACAGTTCTCGCGCCGCCTGGTGCTGGCCCAAGAGGCTTTTGCCCTGGTCAGACGCCTCAGCCCTCCCGGGGCAGGGCTCGCCCACTATCTGCGCCATAGACTTGCAACGTCACTTGTCGCACCCATCCTGCTCTATGGGGCGTATCTGTTCACGCCCAATGCAGTCTCCTTCACGAGGCTCACCACCTTCTGGCAGAAGGTACAAAGGTGGGCCACCAACTGTTTCTTGTCAACTCCCATCCGTATCGTGGCCATCGAGTCCTGCTTGCCCCCTATCCCCCTTCTTGTCTCCCTGAGGCAGAGACTAGCTGCCCGCAGGGCAGTCTGCTGCCGCCCTTTGTCAAGCCAACAACTGCATTACTACACTCCTCCTTCCACTCCCTCTCCCCAAACTGGGCCCTGGACAGCTCAAGAGCCTGCACCAAGGGCTTTTCATCAGTATACCTCCCCCTAAATTGGAAGACCCCACTCCAGAACCACCTCCCAATAGACACAGAGGCCCACAGGACTATTGCTTTGACCGGCCGCCTGTCAAGGATGCCCATGATAAATGCACACCAGGTCCCCGATTTTTGGGCCCACCTCCCCCCGCAATCCCTGATGACGAGCACATATTCTGCCCTGAAAAACAGGGTCTGGGACGCGCTCATCGTGAACTGGTCTTGACTCTTCCCCCCACCAACATATTACCACCATCCCCTCTCCCTGCACCCTCGGCCATTCATGGCTCTCAACCAGTTCACTGTGGGGAGAATCCAGCAGATGAGAGCCGGGAAAGGTTATCTGGGTGCCCACCCCTCCTGGAGGGCCCCTGCAGCCGACACCACCTGCGCCCGCTGCGGCTTGGAACCTGAAACGTCTGAACACGCCATCCTCACCTGCCCAGCCAGGCAAGGCGCCCGCGCAGGTCTCCTCCACTGCGTCACTTGTGTTGGTCAGGAGGCCCCCCTCTGGTTCTCTCTCCCCCTTCTGAACAGGCTCGCCGCCTACTTCAGCGTCACCTCCACGGGTTTTCCCCCAACCATGTTTCCGCCCACCACTCCACCCTCTTCCCCACCTTGTTCTCTCTCTCCCCCCATTCGGACACCCCCCTATGTTTCGAGTATTTTCCCTGTCTGAGGCTTAATAGTGGCATTCGAGGGATTTCTTTCCTGTAACTTGTGTAGGCTTTCCTTTCGTATGAGTTGTATGACTTTCCTTTCCTTTGTGTTAGACTCGCCCTACGGCCCTACGGTGGGAAACCACCCACGAGAGTGGATATTTAACCGTGCCATGATTGTCCTTTGTTACTTGTTTGGATTTATCGGTTTTGTTCCTCCATAGCTTGTGCTGCATGAGGCTTTTTGTACCTAGAAACAATGAAAGCAAGATTACAAAAACTGAAAGTGAGAAATACATAAAACAACCATTAGATAGGCACGAACAATCTCTCCTCCACCTCTGGTGATTGAAATCTCAACACCACGAGAAATCATCCACACTTTTCCCTACCCACCTCGCTTCTCCCACGATGGCTACGGCCTGGGAGTTGACTTTCAGCCACCTTCCAACGGCTTCTGGGGCCCGTCAGCCTCCCCTTCCCGGGTTTCTTATTCCCGTTCGTTGTTGACACGCTCATGAAGTTCGCTTCTCCCCCTGACCCTGTACGTGTTTTGGACGTGGCTTAGCGTTTGCATGGTACCAGAGATTCTCGCTTCATTCACTGTTGGCGTTACGGTGTTGGACTCTATGTCAATGTAGGACTCGGCTTGCTGGGCTTATACCTCTGCTCCCGAAAGCCTCGGTTAGTAACATCGCGGTCCCGCCTCTGTCTTGTCGTCGTCACCAAAGCCCTGGCTATAGCCCGTTTGTTGGTTGTGGCTCGCCGGGCCCGCTCGCAATGCTTTCTTCATCCACCTCCCTGTTCTGTCGGCTTGCACCGTACTGCTACCGGAACTGGCACCTTGCTGCCTCATCATGCTCCCCCGATGGTCGTGCTCCTCCTCGTTTACACCCAGTCGTGGTATTGCACTACCTCCATGCCTGGTGTCCAACACCTGGGATGGATGTTATTCGCGGCGCCACCGTATGTTCATAGTTACAAATGTTGTCTCAGAAGTCCTGCGGGTTTCCCCTATTACGTGATCACATTACTCTCCCCCCCGGGCCCTGTTCATCCTTTGCAAACTAATCATTTGTTTTGTGTTAAGGTGAGCCTGCGGAAACGTTTGGTGCACTCTCCTGTATGTCTCTATGAATTGTTTCCTTACATGTCTGGGGTATATTATCATAGATGCTAGGCGAGGGGGATTTTTCCTATGGATTCGGCTTGTTTGATTTTTCCTATGAAGAGGTGTAGCGGGCGGTTGTTGGATTTAAGGTTTTCCTTACGCCATAGCTAGCGCTGCATGCGAGTTCTTGTACCATAAACAATAAATACCAGATATCAAATAAATAAAGATAAACAAAAAAACAAAAAAACAAACCGACCAAGAGATAGGATCTTCACGCAACCACCTAAGTACTTTTCTATACGAAAGATATTGCAATACGATTAAGCTTTTCTCTCTTTACATACACCCCCCTCTACCATTACCAACCATCTAAGACAGGCCCCGTAGACTATTGTGATTGTCTCCGCGACAAGTTGCACAAACATAGAACTATTGTCATAGTTCCATCAAGCACGACAATCCACTCATCTTCCTATCTTAAGTGATACTATCCTTTGACAGATCACTCAAGACAAGCACGCCAGTTCCGTACTATCTGAAGAGAGAGTATTCTCCTATCCCATAAGATTGACAGACGAATGCTCGCTCAGGCCGTAGACAGGTGTCGTTGCCTCTTGCATACAAATCCCACAATCGGATTGTTACAGCATGGCCCTCTCTCTCCAAGCACTCTAAAAACCCATTGCTGCCTTGGATCCCTAGATTTTTCCACCCTGCATTTATCACTCCAAATCACTACCTGAAAATCTTCCTCTCTCTACTCTCTATGCGCTATTGCCCACTTGAGTCTCTTTGCAACATGGTCTGGCTTCAGCTTTGGTCTTGACAGTGCTAACCATTTTTTTATATTTGCTTTTCGGTGTACGCGGTCAACCGCATAGGACCTGTGATTTATTTGTGCTGAAGATCATCAAACTTGAATATTAGGACTCTGGCTTACCTGTGTCAAGTGATACATCAGGGGTATATTTATCCTCAAAGTCACTTCTATTTCGCTTTCAGTTGTCAGTAGATCTTGCTGCCTGGAAAATGGTACAGTACTCAAGGTGGCTGAGAACCCGGAGATGACCTGACTGTGGTAGGTTGTCACGTGATTGGCATTCAGTTGCACTAGCAAGGAAGACCAGCGGTGGCCAACAAGCAGGACCACCTATATGATGCTTACTAAGCAGTAGAAAAATGCCATTATCATTCGCTTCTCCGTCTTGGTCAGCTCCTTGTGTCAGGTGTTAGGACTTTTCTTTGGTCTAGCAGATGTTTTATCTCCCGACCGCTTAACCATTGTGTAACTTTTGGGAACCGTATAGTGCTGAATTAGAGGTAGAGGTAGAAATGGTAATAAAAATGGAGGGTAGGATGGGCAAAAACAAGGATGGACGCGATTGCGGGAATGCTGTGCCCTGAGGCATGAATCTACCTTAGCCGGACTAGCGGACAAATCGCAAAGATGGTTTCACACAGACGGTTGCCGAAGCACCGTACTTCACCTTTCCTGCTTTACCTATATTATTGCCTCATCTTTTCTAGCAAGTAATTCAACTTGTGTATTGAAGTTTGATCTTCCATTTATCTAGCAGCATTGAGGAATTCTATACAGTTCTGTGAATTAACTATTAATAGTCACATTAGATCTCAATTATCAAGGCCAACTTATGAAACCAGTTATTCAAATCAGTTTTTCTCCATAGTGATTAAGTCATATATAGGAAATAGGTATATGACTATCCATTTATACTCACCGTTCATGTTTGCTATTCAATCTAGTTAACTGATGGCCTAGCTATTGAAGCCAACTAATACGGCCTGCTATTTATATTCGCTATTCTATTCAGCTATCCAAGTAAGAATATCAATGCATCTATTACTAATATGTGAAAAATATTTATTATTCACTTAAGTAGTTTGCTCTAGCTCTTTTTCCTTTCTAATCAAAATTCTATTCAACTCTTAATGTCAGCTATTTGTAACTGATATTTCTACTACTTTTACGTACCAGATAGTATCGCTCTCCATTTGTAAAAACATAGTTTAAGGTAAACTTGTATTGTAACCTGACTCTTGTGCCGGGATTGTTGGCCATGTCACCAGCTTCACAGTACTATACGGTGCTTGCCCTCATGCCCTTTATCCATTAGGTAATAGTCATGAATAGTGGCGTGGTGATCGCAGAAGCCGATAGCTTATTCCATCCCAACAATTAGTCTAATTCATTATCTCATTATGGCAGAGTATTCACCTCAATGCCAGAAACATGGCCATAAAGGGTAGATCTCTGGTACATTCACCCTCATAAATCCGCCAACCTGCTTGTGAGTGATGATTCTAAAGGTCACCAAAGCAATGGCACATTCCTCCACAACTAATTGGCTGATTTCTGGATCTAATGGTAGAAGCTTGTTGGGCTCAATGCCAGCTAAACAGCGGCATAGAGTCTATCTCTGTCGTATCAAAACTCATGACTCTCGCCATGCTTCTGAAAGTAATATTAGTAAAGATCCCTGACTTTGATGGCATAGTCTCAACAACTGTGATGGTGATTGTAGATTGGAGTGCAGGGGATTGGTGGGCTCGACGCTGGGTATCTGGTAGCATGTGGTACATAACTGTAGTATCAAAATCTATGATTCTGGAAAATCTCCTCAAAGATATCTTTCAAATGTCAATCAACGCGATAGTGGTTTGCTCTACTACCAGTGGCTAATTCTAGATCCAGTTGCATGGGGCTATCGGGCTCGATCACAGCTACACAGCAGTATAGTGAACGTCTTGATGTTCTAATTTCCCATTTATGTTTGCATCTCGGGCAGAGGATGCGGTGGCACATATAGTAAGCAGAGCTACACCATCTAAGGGTCACAAGATTTCTTATGAGTATGTCATTCTCAGTGAATCCACCTGTATGTAAGCAGAATGGAAGCCTACTAGTACTAAATTTAATAGATTGAGAGTATGAAATCCATTATAACTCAGGGAATCAATATCAGAAACAGGTAAACAGGGGACCCGTTGCTCATCTCAGGAACATTGGTTGTATATGTACTGAATCCGGAGGTAGTAGTCTAGGATTATGTTATGTCCTTAGGATTAGATTCTGTGCTTAGTACGTCAGGAGTTTTGGGTGCTGCGTTTGGGTACTTCCTGTGTGTTGTATGCTAGAATCATTTCACTCTGATGTGCGATTAATCTTCTCGTGTCCTGTGTATCAGACAAACAGAATGCATATAATCTAAGGTATTATTTTTGCTAATCTCACGTCAACTTCACAATTCATACCAGCCTTTCAAGTAAGCTATTTAATATGACTATTCTGTATACCTATTAAACCTAGCAATTAACACTACCTGTTACACCTATCTATTAAACCCACCTATTAAACCTACCCATTACATATATCAATTGAACTCTACTATCCAGTCAGGAGATTCAATTCAACCATTCAACTAAGCTATCCATATCAGGTATTCAGGTAACCCATTTCAGCTACCTATTCTCTGTAGCTAATAATCTTATTTAAACCAATCACTTGAATACAACTCTCCTATCAAGCTCTTCAACTCCGCTATTCAGCCTAGCTATTTACACTATCGATTGAGTTATGTTTCTTTCCACATCTATTGTTAGCTATTGGACTTAGATATTCAAGAAACTTATTTGTAGCAGTTTTTTATGCTAGCAATTGGATTAGTTTTACTTTTTCAAATCAAAGTTATTTATCAACTCAAGTGTTTAAGCACGTTATTAATACCACCTATCTATACATAGTATTTATACCGCTATTTATCCTAGCTATTAAATCAACCATGTGTTTGTACAATTGGCGTTAGCGGTTATCCTCTCATATTCATGCAAGCTATTCATAATACCGATTCAAACATAGTATTGTAATTACATAGTTTATTCTGTAACTTCATTTAACTCCAAACTGTACCCCTAGCCATTCAACTCTAATACTTAAGATCAATGTTCAATTTCGTTGACATACCCCCTGACAATTCAACTGATTCCCTGTTGTTTCCCTTCACTATCTGAGCTATGATAAAATAGTCACCAGTTTTAACACAACCTGCCATATTTCTAGTAATCGAAATATTTGTACTTTCTTTTTAAGCTAGATATTAGAATAAGATATTTAGGCTATATATTAAAACCTGTAGTTCAATCAGCATTCAAGTTGGTACAAGTGGTTTAATTCGACAATTAGATCTATGGTAAAATGGTTACCAGTTTTAACCAAACATTCAAACTCTGTGGTAATCAAAATATTTAAGGTTCCTCTTCAAGCTCGAGATTAGAACACCATATTTAAGCTACATATTACCAGTTTTATCCAAATGTTCAAACGCCTCTAGTCATCCAAATATTTGAGCTTGCTCTTTCAGCTAGATATTAGAATGAGATATTTAGACAACATACTTAAACTTGTCTTTCAATGAGCATTCTGGTTACTACCAGTTGTTTCATTTCACTATTAGAGCTATGATATAATAGTTACCAGCTTTAATCAAATATGCAAACAATCTAGTCATTGAAATATCTGATCCTCATCGTTAAGACAGATATCAGAACATGTTATTTATGCTACATATTAAAACCTGTATTTCAATAAGCATTCAAGTTATAACCAGTTGTTTCATTTCACTAGTTCAGCTATGATATAATAGTTACCAGCTTTAACCAAACATACAAACGATCTAGTAATCGAAATATTTGAGCTTGCTATTTAAGCTAGATATTCGAACAAGATATTCAGGCTACATATTAAAACCAGTATTTCAAGTTACTTGTTCAAGTTAACTATTATCAATAGTTATTCAGGCTTGCTGTTTAGACTACTGACCTAGTTCCTTTTTTTCTATTTTCACTGACATTATATCAGCCTCTACTATTTCTCAAATAATTTCACTTTTCTATGACATGATTTTAATTGTTTAATCCAAATAAAGAAATATCCACCACTCCCTTTACTACAATATATCTGATTCCCTCACTATCCTAATATCAATCCACAATCCCCATTTGCATATTGGCATGCAAAATAGCTAGAATATTTCGTCTAATAGCCTGAATATCACCTTGGCTATAATTGAGTGAATCCCCCTGAAGCAGTAGTCTCATAGAATGCATTACAAAAATCCCACAGTCCAAGGAATCCTGCTGCAGAGGATGATGAGGCTTTAAATTTATTAATATTACTCATTTTCACAATTTGATAGCTTAAACTTACTTGAGGTTGTTGGAATTGCCACACAATATTCTCAGGTATCTCCACAGGTATATTATGATGAACACAATACTGCTTCTCAGAATGTTGGTAGAGCATGTTTAAAAACCTGGAGACTTTCTAACAACAGTTAATAAATATATTTCTGGAATAGAATAAAACTCTTACCTGTTGATGACTGGTTCCCATTGTTTCCCCCAAGGAATCATAGATCTCAACCAACTTCTGGTGAATCAAAACTCTAACAAATATCCAGTGATTGATACCCTTTCTGTGGTAGATGAGAGGAACAAACAGGTATTGAAGATTCCTCCAGTAGGAATATTTGTGAAGAGTATTAAAGCCTGCTTCCATCATACCAGCAAAGCTTTCTTTCCTCCAATACAAAATCTCTGTAGTTAGAGTGGTAAAACAGGCAACAGTATGGGTAGAAAGAGGAGGGGAAGCTGAGCCAAACAAAATTGAGAACCAAGCATCAAGAACTTCATCCTGAGTCTCCCTACTATTGGTATCAATCAAATCATGAAGCACATTCCAGTGCAGATAAAAGCTATTATCTACTGTTTTCAAAGCCCAAGTATTAGACTTGGCATCAGTTTTGATATCAATGACTGAAATGAAGCTCTCAATAGTGGCATTAGGACTTTGAGAAAGTAGGGGTACAGATGGTAAGGATGCAATCTGACATATAATTAGTACCAAATATTGTAAACTAGAGTCATGTACCTACAGGATGATCTTTCCAAATCTTTCCCCAGAAATGGTTCAGGTTGGCAATATGCATTTTTGCTGAGTTTAATTGTAGCTGTAAAGCCAAACACTGGAGCTGTAATTGAGCTTTTTCATCATCCTGTATCTTTTTCCTAACAGCTATAATTTCAAGATCTATAAAGCTATTAGTTTCACTATATTTATAGAGAAGGAAAGACCAATACCTAAGGTTGTATCAAGAGACTGGTTAGCTGGAGGAATGGGTGTAGTGCTAGGTTCCCGAGTTGGTGTACTAGGTTCCTGTGGTACATGGTTAACAACTAGTTAAAGCCAGACTTGGACAAAATATGGAAGGTGAATGATGATACTTACAGGAAAAGTAGTGGTAGAAGAATCCAAAGCAGGATTAGGATTAGCCTCATGGATAGGAGTTGTAGGTCTAGTTGCCAGGTTGGAAGTAGGAGGAGCAGATTCTGGAGTGTTCTCAGTTTGAATCCTGGAAAGAAGAGCAAGAATGCTGGCTGAAGTTGAAGTTGAAGTCATATTGGTAAAGGAAGATGAATGCAAGAGAAAAAGGTAAAGTAAAGTTAAGTAATGCTATTGTAGAGGGAAAGTTGAGACAGGGAAATAGAGTGATGAGGGAGTAAGGAAAGGTATAAGAAAGAGTAGGAGGGGAATACAAGAGCTATATATAAAGAAAGGAGAGGTTATATTATTTGAAAACTAGAAGTAATTATAGCTACAAAAGATTAATAATTATAGCTATAGTTAAAGTCTAATTATATGATGAGCTATTTATAATTAAGGCTGTGTAATAATGATCAGTCTCCCTTGGTGATAGAGAGAGAGAGAGCTGAGTACCGGTTTGAATTGTAGTGGTAAACTATTCACAGAGAGGGCTGTGTAGAAGTTGAATTATAGCTGTGACTATTTATAATTGAGGCTGTGTATGAGTGATAGGTCTCACATGGGGCTGGAGATAGAGAGGGCTGAGTACTGGTTTGAAGTGTATTGGTAAACTATTGATAGAGGGGGCTGTGTACAAGTTCAATTATAGCTGTGACTATTTATAATTGAGGATGTGTATTTGTGATAAGTCTTGCATTGAGCTGGAGATAAAGTGGGCTGAGTACTGGTGTGAAGTGTAGTGGTCAACTATTGATAGAGAGGGCTGTGTACAAGTGGAATTATAGCTGTGACTATTGGTAATTGAGGCTGTGTATTGGTGATAAGTCTCACATTCAGCAGGAGAGACTCAGGGCTGAGTACTAGTTTGAAGTGTATTGGTAAACGAGTCATGAAGAGGGCTGAGTACAATTTGAATTATAGGTGTGACTATTTATAATTGAGGCTGTGTATTATTGATAAGTCTCGCATTTAGCTGGAGATAGTGGGGCTGAGTATTAGTTTGAAGGGTAGTGATAAACTATTCATAGAGAGGGCTGTGTACAAGTTCAATTATAGTTGTCACTATATATAATTGAGGCTGTGTATTAGTAATAAGTCACGCATTCAGCGGATGATAAAAGGGGCTGAGTACTAGTTTGAAGTGTAGTGGTAAACTATTGATAGAGCGGGCTGTGTACAAGTTCAATTATAGTTGTAAGTATATATAATTGAGGCTGTGTATTAGTAATAAGTTTCGCATTTAGCGGGAGATACTCAGGGCTGAGTACTAGATTGAAGTGTGGTGGTAAGCTATTCTTAAAGCGGGCTGTGTACAGGTTCAATCATAGCTGTAACTATTTATAATTGAGGCTGTGTATTAGTAATAAGTCTAGCATTCAACTGGAGATACTGGGGGCTGAGTACGCCTGTAGTGGTAAACTATTCATAGAGCGGGCTGTATACAAGTTCAATTTTATAGCTGTAACTATTTATAATTGAGGTTGTGTATTAGTAATAAGTCTCGAATTCAGCTGGAGAAACTGGGGGCTGAGAACTAGTTTGAAGTATGGTGGTAAACTATTCATAGAGAGGGCTGTGTAGAAGTTCAATTATAGCTGTAACTATTTATAATTGAGGCTGTATATTAGTAATAAGTCTCATATTCAGCGGGAGATGCCAGGGGCTGAGTACTGGTTTGAAGTGTAGTGGTAAACTATTCATAAAGTGGGCTGTGTACAAGTTCAATTATAGCTGTAACTATTTATAATTGAGGCTGTGTATTAGTGATAAGTCTCGCATTCAGCTGGAAATACTAGGGGCGGGGTACTTGTTTGAAGTGTAGTGGTAAACTATTCCTATATCGGGCTGTGTACAAGTTCAATTATAGCTGTAACTATTTATAATTGAAGCTGTGTATTAGTGATAAGTCTGGCATTCAGCTGGAGATAGTGGGCATTCAGAACGAGTTTGAACTATGGTGATAAAGAATTTGTTGAGAGAGCTGTGTACAAGTGGAATTATAGCTGAAACTTTTTCAAATTAAGGCTTTGTAATAGTGATACGTCTTTTATTCAGCGGGAGATCCAGGGGGCTGAGTACGAGTTTGCACTGTTGTGGTAAACTATTTATAGAGAACCTTGTGTACAAGTTCAATTATGGCTGTAACTATTTATCATAGAGGCTGTGTATTACAGATAAGTCTCGCATTCAGCTGGAGATACTAGGGGCTAAGAACTAGTTTGAAGTGTAGTGGTAAACTATTCATAGAGAGGGCTGTGTACAAATTCAATTATAGCTGTAACAATTTATAATTGAGGCTATGTATTAGTGATAAGTCTCGCATTCAGCTGCTGATACTTGGGGCTGTATACAAGCGTGAATTATAGTTGTAAATAATTCATAATTGAGGCTGTGCATTATTTATTATTCTCACTTTCAACTAATTATAGAAAGGGCTATGTACAAGTTTTAATTGCAGCTGTAAACTCTTTATCACTTTAACTTCTTACACTTTCTATATAATAGCTATACCCTTTAGCTCTTCAATTCCATCTATCACTATCACCTTGCAACTGCTTTTGTATCTACTTCAATATCACCCTCTACTTCACATTATCTTATCTTCCAACCTCTTCATACATCATGTCTACTTCAAGCACTCTCTTCACTTCATCTGCCATGAAAATTATTACCACTATTTCTGAAGCTGAACTATTTGAATTGCCTGCTATCAATTTTGCCCCTTCCTCTTGGAGTGCTCAAAAGGCCATTGCAGCCAAAAATCTCTGGATTGGCTTTGTTTGTATGTTGAGTTCTTTGTACCTTGAACTAAAAGTTAGCTAACAATTGCAGATCAACATATCAAAGTTCTTCTACCTCCATCTATCAACTATATTGCTACTGAATATGATGACTTTCAATGGGTTATTTGTCCTGATGCTGCACCAGAATGGAAAACCTGGTGGAACTCTGTCACTCTTGCTAGTCCCAGCCATGGGGAGAGTAATGTGAAGTTTTCCAATATTGCAATGAGCTACTGGAAGAACCTCTTGCAGGGCATTCACAATGAATGGGTTAAGGTTGAAGGTAAAGCACAAAAAAGAAACAGGTCTTTTAGCATGGAAGAAACCTCTAGGGTAAATAATTTCTCTTATTTATATGAAAGGCATAATCAGGCTAATAGTTGTATTCAGACAGAGGAATCCATAGTCAAGGTACTTTGAAAATCTAATTGATTTTACTTGAAAGACAGGTTACTGACAAATGAGAAAAGAAACATAGACCTAATGATAATCCTGAGGAGGGTGGAGTTACATCTTTTCAGCTTGCTACAGTTGAAGAAAATAAGCAAAATCTGGTGAATTCAGAAATTGATGTGAAAAGTAAGTCTTACACTTTTCAAATAACTGAGAATACAATGTAAGCTAATTAAAGTTAAGTGGAGGAGGTGGAGAAGGAGAAGGAAGAAATACAGGGGATAAAAGGAAGTGCAAAGTCAGAGGAAGAATGTGGGAAGAATGTGAAAGACAACCAGGATGCAGAAGAGAATAAGGCAATGAGAATTATAAGAAAGGGAAACTTTTCACTTTCAGAGGTAAGAATCCTTATCAGAGTTTATGGCTATTAGAACTAATAATATAATATGATAGCTGGCTGATGGGAAAGTATTACATCCACTTGATGATAGTCAAAAGTGGAGTCCATATGATGTATTTGCTACTGAGAGTAGTAGCAAAGCTACAGGTATTGCAATAAAGCTGAGAGAGTTGAGGGAGCTTGAGGCACAACAGGGTAGGATCTAAGATGAATCTTTTATTTACTATCCAAGATAGCTAATTGTGAACAGAGTTGCTTGCAAGCTATGCTTTTGACTTAGAGCTAGCAGTTAGATTGGAGACAGAGAAGCAATGTCTTATTCCAATTGTAGAGCTGGAGTTAGTCAAAGCCAAATGCCAGGCACAGGAAGAGAGTTTACAATTTCAGAAAGGGAAGATTGAGCATTATGAAAAGGAGAGAATTCTGTTGGCAACAGAGCTTCAGAGACAGATAGCATTAGAGATACAGCTGAAAGGAGACATATTGAGTTTGAAAAAGCAGTTGGAAAGTAGAAAAAAGGAGCAGGAAGAAAGGAAAGAGGAGGAGAAGAAATTGGAGAGGTTGCTCAGTAAAGTTAAGAAAGGAATGGAGGAGTTTGGAATATAAGCTGTAAGATTAGAGTTGAATAGCTGGAGGGCATGATTAGTATATGGAGAGAGAAATTTGAATAATAAGAAAAGAGTGTGAATTTAAAATATCTCTGTAAAAAGAGTTTTCTATATAGAAAATAAAGGAGTATGGAGGATAAAATAGGAAAAAGTGAAAACAGGAGAGGGAAGAATTGTTGAAGCTGACCTTAGAAATATAAAGATGAGTAGAGAACTATTATCAGAGCAATATTGGTAGGTATCAGGTCAAACTAATAAAAAAATGTGAGAATGGTAAACAATAAAACATGTTTGTTGAAGTTGGATATAACAGGGAAATGTGGAGGGTAGGAGCCAAGGTAGAGAGTGAAATAAAGGTTTTAAGGTTGGCAGTTGAGAATAGATATTGAAGCTGGATATTAAAAAAAGGTGATTGGAGGTAAATATTGAAGTTAGAAGTAAAGAGTAGTGTTGGTTACAGGGCAGGGCAGGGTGGGTTTTCACTTGCTAGACCCCGCCCTTACTGAGGGCTGGGGGGGTATTTGTGCGGTAATCCCTGCCCTGCCCCCGTTAGTGGCCCACCTGCACTCATGCCCTGGACAGGCACTGTTTTTTACCATGTATTGTTAATAGGGACCCGTCTGGGGTATGGGTGGGGCAGGGGCCTAAGAAGGGACTGTGGCAGGGAATGCCAAAAAAAACACCCCACCCCAGGCGATTGAGTGAGGCAGTACGGGGAAAGGGGCCGGGGGCCTGCCGTTTCCTGGGCCCCGTCCGCCCTGTAACGAACTCTAGTAAAGGTAAAGATTGAAGCTAGAAGTTGAAGCTGATAGTAGGAGTAGAGTGTTCAAGCTATCAGAAAAGGATGAAAGGTAAGGTTTGATTGAAGAAGGTTAGGGCAGGCTGCTAACATTGGCTGTTAAGACAAGAACTTGAAGTTAGACTTAAACATGAGTTGTAAAATAAAACTATGAAAGATAACTAGACAAGCTAGAGATTGAAGATAAGGGTTGATGTTGGAGATTGAGATTAAGGTAAATAGGTGGCTGTTGAAGAATAGAATTTAAGTAAACTGTGGAAGTAGATAGTTAAAAGTAATAGTTGAAGGAAGATATTGAGGCTGATAGTGTATCTTGTTGGAAAAAAGTGAAAATTAAGACTTGGGTGGGACGGGTTCTATTGAAGCTGGCGTTTCTAGCTGAGTATTAAATCTGATAGTTAAATCTGATATTGAATGGATAGAGTGGTTGTTAGTAGATAAAGCTAAAGTCACAAGTAATACATTAGAGTAAGCCATTAATGTTAGCCATGGAAGTTTAAATTTGATGTTGGAATTTCAAGATCAAGAATGTAGAGTTCAAGTTCCAGCTGTGGCTGGCATTTGTAGTTGAGGGTTGACGGCCAGGGTTGCAGCTTAGGTAGAAAGAGTGAAACTGCTAATTTATTGAACCCAAAAGTATAAGCTAAGTATTGAATCTAAAGGGGAAAGTTAAGAGGCGTGATTTAGAGTAAAAGAGAGTCTTTGAAACCAGTTAGGAAAGAAGAGTTTCAAGTTGGGGCAACAATTTAAATCTATATGTTGAAGTTGAATGTAGGAAGTAGTTAAGAGAGCAGTCAATGAAAGTAGAGTATGAAAGTTAGAAGTGATAGTTTAGTGTTAAAGTTGAAAATTAGAACTAACATTAGTATTGGAAGCTGAATATGGTTCTAGTGAACTGTTCAAGGTGAGAGTTTGAGTTGGTAAAGGAAGTACAAGGTTGTAGCTAGATATTAAACTTGAAGAGAAAAGAGATAGCTTATACATCAATTAGAGGGTTGTTAATGGAAGTTGAACTTGACTGGAACAGCTAATTGTTCAAATTAGGTGTTAGAGATCGAGGCGAAAGTATAGTAGGGCTGGTTATAGTGTAGAATAATGGTATTGCTATATGTGAGGCCTTGAGATGCAAAGTATAGAGTAGTTTCTAAACAACTGCAACTTTCTGGGATCAGACGTTTAACTGTTCAAAACGATATTTGATATTTCAAATATGTTTTTGATCTTGATTTTTGTCATAATTAATGGCAGTTTTGATTCTTTGGAACAGTAGCAATATTACTCGCTATATGAGTGATATGGGGTGAAAATATGGCCTAAGATTTGCCTAATTAACTTATAAAATACCCACACCATTAACTTTATAAGTCATTAAATTAGGCAACACTATTGGTCTTCATTATAAAGAACTCCTACCTGGAGTGGTGAAATCGAATGTTGTAGATTATTGTTAAAGTACGATGTGAAATACCGGAATTAGCTCTTGCTATTGAATCAAGGTGTTAATATAAAAAGTGGTAGCTGACAGTTGACATTGGATATTGTAGCAAAGTGTAGTGACTTGAGATATAAGCTTGCATTTATTGTAGAAGTTGTATATTAGGATTCATGATAGGAATTTAAGCAGTGGCTTATAGCAGAGATTAGACGCTTGCTATAGAAGATAGAGATTGAAGTTGGAAGGTGATAATTAAGGGTTGAGCTACTTGGTAAAGGTGGCAGTTATATTAGAAGAGTTGAAATAGGCCATGGAAGAGGCTAGTGGAAGATAAAGTGAGGATATAGAGGTGAAACCTGAGATGAGATACTAGCTGTTTGAGCTTTCTAATTGGGCTATTAATTGAAGTTGAAGGTTAGCGAAAGCTTTTGGAAATAAGTACTATAGGTTAAGATTGAATAAATGAGTTGAAGTGAAGGGATGAATAGAGCTCTTGGTCAGTGGACTATTGGAGCTAACGATGTATGCTGGGTAACCGGTACAAGTACTATCATTACTGATGGACTGTCTTTGTGTAGTTATTTGGTACTAGGATACAAGCCTGAGGGCTGTAGCCTTGTGTGTTTAGGAGGTATGATGTGATATCATGTGGGTTTTATGTTTGATTGCAGGATACCAGTTTGTGCCTCTCTCTGATTCAATTTTGCCATTGATATGCAGCTTACAATATCGCAATCTTTCGTAGAAGGGAGGATTTGATATCTTGAATGTTTCTATATATGGTTTCATAATATCGCTTGGATACTATAGTAGTTTTGAGATACAAGTAGGACTTGTAGCACTAAGGCTTTGGAAAAGCTGACAGATTTATTGAGTAGCTATATCATACAGAGCAAGAACACTCTGACTTCTATAGATAGTTTCAATATACTTGGTTGAATTGTTACCTTTCTGTTTGCAACAATTTCTTGCAGCTGCCAATTACTTCAAACTCTAAGCGATATAGTAAAAGGTTTTATCTAACAACCTTGAAGCGCACCTACCTGATAGAGCTGCTTAGGCTAAACTTTTGGGTATGATTTGAATTACACAACCTGAGACAGTTTCTTAGAGGTCCCTGTGTGCTGAAACAAATAAGGAAACATTACAATATGAGTGTGAAAATGGTCACAGAAGACTTATTATTGAAAATGTAGGAGGTTCATTTGAAAACCAGCAATTGAAGTAAAACGTAATACGTAAATATAAAGCTCCATATTGGGTTTCAGTATCTAGCCATGATCTCAAAGCCGATTTGCAAAATAGTATATTGAAGCAAGCCTTAAAGCAAATTATCACAGCTGCAAAGTAATGCTTAAACCTGGTGAATCAAAGTTGGTATTAAAGCTCCGAGTTGGAATCAAGTGAGAACACAGCGGATTGAAGCAATTTCTTGAATTGCCTAATTGAATATGTATTTCCAAGCTACATATTAATACTTGATGTCAATTATATGGTAATAACATAAGTCTAAAACCATACTTCAAGGTAGATTTAATATATGACTGTCAAACCAGACTATCAATAGCTGCTATAAAAAGTAGTAGTTTATCACATTGGATATTATGTTAGAAAGGCTGACTCTTGAAATACAATAAATATGAGTTGAATCAAGTTAATTAAAGTGAACAATTCATAGAAGCACCCCAGAATATATTTATTCTAATATCATGTATAATGGATAATCTAGTGAGTTTGTTGATTGTTGCGTAGGAAGTTGTTATTTCAAATATAATATTGGTCAGTAATCGTAATTCACCTATTAAATCTAGATTGTCTAAGCTGATTACACAAGGATTGTCATCATTCTACTGTAATTACTAGAGTTTTAACTTTACATCATTTCTACTATATCAGCAAAAAGACCCAGTTCATATCCTGAGCGTTGTGAGCTCTTTCTGGCTGCATCCAGAGTATCCTGAAAAATGAGATTACAACTAAATATCCAACTAAAAATATTAGAAATACACCACTATGGTCTTATGAACCTTTTTGTAATTATGAATCACCAAAGCGGTTTGGCAATGCTTAATCGTTATCAAATATAAATATCTGAGGTTTGTGAACTCAGTTTATAAGTTCTTAATGTCGACCAGATTGCACTCACTTCCAGTTTTATATGAATATTATTCTTAGTACATACCAGGATTCAAAGACAAGATCTGATCTTTTGTGATGAAAGGTAAATTTGACTATGAGTGAATGGTCTGACACCCGATAACATTTATAATCCTTTTCAAACAGGTTATTGCCCTATTCAACAACCTTCTCAAGTAATAGGTTTTTGCATCCTTCTACCTTTTGCGGTAAGGATGCAAACCAGCTTTTCTAGATGCCCAAGATGCACCCTGGAAGCACCAGGAAGCACTAGGAAGCTCAGGATGCAAACCTATTCTTTTTGCTCATATAGTACTTATAATTTATTACTCTTTCAACTTATGAAATATATTTAAAGTGTGAAATCATAATAGCAAATATAGTTCTAGTTGCATATTGGAACTGACAAGAAATGAGAATTATGATAAAGGGAAAAATGAAACCACAACCCACAAATACAAAACCGAATACTAACAAAATACAAAACACAAACTTTTCCTATATTGGTATGACAGAATTTACACAAATACTATGAAGAGATTTGTGAGTAGAATAATTATATTATGAAATTTTAGACACTGTTGGGGTGAGAAAGTCAATGGGTGATTGTCTCTCCTCATACAAGGGTTCAACTTGATAAGCGAGATTCATAATTGGTAATTCATAATCGATTTCCCAATTATCCCATTTGTCTTCTTGGGAATATGCTTTTGGTAACAGTCGAGTTGTAGATTCCTTGGTCCAGCTGCAATGCTTCAGAGGAACCCAGTAAATCCGTGGTTGATTGCCTTTGCTGGTATTGCGTTGTAATATGTTTTGTTTTGAGGGTGAGGGGAGAACGAGATTGGAGCGGACAAAGGGTTGTTGAACTAACTGCGATTCCCAAAGTCTTGCTGTATCAGAGTTACAGACTTCAGATATCATTGTATAACAGGTTTGGAAAAATATCCGAAAGGGCCAATTTTTCCAAGCTTGACGTAAATTTTGTTCCAGCCACCTATCATCCCAATGGAAGAGAATTTCCCAACGATCCTGAAGAGTAAACTGATGCTTGTTTGAATAACGAATACGGGAATAACGTGATGGATTGAAATTGATTATCTCCGTGGATTGTAATCCGATACGTCCCTTTAAAGCTGCATCTAGCTTTACGTCGTTATTCCATAAACAGGAACAAAAGTTGTTCAATGCCGTCCAGATATCCGTTCGAAAGTGCTGAATAGCCATAGTACCGAGATAGCTGAGAATCCTGTATGTATGCTTACTTTGAGGATTATTGATCTTTGACAGGACCTCGCGAAAATCATTAAGAATTGCTAATGCACTTCGCTTCTGGAGAAGGACTGGAGTTTTCGCATGTAAGTGAGCTGGTAGTTGAATAAAGGTGAATGCCGTTGATTGTTGAAACCGAGTACCCATAGTCCATGTGATTAGATCTAGTGAATCTTGTGGAATCCAAGCAAAATTAAATAGACCAAGAGGAACCTTGAGGCCGAGTCCACGACACTGAACCCGTGAAGTTGAAGTAGGATAATCACGCCACAAATCTCCTGCTGCTTCAAGGATTGTGCTGGAAATCGAATTTCGCTGAAGTTGTAAAAACATTCGAACCATCTGGCCATGGCTATCACTGTGGTGGCTTTGAGGATTTCGCAACTGAAGAGTTGTATACTCCAATGCCAACCCAAAACGAAGAAAGTTAAAGTGTAGAAACTGCAGTATTTCATTTGACTCTACACTTATGCAGGCTTGAGCGATCTGACCTGTTGATTCGAAACTTCGAGCTCGTAGTTGTATAGAACTTAAAAGATCGATCGAAATTCGGTGCTCTTGACGAATACCAAAAGAGCGCTTACAGCGAATTGCTGAGTCCAAGGCAGCAAGAACACGATCTCGCCCATGAATATAAGCTTGTTCTATTCTGGTAAGATCAAATCTCAGACCTGATCCATCTGGACCACTTGCTTTCCATGACTTGATCACTTCAGGTGATAGTGATAAGAAGTCCAAACTTGGGTTTTGAAATGGATAATGTCCAGCAACTTCAAAAAGACACTTTAATGGCGAATAGCTTTGTGAATACACAAAGCCGGCCTTGTAAATCTCAGAATGTGGAGAGAATTGTATTGTCCGATTTGCCGCAATCGATGTCAGAGCCCAATTATATATTCCGGCTCTGATACCTGAACCTTTTGATCTAATTCTCTCAAGACCGGTTTTCAAACAGCATGTTTGCCAGAGTAAAATTTGTTCTGGTTGACGATCTATACTTTCTTGTGCTAGATCCAAGAAACAAAAGTCTCGGTCCAACTTCTCCAATTGTAAATCGGAATTCAAATACTTCTCAAAGCAATGCCAGGCTTGATCAATTGAATCCGCTTTTGTTATAAGCTTCAAATCCTTTGCATCTAGAAGGAGAAACATGTTTTGGAAATGGTCATTCCCAGGCTGTTCGCTAAATATGACCATGTCGTTCCAAATCTTATCTAATTTCAACCCTTGGAGAAAGTAATGTAGCTCCTGCCGGCGTGGCAGTGATGTTGAGGGATTTGATTCTTGTTGACCAAACTCTTTTGACCTCGCATAAATTGACATATATGCAATATCATAAGCTGACGGAATGTGTTGAACAATATCAGGGGAATAATGGCGATATAAACTTGGTAGAAATCCATCATCCATCCATTGTTTGATATGCTGGTTCGTGAGGTAATTTGTCGCAGTTGATGTAGGATTATAGAGCGTGGGAAAGAAAACATAGAGTGGAAGAAAAAGGGCAGAGTGAATCGTTCCAAGACGAAAATGGGGAATTTTGTGCAAGGGGACTTGTTGAGATTGGAAAGTTCCTGACTCAGATCTGATTGCAATTGGAATAAACAGATGAATGTCTTTGCTTATATTGTGTAACTGGTTGGGGCAAATCTGAAAGTTTAACCCAGCTTTTGCAATACCAAGATCTGTAGCCTTAGCAATAAAGCTATCAATATCATATGAGATATTCAACTGAATCGAGCCGGATTGATGAGATTGAGGATCAAGTGTGGGAATTTGACTGGGTAGGTGGTGATGGTTTGAGATACCACACAATATCCTTCTCCAGATATCAGGGTTGAGTTGGAACGGGAAGCCGAATTTGGAAGGTTGCGGATACTGCAAAGGGAAATCATGTTGAAAGAAGCGATTAAGCTGAGCAAAATTCACAACATGATGTAAATATTGTGATTCGTCGGCGGCGGCAGAAGGTGTGTTACAGTGAAGATGATTGGTAAGTAGTTGATAAACCATATTGTAGGCTAGTTGGGAAGGTGCACAGGCTGACAGAGACAAGCTGGTGGAATCGGAATCTGAATCTGAACTTTGGGGTAAATCATATTCAGTTTGATGTTGATGCCAATCTTGGTTGTATTGCATTTCTGATTGCAATAGTGTTGAACTAGTTGGTGATATTTGGGTTAAGGATTGGCCATCTTGCCAATCCTGCCTTGAACTGCTATTATTCTCTTCCAATTCTGAATCTGATTTATTTCATATTAGCCTTCTGCCACCAGATATCTCTTCTAAATTTCATCTTCACTGTATTGATTTAATTGGATTCAGTTTTTTATAGCTCTCACCTTCGCTATCCACAACTCTCCTATATCTTTCACCAACAGGTACTTTTCCTTTTTCCACTATTGGATCTTAATCTTAGTATCTCTTACTTTAACAAGTTTAATCCAAGATGAGAATTGTGAAGATTTTATATTTACCTAAATCATGTACTGGATTTGTATTCTCAGACCTGTTGACATGTGAATGTTGTATCCAATGGGGTGATTCTGTACCTATTTAAAATTAGAACTGGATGTTTAAAATCTTGGAATAAATTGTTGATAGGTTCAGGAGAGATTTGTATGTTCAGGAAATTCTATATTTGAAATTGGTTGGACATGATTAGGGAAAGTGTAAAGTATAATTTACTTACAATAGCCATTTATGGGACGATTATCAACATATTCGCTCTTATTACAATCTCTTAAATCTCTAGTTCTCGCTGAGCTAGCTTCTATTTCCCAATAGATTTTCGAGTTTAGAATATGTTGATTATAATAGTTGAAAAGGGTTGTTTAGTCGTAGCTCATACCTGAAACACTATCTGAAAGTTGAATATATTAAATTAGTATTTGAATTTTTGAAAGTCGGTACTGATAGATAAATGTAGGACATATGATTTGATTACCTGTCACTAATTGATTATGTGCTGAATTTGTAAGATCAAGTTGACTCAGCCTATGCTCTATGCCGGTGATAACGGGCCATAGAGATTGTTGAGCTTGTGTCGGTAGAAATGCTGGTATACTATGAGTATTCGGACTGACGTTGTGATCAATTGACAGTTGATCATTGCATGACTGTCTGACAATTAGCAAAGGCAAGTTCTAATCACTATGTGTTCACAACGGGATCTTCAATTATACCTCAATAGTATCTGCGGATTCAAATCGCTCATTATTATGTCGAACTTCAATATTCTGGGTGTTATCTTCTCCTGACAGCTGCTCCTATTTCTCAAGTCTTAGCTTATCTGATAATATAGGTAGGATATATTTGTTAGCAATATTGGCTATTCGTTGAATATGTGTAAACTGGGAAGTGGGTATTAATTCTGAGCAAAGCTGAATTATACAATAGTAATGGAACAGAAAAAACGTCATTTTATTTCTAACTCGATATGTGGAGCAAGAAATTGCGGATATAAGTTACCTTATTAGTAGAAACATGACCTGTTTTGCAATTAGCATTCGAACTGTCTCTCACAATATTGGTAAACTGAATAACAAATATCACAGTTGTATTACTTATATTGAGTTTCGAATTATACAATAAGGAGAATTAGTTATGCAGAAACTTACTGAAGTCAGATTCAGGTTGTGCTACTTCCTCTAGTGAAAGCTGATACCGCTTTTGATCACGCAGGCGACGGCTATAACGCTTTGAAGTATCTGACATTGATGGTCTACCACGACGTGGCATTGTGAGTCAAATCTTGAAATCTTGAAAGAATATTATCGAAGAATGATATTACAGAAAGAATAATGATTTGTTTTGGGAAAACAATAGTTGAATTGCGAGGGGGAGATAAGAAGGCACTTTAGGCAAAGTGGTGCTGAGCGAATATAGAATTCAAACCGATGAGTTGTCCTTTTCTCTATCCGATTAGTAAATCATTATGTTTATATATAGTGTAACTTGGTCTTGGCGAAACAACCTTTAATGATTTGCAGAACAATGTTGAAACACAAAAGATGAATTGCTGTTGCTTGAAATCTTTTTATTATATCATAACATGAGGAATATTTACGCTACGAAAAAGCATGTTTACTGTACGGACAACTCTTGTTTAAGCAACTGATATTATAAGCAATACTGAATTTGTTATAAGTACTGATATTTGTTACTTTTGAGCTAGAAGCCAATTACCGTCTTTGCAATAAAGATAAAACCCTAAACTATGAAACTTCAGAGTTGATAATTCAGTTGTGTACTAGTTATGAATGTAGAAATAGTCTGTTTAGAAAGCTTATAGCACCATTAGCATAAGAAGTACTTAGTTTTGATTGTAAAGGTATTCATAGGACATCATGAATACAGAAAGATACTAGAGGCCAAGATAAGTACAATTCTTGTAATTTTCGTTGGTGTGGTAATGGTCTTTCTTTGAAAGGAACAGAATATTTGGACGAGTATACATAATACAAGAAACATATCAGAAAGTATTAAATTTAAAAGTAAGCAAATATGTACTATATGAAACAATTGATGGAAAGTGAACTCCAAATTCCAGTTTAGTACAGTTTGAATCTAAGTGAAAGTGGCAATATTGCGGAGTCAAAGAGAGTTGGTAGGGCTGAAGGTAAATATACATGAAACTCAATATAAAAGAGACCGGCAAATTCATAGGTGGCTAAGAATAGAATTCTCTACAAATATGGATTCTTAGGTTGTTACTACACTCAAGTCAAAGAGGAGAAGTATGGGTAAAAATAGAGATATACATCAATTCCAAGTATAATGAAACAGTTGAACCATATATTGTGATACTTGAAAGTGTCACTTGGCGGATTATCACAAGCATGATTACTCTTGAGAATAGGGTATTTGTGCATTAGTTAAGTCGCATATGCTGTAAGCAAAATAGACTTATTACCAATTCTCAGATTGGAAGTGGGCAGCATTTACAGGGAGCTAATATCATATTATTCCAAGGGATTTGGATGGAAGATATTTGAAAGAATCAATTGAATATGAGAAGGGCTGTGAATTTATATTAGCAAAAATGATACCTTGCGTTCTGTCCGTTGTGTGCGTCTGACGCACCAGACCCTAGAACGCAAATCACGAATCAGGACATCACCAGCCTAACACACCACCCACGGGACGCAACTTGACCCGGCATATAATCCTCAGGACGCACCAGATGTAGCACCTAATAGTCAGGATGCTAGCTGACACACCACCAAATAATCAGGATTCCACGTGCACCAGACCACATCTTGGTGTGATGAGCGAAGGTTCAACCCTTTACTTTTTCCTGACCTGGGTCACAATAGATTTCATGCTCTCCGCGTATTAAATTTACTACTATTAGTGTTCTATTATTCTAATATACAGGACCGATCATGATAGTCATAAGCAACTTCTCCCCTACCATCGACTCTAAATTTAGCCTGCCATAGACCCAACCTCTACCTGGGACCCAGTAACTTCATGAATAAGGGTCGTGGGGGAAATGACCTTATCTCATTCTGAAGCTGGCCGCAGGGCCAACCGCCTCCCGCAATCAGATCCAGAATCAGCCTCGGGGACGTGGAGGAATCTGACCTCGAGCCGAGGGAGCACCAGGGCACTAAGAAAGACAACCCCCATAATGGTTAGCGACTTTATAAGTCCCGATGCAATAGAGACGTCCTTTATACCGCTAGCTAGCTGGCGTCAAGCCCAGTAATCTCCCGCAATCTGATCCAGGATCGGCCCGGGAGCTGTGGTTGTGGTGGAATCTGTCATCGAGATCTGGGATCGCTATGACTCCATCCAGTCCTGTAACTTCATGAATATAGATCGCGGAGGGATGAGACTTACATCATTGTGAAGCTGGCCTCCAGGCCCAACAATCTCCCTCAATCAGATCCACAATCGGCCATGTGGTCGTGGAGGAATCTGACATCAAGGTCTGGGACCGCTCGGTTATCTATTAGGAGACTCCTCACAGGCATCGGCTATATCCTGAATCTTCATGCGCTAGAGACGTCACTTATTCCGCTGCGGAGCTGGGGCCGGGCCCAATAGTCTCCTGCAATCAGATTCAGGATTCGCGGAGTGGTTGTTGAGGGATCTGCCATCCAGTTGTGGGAGCACCATGGTACCTATAAAGACAACCCCCACCAGGGTCAGCAATCTCATGAGTCTGAATGCAACAAAGACGTTCTTTATACCGCGGCGTAGCTGCCATCAGGCCCAACAGGCTCCCGCAATCAAATCCAGGATCGGAGCAGTAGTTGTGGATAGCGTTCGTTACGGGGCCCCGTCTCTGACAAACGGGGTGCCAAGAGCAGATTAGTAACTGCAGATTAAGAAAGCAAGCGTCCAAATCGGACAAAAGCTGAGTAATCTAGAGCTCTTTGAAGTTGTCTAGCTTCAAAGAGCTCTATCTCCTTCAGCTCTGGTCCGATTTGCATGACTTTTGCAGCCAGTTAATCATAATAACCTAGGTTATTTTGTCCCCGCTCCTCGGAAACGGGGCCCCGTAACGAAGCCTAGTTGTGGAGGAATCTGCCACTGAGTTGTGTGATCAGCAGTACTGTAGTCTATTGAGTCCTATAACTTCATGAATACCGATCGTGGATGGATGGATCTAATATCATTATCAAGCGGGAATCTAGCCCAACAGTTTCCTGTAATGGGTTTCAGGATTTGTCCAACGCCTATGGTTTAATCAGCTATGGAGTTCCAAAATTCCTAGGGACCAACTCTTATAATAACCACTCGCGGAAGGCTCAGCGACTTCATAAGTTTCAATGCAACAGAGGTGTCCCTTATACCAGCCCGTAGTCGGCATCAAGCCTATCAATGGCCCATTTACAGATTCAAAATCAGTCAAGCGGTCTCAGATGAATCAGCCATCAGCTTCTGGAACCGATATCGTACCAATTATACAAACTACACCCACAAGGGTTGGCGGATTCAGGATGCGAAAGAGGCTTACATTATCCCCTTGCGTAGCTGGCATGGAGTTCAACAACCTCCCGTAATTAGGTTCAGAATCACTCACATGGTTGTGAAGGTGTGTGGTATCAAGTCATGAGAGCATCAGGCTACCTATTGTAAAGACTACTGTTAGAAGGGTTGGCAGATTCCTGGGTTTCATATGACATAGACAAATCTTCTGCCATTGTGTATCTGGCGTTAGGCCAAACAACCTCCTGAATTCAGATTCTGAATCGGTCAAGTGATTGTTGAGGAAACTGCTATCAGGTTTTGTGAGTGCCATCATATCTAAAGTAAAAACCGCTCTTACAAGTATCGGGAATTTGATGTGTGTTAATGCTATGAAGACCTACATTTTCCTGCCGCATGGCTGCCATCGGGCCAAACAACCTCAGGTAATCAGATCTCAGATCAGTGAACCAGCTGTCGAGGAATTAGCCATTGAGTTGTGGCATTGCTGGTACCCCATTTAGCCCAGTAGCCTTATTAATAATAGCCCTCTATGGATAAATCTTATATTGGTCAATAGCTCACAGGGAGCTTACCAACTACCTGGAATCTGAGTCAGGATTGGTTCCGTGGTTGTGATGGAGTGTTCCAGCTGGGCCAGGCAAGGGAGGTGTAGACTGTTGGGATTAAAGAGTGAAATGGTACATCGTATCTAGTCGTGGTTGAGGATATGTACTAAGAGAGCACCATAAACTGTACTTGACTAGAAACTGTCATAGCTATCACTCACTTTCTGACTAGAGTGAACTGGCATTTTCACTGGCTCCAGATAAAGTTCTGAAAATAGAACTCAAAGTCTTTAGCGCAAAATAAAGAATACGGGTTTCATGGCTTCTCACCTAGTGCCAGTACAAACTATATTTTCTCAATCAAGAAATTCTCCTTGCTCAAAGAGTGAGAAGGCTGCAAGTACGAGTATACTCAGGAGTATTGGTCAAGCCCAATGTGCAATGATGATGAGGTCGGAGTCTAGATGCATGGAAGCCAGAGTTGATTGGTTGAATGTGTTCGGACGGAATCCAGAGTAGTAGTGGGTATCCACATGCACTAGGCCCAACCAGAGGTAGCGCCGAGGTCCCGGACGCAACAGATGCACAGAACACAAATTCTCTGGCCAGGAGCGTTAGGACGTAACACTAGTAGACCTGACCCAACATATCTTTTTGCAGATAAAGCTCCACCTTTCATTTAACATATACCATACCACTAAAGATACAGAGTTTAAAGACTGCAACAGGGCATAGGTTTCAGTTTCAATTGAACTATTTGGTATTGAGATATCCATTACTGTATAATCAAATACAAACAGGATGTACTTGTATCAGAGATTTCTATGAAGTCATTGATGAGATACTAAAAACTAGGTAGATATAACACGAAAGACTAGGTTTACAACCATACTCATAAAGTTATAATATACAACTCTTGACCATGGTTCCCCCTTTAGAGATGCTCTAGCAGTAGTGGGAATTGTCACATGAGAATAATATGTAGCCTGTGAGATAGCTGTGAAGGCATAGAAATATGTTATATAAGAAGTTGATAATTGAATACTTCACACTGACAGTATCGCTCTTTCATATTAGTCCTTGCTTAACCTCTCAAAAAGCCCAACTTACATAGCTATGCTGTTGACAATACTATTGTACAATAAAAATCTCTTGAATTCCAAAATTCTCAATTGTTTTAAAAAGCTGGCCTGGTATAGAATAAAATAATATACAGGTACTGTGATTGCTGACTTGATACTATGAAAATGTTACTATAAAGTAAGCACTTACGATTCTACTGAGAAAAACATAGTATAAAAATCCTGGTATGAAGACCTCCCATTCATAGAGCAATATTCTAATGTAAGGAGTTTTCCTCACATCATATTATTTACCATGTAAGATAGCTAAAAAGAGGTAGAAAAGCAGTATGTCATAGAAGTATGATCATATATAGGACACTACCAGAATCTGGGGTTAAGGTGACCCCTACGTAAAAGCATGGAGAAAAGCTCTCTCATACAATGAAAGTCCCTTGTATAAGTCTCTTCTGTACAAGGTAATATAGCCTGAAAGGAATACAAGTACCTTATGTATGAGCTCTGGGGTTATATACTCGACACTAGCAGAACTAGACTTTGAAGTAACTTGAAGTACTTGCCAGATATATCAAATTACCTGTCATTATAAATTTTCTTAATCCAAGTGTTTTGCGAGTATTTGGTGCTCAACCATTGATATAATATATCAATACATATGTTTTAGAGTCAATCACTTTCCAAAATAACCTTGGCCTCTCGTATCTTCCATTACAGGTCTTGTAAAATGTTAAATAATACAAACATAGTGGTAAATGTTATACAAAGTTAGACCTGTAATTGTAACAAGCTGTAGATATGTTTATCATCAGGTGTTGGTTTACAGGTTGTAGATCGATTATGAGCAGACCTCTATGATTCAAGATATTATATATTATTATAATGCATAGCATAATAAACAACCAGGAAATAGTTCTAAATACAAATACAAATATATATTTCTCGCAGTCAAAAGGAGTAGAAAATGTTATTTTCACTTCTCTCAAGACAAACTATATTAATGATAATTTCCCTCCCAGTTTGATACAACTCTTTATTTTGATAGTTCCCAACTTACAACATTCATTTAAACTATACCCAAAGTTGATACCAATGTAGGCTTTTACCAAAGGAATTGTTGTCCATTGCGATAGTTATAATATAAACTTAGTGCTACGAATATTATTAAGCCTTAGTTGTGTTTATTTTAATAAAACTTCACTTGACAGTATTCTACTAATATAGTATACTCTTCATCTTACAGTTATATCCAATTACCAAGTCCTTAAGCTTTTATCTAACTTTTATATACTTATAAAAGATAAACTTATCTTAAAAGAGACATTTGACATATATTTAACCAACAAAGCTAGATATATTAAGAGTTTACTAATCTAACTAGAATGACAGTGTGAAATCTAACTTGTAACTCGTGCAAAATATATTGTTATATCCGGTGTATATATATATACTAATATCACTAGCTTTACAACTTTAAGTGAAATTAAAACTCACTGCTTTAACTAGTCTAAAACCTTTCCAGTAGGTTGAGCTGTATATGTTCTTGTAGGATTTTACATCCTTCAGTTAAGATTATATTTTTTCACTATAAATCTGTCTTCACAATATACTATATCATGTATTACTAATATTCAATATATCTTTTATAATCAGAATCTTTCTAGTTAATAATGACAACTAAAACTTAGTTATATTTTACTTTTGGTTTTAAACTCTGGTATAGTTGTAACTATATGTCACATATCACTTAGCAGAATTCATCTTATACAAAATAATTGATCAGAATGTTTAATTCTAGTGACTATATATATATATTTGGTATAGAATTTGTTACTAAATCAATTTGAAATGTTTGATGAATCTATATTTCTTATTATTCATTCAATAAATCTCTGGCAATAATTTCTAAAAATAGAATTCGTAATTGTCTTAGATTTGTAATGTTACACATATGAATCCATTAAGAAGTATGTTAACACCTGTCCTCAATACCTTTCTTCCTTGTCTTTCTTCTTCTTTTTCTACCTAATTCTTTTTCTTCTACACACTTATCTGCTGTTTATTTTTCTACTCAGTTTTCTTTCCAGCTTCTCAGATAAACATTATTGTGCTCTCTTTTACCTGCTCTCTTAATCTATCTCAATTGCTTATACTCATCTCTATGTCTTCCTCAATCCCCACACCTATAATAGCAATAATTAGCTCTGAATATGAAGCTCAACAATGGATCTTGCCTCCCCCTAACTTTATTCCTAAACCTTGGGGTCAATTGAAAGTTTCCTCAATCAAAAATCTTCTTATTGGCTTTGTTTGTGAGTACATTTTTCAAATTGAATTGTTTTCCCATACTAAATATATTAAACTTTAGTTCATCAAACTGGAATTCTACTTCCACCTAGCATTAATAGCATTCCTCAAGAACCTGCCAACTTTTACTGGATTGTTAGTAATCAGGCTAGCAAGGTCTGGTTAACTTGGTGGAATAGCTCAGTTCTTGATGAAACTAAAACTGCCAAATATCTGAAGTTTGGTAGTATTAGTAAAGACAACTGGAAATTTCTCTTGCTAGCTTTAAATCAGGGCTGGCTTAAAGCTGAAGTCAAATCAGACAAGAAAAGGATGAGGTCTAAAAGTATGGAGCCTACCATAGTTCAGGTAACTTACCATACTGATAATTGCTTTCTGGTTTGAGGCTAATACATTTCTAGCAGAAAAAATCAAAACTTCCCATCAAAACTCATTTACAGTTACCCTTGTCAGCACAAACTATCCCCAGTTCAAGTCATGTACAAGTGCCCTGTACTCCTGAGATCCTAGTACCTAGTACACCAGAAAGGCAACAATCTCATTCACCTATGAGAATTAGTAACAAGCAGAATCTGGATAAAGGTGTGTTTTTTATGTAATCCATTCATAATTGTTACTAGTGAGCTAATAGAATACAAGATTCCAGTAGCTATTCAACCTCATTGAAGGAGGAGTATTGGGAGGACTTGGAAGATAAGAAGAGTAAAACTGAAAGAGAGAAATCAACCAGGCATCACAGGATGGGAAGTTCTATAAAAAAGAGATTTTCACTTTACAAGGTATGTTATATTCAGAATTGAAATTGAGATATACTAAGAGAAATTTATTTCAGTTTGCAAAGAATCAAGTTGCAAATCCATTTTATCCTACCCAGCAATGGAAGCCCACTCAGTTTATACCGTCCTCGCGGCGACTTGCAGCTAGACCAGACCTTAGCTGTAATATAGCAGAACTACAAGATGTTCAAGATTCTATTGGTATATTACTTCTTAATATCTGTCTATTTATCTCATATTTGCAGCTAACAATTACTCAGACAGCTTGGAAAATTACAAATTTGACTTGAAGCTAATGCTTAAGTTGAAGAATGAGAATGAGCTACTAATGCCATTAACCCAAATCAAGCAATTGCAAGATAGGGGCCAGGAGGTGGGGGACCATAATAAGGCTTTGAGGGAAGAAATCAAGGTATATCAGGAAGAGAGAAGATTCTTAGCAGAAGAAGTAGCAAGACAGATAAGACAGGAATTGGAATTAAGAGAGAGAATAAAAGTCCTGGAGGAGGAAATAGCAGGGAAGGATGAAAGCTTGTCTCAATTGATAGAAGTTGTACAAGAAGGCTTAAAGGATTTTGGGATTTAGTTAGAGGAAGAAACAGTTATATGATTAATGAAACTTGTGTTTGCTCTTAATAATAGCTTGTCTATTTGGAGATGAAAATAAGGTTGGAGATAAATTCAAGAAAGCTTAAACCTTCAGCTCATAATCTTGACTAATTGTAATCATAATTAAATTGATTCCTTCAACTAAACTGCTACTAGAGCTTCATCTTTTCTATTGTATAGTCTGATCAAGCCATTAGCCAAATGCAAATATAAAACATTCTCATAAAATATTACAATTAGATTAAATAAAAGTGAAATGCTATCATTTTATAAAACTTAGTCAATCTGCTCAAGATACAAATTTACTTACAATAGTTGAAATAAGATGTGATTATATAGTTACAATAACAGTGTACACATTATGGAATCTAGTGGACCATTCCAAGTATAATGGATTTATAATATACTCTTTACTGATCTATTACAAGGAGTATTCAATTTAATATATATATTTTTCAAATTAGCAAGCAGACGAGAGACCTCAAACAAAATTGTAATAAATTAACCTCATGTCTCATATATATTGTGCAAATTGATTCAGCTTGATATTAATATATTAAATATTAGGTAACTGAAATAGATAAATATCAATGAAACTATACAAACTAGTGTAAGCAACTAAGGTTACTACTTAATTCAATTAGCTACAAGGTGGTAAAATGGACACATTGGTTTTATCAAACCTGTTTCCTTGACAAAATAGTCAGAGGGTGTTACTCTAACATAACTTAAGGGTAACTATATATTAAATTCATCAATAACTAAAGCATCGATTTTGAGTTCATGATCTGAATATTCTTAGGTTTAATATTATCTGTCAAGAGGATTATTGGAGTCCTAAGTGCCTCTAGCATGTTATGTTCCAAAAGTTCAATACATTAAAGATGACTTAGGACATGGTGTGACATTGTGGATTAGTTCAAATCCAACCATTCTAGTGCAAAATGCAGCAGCAGCAAACTAATATAGTCCATAATATACCGAATACAAATAGGAGTAGCATCGTATACAAAGGATGTAACATGACACCTGATTGAATTCTCTAGAGAAATAGCATTCTCAACTGATCTTTCCAGATATGCTGAAAATTCTCCCTTACATGTTCCTGACCTGTGTAACATGGGTAACATCAGAAATGATGCTGTCAAATTATTAAATTTACGACAACAACGCTTCTATTATTTTAATATACGCACTAATTGGCATAGTAATATCAATCCTGTAAGGTGGCAGGCCCTATACACCCTGTAGCCCTCCTACTCTACAGTGAATTCTCCTCCATGGACATATCTCATAGTGGCATGTAGCCAGTAATGCAAGCAACCCCTACCGCAATCAGATTCCCACAGGGTCAATTGGTTGTAAGAATAGCCATATTTGAGTTTTACCTGAACTGAGTAAACAGACCACGTTCAGCAGAGTTGATGGATGCATGAGCCTTGCAGTGACAGATACATATTTTATAACGTTGAATAGCTAGTGTTGAGCCCAGAAACATCGAGCAATCAGATCTACAATCAGTCAGGTTGGGTGAGAGGTATCTGTGATTGAGGTCTTCATTAGTGCGATCAGAGGACTCTCCTTGGCAGGGTTGACTGCTTCATGTGGCTTCAACTGTAATAACCTTATCTTATACTGCTGTGTTGTTGGCGTTGAGCCCAACAACCTTGGATAATAAGGTCCAGAGTCTCTCAAGTAGTTGAAGAGTTATTTGGGATTCAGTTCCACTTGAGCTGGATGAAATAAGTCGCGCTAGAAACATTGGCCCATTCCTGAATTTCAATACCACAGAACTCTACCATATACTGCACTGTAGCTATTACCAAGTCCAACCACCTTGTGCAATCAAATGTATGATTGGAGCAGAAGTTGTGGAGGGATCGGCGATTGTTACCTTGTGGATTGTGTCAAATGATGAGTTACAAAAGGGTGTGTGGATTTCTTAGTTGTGATTCGATAAATATGTACCTTATACGCCTTTGTATCTGGAATTGAGAGCAATATTCTCAGGTAATGCAATCCAGAATTAGTCTTCTGGTTGTGAAGGAATATCATATCAAGCCAAGTGATTGCCAGTTCGGTACTATTAGAAATCTAAATTGGGTGCAATGAATTCTATCTTCGGCTAACTCTTCACAAAGCTCAATAACGTTCCGCAATCTCCTCCAGAATCTCTCTAGAGGTTGTCATCTGATGTGCCTGGTGTTCAGGCTTATTATTTACCAAAGAATCTGCTCCTGAGGGTCAGCAGATTCAGACACTATATTGTAACATGCAGATAGCTTAATCCCTTATATAGTGAATGTGATGTTCTACAATCCGCTGTTCTCAGATATCAATCTGGGTACCAGTTGTCGAGCTATCCACCATCAGATTCCGGTTTCTAAAGCCTCCTCTGGAGTTCCCTACACCGGTCTCAAACTGATTGCTATTGCACAACTTATGACAAAACTGCATTAAACCTTGTAGCATTCTAGAGCTGGCGTTAAAGTCCTCCATTTTCCATTTTGAGTTGGTGAATCAGATCAGCACTTCTAGTTATATAAGGATTTAACCCTAAATATTGCCAGCAGTGTAATTTCTTTAATAATAGCCTTGTAGGAATATATGTTATATTTCTCTATAGCTTGTAGGGGATTTAGCATTATTCACGGATGAGATTCAGGCTGGGTTCTGTAGTTGTCCTTGAGTAGTATACATGCCCGATAGACATGTAAATATTGTGTAACCAAATTACCATTGGTTTGAGACCAACTATCAAGAAACCTGTATATACAGTGCTAGACCACAAAATGTGAAGCATATTACTCACATCAAGTTAATGACCCAAGTGAGCTGGAATTTGCCGTTTCTAAAACTTAACATTCTAGAAATTGAACTTGGAGCAGTTATCTTTAGGATCAGCTCAAACTCAAGGTTTAGAGAATATTGACTTTCTTACCAGGTTCTAGCAGCAATTATGTTTTCTTTACCAAGCAATACCATGGGCTAAGTCGCTTAGAAGATTGTGAGAGTATGTTGATGTGGTTGTAAATTGGGCTGGGCGATTGAATTAGGGTTGGAGTATGAATCTGGAAATATGCAGGCTGCAGTTACTTTATTGTGTCTGTTCTGACTGAAAGCAGTATATTGGATACTCTCCAGATATACTAGATGGAAGAAGATATTGTCCTTGGTTACTGGTACCAATGAACACCAAACCTAGATTACAAGCGAACTCGTTTGAGCAAGGAAGCTGGCTGTTTATTCCAAGCACTGATGTTGAAGCATGTCTAGTCTGGAAATGAAACCACTTCTTGTTATAGAGACTTAGCACCCATAACAAGCATGGCTGTTCTGAATCGAAAGCCATGAAGAACTGCTAACGTAATTTACCGTGCAACGGCT
>Ga0307515_10003298_pt1 | contig 34123 bp, 12 predicted proteins | sample 17_EM_MG_FD_194513 | JGI IMG/M metagenome (GOLD analysis project Ga0307515, IMG submission 194513) | Populus trichocarpa ectomycorrhiza microbial communities from riparian zone in the Pacific Northwest, United States - 17_EM | ecosystem: Host-associated > Plants > Roots > Unclassified | place...
CCTAGGGGAAATAGTTAAGCTTGTTTTTTATAACCTGGGTTATATTAAGGACCTTATAGTAGGCAGTAAAGTCTTTAAGCATATCTTCCTTAGCGGGCTATTTCTACGTAGATGTGTTGTTTAGGTTCTTGTATATAAGCTTTAGGCCCTACTTAATAAACTTATAGGCCTTATTCTTTAGTATGTCCGAGATATAAAGAATCTAGGACTAAACTATATTAAAGTAGTCCTAGTCGCGGTTAAAGACTCCCTTAATCTTAATATGCCAGGTCTTAAAATTAGCTTATTATTCTAGTAGGGTGCCTTTTCCGCTAAATATTAGTAGGTTTTTAGACCTTTGTTTTTTCTGCTAGGTTACTACTATTATTATAGAGGTTAATTATTTTAGAATGGCAATAGTCTCTGCTTAGGAGTTAATAGTTCTTATCTAGAAAGTAATAAGGGTACTAAGGTTTTCGTTAGCTTTCTTATTAGCGGTGTTTGTATTATATATATACTATAGTCCTACTTTAATGTTATTAAGGAACTCGTTGGTATAGTCGGCAAGGGTAAGGTAAGCTTTACTGGGCTTAAAGGTCTTAGGGTACGGTAGGGAGCGGCGGATTATCCACGTAATATTAGGGTATATCTGTATAAAGAGGTCTATAAAAACATCGCGGGGGTTCTAGGTTTCGGCCATTTTGGCATTATTAGTATCGCCTATTTAGGCGCTAGGTAAAAACTAAGGATCGTTTTAGGACTGTGCTAGGGATATGTTAGTTTTAGTAAAGGCGCGCGTAGGTTGCGATTACTTTAGGGCGGAGGTTAATTAGCTAGGGTATGGGGAATTAGTGATCGCGATAGGGCGCAAATTAAAGATACTATAAACTGTCACAGTGCTGCAATAAAGTAGACTAAATAACTACATTATAGTATAAAGAGGAGAAGGTGAAAAGGGGGTATTGTATATAAATAGTAGGGCCAGCCGCTAAGGCACTAGTGGTGGGCCAGCTAATAGTAGGAAATAGTACGAGACAGTATAGAATAGTATACGTTAGGTTAGTGCCGTGACACTTCTAATTACTTATATAGGCTTTAGTAAAAGCCTAATCTTTTATACATATACGGTTTTAACAGGTAAGATTACTATTTAGATTATTCCGCTTAATAAGCTGGGTAATAAGCAATTGGATAATATTAGGAAGATAGAAGGATATAACCTAGTTTTTATTAATGCTAAAACCCGGAGTTAGGAGAAGGGACTAATTACTTAAATTTAGGAGGGAGTATATACTTATATTTTGCTTAGTCCTAAATAGGCATTAACTAAGGCTTTCTGGGATACTCTAAAAGAACTAGAGTTATAGTTATAAATTAGACTAGTTATAATTAATAAGTGCCATCTTATTAAGGACTAGGAGAGCTTTTAACTGGCTTATATAATATTAGGCGAATTACAAATAATCCTCCGCCTAGATATAGTCTAGTTTACCTACTCTATAACTCTTAATAAGAAGGCGGAGAGGCTAATTCTATTAGAGGCCGGATTCTAAGCGGTTGGCCGTTATTCTTACTAAACTAAGATTATTAGAACTTCTATTAATCGTCTAGATGTGTTAATATTAGTCCACCCCCTGCCTAGGAAAAAGGTTAATTTATAAAAGCACCTATATTTCTTATTAAATGATTATATTGATAATAATAAGAAGCCTACTCCGGAGAGGATACCGAAGATAATAGTTTTTATTAATGGGCGATTATCTATCTGGGCTGTAGCTGTATACCTTTAGACTATATTGCTATAGAAGGGGTATTTAATAGATATAGTAGACGAGGCTATTTATATTAGTACTGTAGTTTAGGAGTTTACTACCACTATATAGGAGTATAACCGTACTTAGTGGTATACTAAGTTTAAAACTGCTATATTTAGTATTAGAATTATAATAGCTATAACCTTACTTAGCATAGGTATAAATATCTTAGATATTAAGCGCGTAATTATCTAGAAGATTTCTATTACTAAGAGCCTGGCTAATATATAGCAACGAATTGGTTAAGGCGGACGATAAAAGGATTACACTAGTATAGGATATATTTTCCTTCTATACTAGGTCTTTAATATAGAGGGGGAAGATATACTAGGGAGGAAACCACTACCACCTAAGGCAAAGGCACTTACTTAGGCGCCTTAGAGGAATTATAATAGCTTACCGGCTAAGTATACCCGTAGTTAACTTATATAGAGCTTTACGCCTAGTAATATTAGCGATACTAAAAGCGTTGCCAAGAGTATTACTAAAAGTATTACCTCCGAGAAATTAACCGTAAGCTATAATTCTGTAGTTGCAGCTACTAGAGAGAATAGCCGTCTATTTTGGATAAGGGCTAAAATAGTAAGCCATAAGAAGTTATTAGTTAAGTAGAAAGAGATAGTAAATAGAGCATATTATTAGAAGGCCTTTCTTTCCTTCTTAGGAGAGGATAAGTTGCTACTAGCTATACTATAGCGTGTTATTTATGCCCCAGTAGATTAATGCTGTAGTTATTATAACCCCTTACTTGTGCCTAAGCTTATATTGCCCCCTATAGCTCTGGCGCTACTTCGTTAACTATAGGCTGGTACGCAGTCTACTATTATATTAGAGTTTCTTAATATATAGGCGGCCGAGTAGGCTGAATTAATATACGCTAGCCTATACTAATAATTCCCTATACTGTTAGCGGCGTTTTTAGGTAAGAAGTGCCGCTAGTAGCTTTCGTATTTATTCTATAGGGGCATAACCAACGCCTTTTAGGATAAACTTATAGCTAAATCTCTAGAAAGTGTGGCGCCCTTACTCGTCTTATAGTAGCATCGCGAGGCCTATAGCAGTTAATTAGTTAAGCAGCTAAAGGGTATAGTTAAGCCAGTTAGATTAACTAATAAAGAAGCTCTGGCAAAGAAGTAATAGGTAAAGGCTGCTTAGCAGACTAGGGACTCTAAGGGCGAGGTCTTATTAATACGCTAATTACTTAGATTATTTACGCTAAAGTACGCAGCACACGTCCGGAGGTAGGATAATAGCCTTATTATATAGGTTGCTAAATAAGAGGCTGTATAGGGTATAGTAGAATAGAGCGTAATAAACGGGCTGTCTTTACCGCTTAGGACCTGGGTTACTAATAGAATTAATAGGTTTAGCCTATTATCCGCGTTACTAGGTATCCCGTATAGTGTTAAGCGCGCGGCCTAGGTACTTAAAGAGGTCCAGAGGCTAATTTTAAGGCCAATAACGCTAATAACGCCGTATATTACGTCTATGGAGGGGAGTTATAATGTTAATACGCCCGGCTCCTAGGATCCCGCAATTCCAAACTTTTAGGAGGCTACTACTTCTGATTTGTAAGATACTGCAATTCCTAACTCCTAAGGTACGGTTATTCTTAATTTATAGCTAGCTATCGTCCTAGATTCGTAGGTAGATGCTATCCTTAATTTCTAACTTATAGATATAGCTGCTACCTAGCCGTATATAGCCTTAGCAGTAGGGGCTGTTTTTACGCTATCTTAGAAGAGATAAGGTAATACCTAAGGGGATTTACCTACTAAACGTTGGATAGCCTTGCGGGAATAGGATAGAAATATAGATATAGTACCGCGGGAGAGAGATGCAACTATAGATATAGTGCTTATATTTACCCTAAGAATAAGGACTAGGCGTATTAGGAAGGCGATACTAAAGGAACAAAAAAACTTTTTAATAGAGCCGTAGATAGATAGGCTACTTAGCGTAACCTAATTAGCTAATAAGTTTATATAAGTTTATATAAGTTGCTAGAGGGGGGTCTAGAGATATTATAAGGGCCTATATTAGGTAAAGGGCTCTATTTTAACGTGGCGAGTAGATAAGCTATTAGTTCCTATTATAGCGGGTATTAATTAACCTATAGCGCGTTTTAATTGGCTAATAAGTTTATATAAGTTGCTAAAAAAAGTGCTAGGGATATCGTAAGGCCTATATAAGGAGGTAAAGGTCTATTTTAGTGTAGCGTAATTGGTCTATAAGATCGCATATATTGGGTTAGGTTTAGCGCCTTAGCTTATTAATAGTAAAGTAAATTCTATAATAGACCTTTACTTCTCTTTCTCTTCCTCTTTAGATATTTATAATACTATAATTTTTTTAAAAAGCTTTTAATATGTCTCCTCCTACTACTTAGGTGCTTATATACCTACCAAACTTCCCGCTCTAAGAGGAGTAAATCCTCCTTCTTACTACCGCCCTTTTACGCGGCTAACTAACGTTAGGGACTATCCGGCGTCTTCTATAAGTATTAGCCTGTCTAGTTCTTAACTATTTAAGCGTCCTAAGGAGTTAGGGACTATCCTAAGGAGCTAGGAGATAAGCAGCCATACCTTTCTTCTATTTAGTAGACCTATATACTAATATTCTTCTTAGCCCTTCTCCTTACCCGCGCCGCCCTTGCCTACGCGCCCTCCCTTCTCCTTCTCCTCCTCCTCTCTAGCCTCCCGTCCCTTTCCTTACGCCTACCGCCCCCCTCGCGCCCGCTGGCCCCGTCACGCCCACCTTCCCCCTTAGCGGCGACGATGATGATGACGACAACAATAACGACCGCCTGCTGGATTTTGGCGGCGATAATAACGACAACGACAACGGCATGGTCGGCCTCGCTGGGTATATATACTATAATGCTTATTATATCGATTATTAGCTTATATATACGTAGACCTATAACTTAGCCGCCTGCCCCTACCGCTAGCGCCGCTTTAGGTTCTCCCCTTTCTTTTGCCTAGGTAGGCTTCTATACCGCCCAACTTACTAACTAGCCGCGTTTGCTTTGGAATTAGTAACTCTAGGGTAAGATTACGGACGGCTATACTGCCGCCTACTAGGGCAAGTAGTGGTTATCTCTTTAGACGGCTAATGGCGAGAGGAACCTCTCTTATATTAGGAGGATTATGGAAATAGAGCTAGGTAAGTAGCTTTATAGTAAGGATTAGTGCCTAACTTACTAGGAGGGTAGTTAGGAGTGCTAGGTCTACTCTAGGGTAGGCGCCTAGTAGGTGTATAAGCCTAGGGACGCTTATACCTACTACTATATAAAGGCCCGCCTTAGTAGATACTTTATCTTAAAGCGGGCTAAGCCTAAGCCCTAGTAGGTGTTACTAGCTCCGCCCCTACGGCCCCTATTATTAAAGGGACCGTAACTACCTCTGCCTAGAGCTAGGGGTATAGGGTTAATAGCGTAGGGGATAAGGGGGTGGGACTTAGTATAGTATAGCGTGTTTTTAGACTCCCTTTATAGGGAAGGCTTTAACCTTATTCTGGTAAAAGCTAGTGTTTTAAAAGGGTCTAATTACAAGGCTCCTTATAGGTAAGCTTTAACCTCGCCTAGTTAGTTTAGATTCCGTATAGGTAAAGAAGCTAGTGTTTTAGGCGGGCCTAACTATAGGCGTTATAAGCCCTATAGGTTAGGATATGCGGACTTAGCCTCTATCCCTAGAGAAAGAGCGGGCTTAGTAGGCCTTTGCTTTAGTGGAGTAAGAGGAAGATAATAAGTAAGTATAGTGGGCCTCTGCTTAGTGGAGGATTGGGTAAGTAAGTACGGCGGGCCTCTACTCTAAATAGATAGTGGATAGGTAAGTAAGTATAGTAGGCCTCTGCTTATAGTAGAAGTGGAGTAAGTATAATAGGCCTCTACTCCGGGTAGAACGAATTTACTTTCTTATTCTGCCGTTAACCTACTGCTCTAATAATATAATGTAATTGTGTTTATTGCTAACGTATAGATAAAGGCTAGTATATAGTTGCCGTATGCGGGTAATGGCCTTTACTCTTAGCGGGGGTCTGTTAATATAAGCTGCTGCTACTTTAGATATCTTTTAAACTTTTATAAACTTATATAAACTTATTAGCCAATTAAAATAAGGCTAGGGGCTTAAGGATATTATTGCAGCTTAAGCGGAGGCCCTATATTAAGACGTCTTTTATAGGTGCTGGCTACTACTCCTTATTAAGTTTTACTAATATAGGCCTCTAAATATCTCCTAAACTTATATAAACTTATATAAACTTATTAGCCAATTAGGGCGAGGTAGGGGGTTCTAGGTTAAGATATATTATTTAGCTGATAGCTTTTTAGGGCCTATTAATATAGGCTCCAGCCCCTAATCCGGAGATCTCCTAAACTTATGCTAACTTATATAAACTTACTAGCCAATTAGAATAAGGCTAGGGCCCTTAGTTAAGATATTTTATACAAGTAGTAGCCTTATATAATTTTAATAATAAACTGCAAGCATTCCGCACTCTGTGGTAGTTTACGCTGCCCTAGCCAAGGAATAAAACAAAGTAGTGATGCCGGTGTTGCTACCGTGGTTATTATTTCCTAGTAGTAGTCTAAGGGGAGTTAATATTTTAAGTCCTAAGTAGCTAGTATATGGGTATATAGCAGTGCCTAGTGCCAGGCGGCTTCTCCTTATAGTATTTCCTAGATATCCTCCTCTTAAGTAATTAAGGCTAGGGCTGGGGTGGAGAGGCCTCGTAGGGTGGAGGAGAGGGAGACTTATAGGGCGAACTAGAGAGGAAAGCCGCGCTTTAATTAGCCGATAAGTTTATATAAGTACCCCTAAGTTTATAGGCTACTTAGAGCCTCCTAACTAGTAGAAGGTATATTAAAAGTAAGATTTAGTTCCTTTATATTACCTAGCCCGTCTCTAATAGCGTTAGTAAAGTCTTATATATCTATAAAGCTAGCTAAGTCCTCTATATCTAAAGGAGGATAAGAGGTAGTAACTAAACGCGGACCCTATATATGGACTTAGTTAAACTTATTAACCTTCCTTACTAGAACTTCTACTCTAGTGCTAAAAATATTATAAGAATTAAATAGGCGTAGGCCTACTAGCTGTGCTAGTTGCTATAGTATAGCTAGGTTGCCGGAATAGAGATTCCGAGTAAGTATAAATATATTAAGGTCCGCCTTCGCCCGCGTATAGGTACCTAATATCTCCTTACCAAATATATTTTTTATCTTACTACGTAACATTCTAACTGTTATATTTAATAAGTATACTTAATTAAATATAATATCTATATTATAAGTAGAGTTCTTATAGCACTTTATCTTGATCTTATAGCTTCTATTTAAGTACTCTAGCCTAAGATTAATAGCCTTATGCTTATCTAGAGCTCTAAGTTAGTTTATTAACCTAGAGGATAAAATTATATACTAAAGTTTGGGCGAATTAACCGACGTAAGATTTTATCAATAGAATAGCATCTTTTAACCGTAATTGTGCTATAATATACTAAAGAAGAATATAATAAGGGGGTTAATAAGCCGCCGTAGTATACCTATATTGGTATGCTTAATAGTATACCGAATAGTAAGTAGAAGCTTAACTTCCTAAAGCATACAACACATTGTCCGAAACTTAACATTATTATACTTCGCGCCCGTCCACGCGTTCTAAGAAAAGGCGTCGCGCTAGATCTTATTAATAATGTTTAGGAACTGCTTAGGAGTAAGGCAGCTGATGGCCCAGGTAGTGTTTTTAATGCACTTAGGGGAAGACGGGTTAGATAGGGTGTTTAGGTTAGATAGCTTAGATAAATTAGGCATACTAATTCTAAAGCCTTAACGCTATATAGCAGTATAGAAGAGGGCGGTTATGCGCGCTATAAAACCCCGTTTAATAATAGGTACCAACTTATAGTATTTAGCATTCTCTTACGTAATTATAAAGCGATTTTATAGCGTTATATTGGACCGTAGATAGTAATAAGCCTCCTCTTACTTATCCTTAGGCGTAAAGTATGTACGCATAAGAGTACTATATAGATTTATCTTAATATAGAACTACGTAGGTATACTAAGCAGCTAGTCCTAATGGTTAAAAGGGCGGCTAGTATAAATCTGCTCCTATTTTACTAACCTAATATAATATACAGTAAGCTAGTTACCATAGGTAAGCTAAAGCCGCTTAATAAAATTATTGGGAGTAGTGCTATTATAAGGGTTATCTAGAGCCTAGAGACTAAGCTAATTAAAAAAGATGCTTTTATAGACGCTATAGGTACCCTAGATAGTACCCTTATTCTTTATAATAGCACCAAACTACTAGAATTTAGTCTTCCTATTACTAATATATTGTATACTTAGCATCTAAGGGAAAAAATCACTATCTTTAAAGATACGCTCTACACTAGCAAGGTAAATCCCCTTTATTACGTTAGCAATAAGGTAACGGCTAATCTATAGTAATAACTCGTCGCTAAAGCCGGGAGAGCGGTAGATGTCTTTAATATTTAGCGGGATAGTTGGGTTGTATATTAACTAATATAGCCCTAATAGAGGTAGTTTAGGATAATAGATAATAGTAGTAGTTATTAAGGAGCGTATAATAGATGTGTAACCAAGCAGCTTATTGCGCTTTATATCCTTAAAGTTTATATTATTATATATAACGACCATCTAGGGGTTATACGCTTGCGTTATAAGATACCTCTATAGATATTAGCCCCTAGCTAGCTAGTAGTCTATAGAGGCTATACTAATTAGCTTATAAGTTTATAAGAGTTTATATAAGTTCGGCTAAAAGGCCGGTGCTAATAGATATATAGTGCTAATATAAAAACTAATATACCTTTACCTCTTTGGCAATACTACCTATAGTATAATTTATAGAATGATAACTATGGCATAATCTAAAGCTAGCCAACGTTTTAAACACCCTTCTTTTTATACTAGAGCCTATAAGATATATATCCACTACTAAAGAAAAGAAATTGGACCGCTTCTTAGCCCAAGAGAAATAAATTATACTGGTAATGGCATATACCCGCCTTACTAGCGTATCCTAGCTATTTACTTTTTAGTCCTCCGCTTTCTAATTACTATAACTAGCCCTATACGCCCGCTAATTGCTAAGTAGTTATATTAAGGTTGCATGCTATTTTAAGGTAGTATCCTATATAGAGCGGAAGGTGACGTTAAAGTCTAAGTCCTTAATTTTTGACGTTTTGTTAAATATAGTAAAATATAGTTCCTAGATAAGGCGATCTAGCTCTATAGTATATAACTCTATTCGCATATATAGGATATTACTTAGCTGCGGGTCTTTTATAACTATATTTAATAGAACCTAACGCCGCTGCCTAACGCGACTATACTAATAGTGCTTAATTATAATTCCCTTCTCCCTTATATTATCCGCCCTAACCTAAGCAGATAGTAACTAAGCAAAGCTCTAACCTTCTTCTTTTAATATGTTAACTATGGCTTATAACCTCTACGCGCGCTTTCCTTACCTCCTATAACACCTTAATAAAGGCTTAGGCGCTTTATTCTTATTACTGCCTATCTAGTTATTACCTATATTATTATTACTATTAGAGGAGGAGGGCTTAGATAGTTTAATAATGTTTTCTAACTAGCTAAAGAGGCTAGAAATAGAGGGAGGATAGCTAGGAGTGTCTTAGTCGGAGTAACGCCCACTTAGGGCATAGCTAGGCTCTATTATGGATAGATTCTGTAGAGTAAGAGGAGGGCTTTTAAATGGAAGTATCGGCGAGTTAAGCGGTGGTGTATTAGGGGGCGATATACCGCGTTAAAGGCGATACAGCCGTCGTCTACTAGGTAGGCTGGCCTACCTTTACAAATCGCGCCTATAATCTCTCAGACGCTTTATAGAGGAATTGGGGTGGCAGGGGTAGTAGAGGGTGGCGCGGCGTTCTATTGGCTAATAAGTACCCATGAGTTGAAGCGACCATCTGATTGGCTCATAAGTTTGCATAAGAGGGCCTGTGGCGTTGAAGTGGGGCGGGAGCAGGGGGGTGGCCGCCTCCTCAAATTCCTTGGCGAAGCGGATGAGTCAACTGAGATAAGCCACATCACTCGGCGCTATCCAATGCATGCATATTCCGCCATCTCAACAACCCTATAGCCGGAGCGGGTCGGCCGCCCTCCCTGCTTCTGGTGGCGACATTCAACGCTGCGCCACTTTTATTACCGTTACATATCACCTATCACTGTGCTTACGTAGCTTCTACGGTTGCTGATTTGCACTAGCTTCTACTTATACCACCTAATACAACAAAGTTAAGCTGCTTTAAACTCCTATATCTGTGTACTCTTAAGCTATTCAGCCACCCTTGAACTGTCTCTAATACTTAGACCTCCACTTCTTTAGTCTCCGCCACCATTAATTCCTTAACGCTGACGCTAGTTTGCCTGTGATAGAATCCTGAGATTCTGACCATATGCAGCCAGACGTCGCATCTGTGAATGTATGCCTCTCGCTCTCTGCAGCTTGCACACCCCATAATTATTGAAGAGAGGAATAATAGCCCAGACATGCTCGAGTGGTTGGATGATCTGGCCCAAGTGTTTTCTGATAGCCCGCTGTTATTTGTTGAAATTCGCACACTTAGTGGTTTCAGATAAGTCGAACCGTTCGCCTCTCGGGCCTTATCTCCATCAAATCATGTCCCGCAAACGGAGTCACCGTAATCACAGTCCGTCTGTGCGCGATCTTCTCGTTCCATTCTAGCACCATCATAAACACCTTCTGTCTCGGTGGGCTACGACTTGAGTCCTTCTCAGACTGTCTGTGTACGACAAGACAACTATAGTGCCCTGTTGGCAATGTATTGTTATGGAGAAAATTCCTTTCCATGACAGCGGCAATCGATTCTTCCTGCTCCGGAACAAAGATCTCGCTGAATGGCTCGGTGCGGATGTCGAGATCAGCTACCCAGCCCTCTACAGTGAACTCATTGCTATCGCACGCTCTAGTGCGTAACTCGAGATCGATCGCTATGGATTCCGACGTTCCGATGTCGAACATTCTCAATATCTCGCGCGGAATTAAAGCTTTTCCCTGCCAACCCGCCCAACTCCAGCTGGGAAACATCGGTCGACGTTTAGGCTTCGCGCTTCTATCGTGAATCCAACCGAGAGATGAGGGGTGGCTTTGCAGTGGAAGACCGTGCATAAAGCCGTCTGGAAACAATTGTCTTTTAAAGCTAGAAAGCATGCCTAACAACGCGTTCAGTGAGTCGCCCTCATGTGTCATGTTGCGATTTGTGTAATTTTGCAGAACACCGTCAAAGAATTTCATGCGCCCTTCCAGGCTAACTTGTGCGTCCAGTGCCTTTCCATCGGAATGCTATGCGATAGTGAATCAACGAGGTGCGCAAAGATTCAAAGCTTAGAACTTACAGAAGGGGCTCTTAGGGCCATTTGAGCCATCGGCAGAATGGGATGCAGAGGTAAATAGTCCTTCGGCGCTGTCGCCATATCTACGTCCTCCTGAACGGAACTTAGTAGGCAACTGAAGCCCACTTGGCTCTCTGTGAAATGAAGCATCCGCCTTGAAAGCAGCTGCTCTTGTAGGGTCCAAGCGCGGGTCGCCCATATGGACCTCTCGATCTCTGGCTCGATGTATGGGGGAATGGTGAACAGCTTATGTCCGTTCACGGTTTCTCTTACCTGCGCCGGGCGTGGCACGGAAATGCCCGGGAGTCCGGCGTTGGAATCTTTGCCTGTGAGTGCGACGATGGTGAGAGTTGCGCAGCCGTAGATTGTCGCCATCATGTTGAGCTGCTCAATCTTCTCCTTTAGTTGCGTGGGCGTAGGATTGGATGACTGGTCGATGCACAGGGCATCAACCTCGAAATGCCGTCAGCAGAATTACGAAGGTGGCGTGTGTGGATATACCCAAAGATACCTTCTGCCCAAAGCCTTAGTCACGGTAATCGCGTCCTCGATGGTTTGTGGGAGGCGAATTTTCTCAAGCGCTCCAGGAGTTGGCTGCACGCCTCCCCAAACATAGCTGAGAGCGACGTAGTCGCAATCCGGAGGACATGGTATCACCTTTCTCTGAACAATGTCAATCATACGAGCTTTAAGGAGCTCAGGTGGTATCGGAACATTGCAAGAGCTCCCATGATTCCATTCGCAGTGCTCAAGAGGTTTAACCAATATTGACAAGTCGAGCATACTGTCGAGCGGTCTCGCATTTCTCATATTTCGTCTCGGCGGAGCAGATTCGGTCTCGTAACAGATAGCCGGGCCACTCATCATTGTCCACCGGATGTTGTCGCCTCCTTTGGTGAAAGGGTCGCTGATCAGGCTGAACGGACTCCAACCGGTGGCCAATCCGAGATGAATTGCGCATTGGGACTTGAATGCAGTTGGGAATATCTCCCATCCCGGCTGTCGGATGTGCGAGCGATATGGCCAGAGCTGCGTGTGGGGCTCGTGCGCCTTGAGATCCCTTGGCAGAATGCTGTAAAGCAGTCGACAGACCGGACATGAAGGAGTGAGAATAATGGACGAGGGTTGGCCGAGGGACAGCCGATATTGAGACATCCACTCGTTGTATCTCGTCTGGTCAATATCCGCCCGCTGAATTTCGTCCAATGGCTCAGACATTGAAAATACGTCGATGATGTTGTAGCGTGCGCACCGCTGGCACAACGAACTAGGCTTTTGTTGAAGAGAGTGTATCAGCTCGGCATCTTTTGCAATCAACCCCGAGACTGGCCGAGAATCCCTCGCCATTACGGTGGCATTAGGAGGGGAGTCTGGTGATCCACCGGTTAACCTTGGACAGGAAAGCGCAGTGGGTTCAAGGGCTCGGCAGTAGATGCACAGCCGGTGCGACAAGACCTGCGGATCCATGTTGCGAAATACTGATGAACTGCTTGCCGTGCTCTGTCGCTGGTTCGCCTCTCGTGTGAATAAGATTAAGGCCTGTGTCACCTTAACACTATTGCCCTTCTCGCTTAGCGACCAAATAGTAAACAACTAATTACTAACTATTCTTCATTGGATTCACTAATTGCCCGACTGCGCTACCCATTAATACTGACTGTCCCTCTCCCTGGATCGAAATACACAATCAGTGAAGACGATGGGGAGGCCCGCAAAGTCCTTATTTAGGATCACACCGCGTGCTCGGGACTACTACAATACCATTCGCCAGCAAAGAATATTCGCCCGCAGTACGCGGACGGGACGTATATTGTATAGCCACCATTGACTCGACTGAAGATCCATAGAAACAGCACAACTTCTTTCCATTGACTAATTAAGGGAGCACCAGCAGTGGGATACGTGGGTGAACAAGACACTGACGCAACTGATAGAGGTAGTTCCTTACGGCGGCCATAATAAGAGAGAGGTATGGACAGCGTGCCTGCCTCACGCTATGCATGTGGTGGAGTTGCCTAAGGTGTACGAGGCGGAAGGCAGGATGTCGCTGCTGGACCGGATAGGGTGCTGTGAGCCCAGCCTGGGACGGTATGAGCAGAGTTGGTAATAAGCAAGCCAAGCTGGCTTGGGACCGTGCTCAAGGCCGTGCAAGTGCTATATAGTGGTAAAATCTCAAGTGCTAGGTCATTAATATGGTCTGTGGTATCGTGCAGGGTGCTCGTGTCAACCCGTACACTGCTTTGAGCACGGTCCCAAGCCAGCTTGGCTTGCTTATTACCAACTCTGGCCGGTATGAGGCTGCGGAGGCTACTCGTCAACAGCTCCTCGAACGAAGAGAAATAGTGCTAGGGAAGGAGCATCCACACACGCTAATAAGCATGAATGAGGTGGCATGGGCACTGAGCGAACAGGGGAAGTACGCAGAGGCGGGGAAGATGCATCGAGAGACGCTGGCACTAAGGTAAGGGGTGCTGGGGAAGGAGCACCCAAACACGCTAACGAGCATGAACAATGTGGCACTGGCACTGAACGGCCAGAGGGAGTATGCAGAGGCGGAGAAGATGTTGAATTGAGGTTATGGAGCTAAAACTCTGTATATTGCTTATCTTCTATATAGGTGGTTGAAGAGATTTCAAGGAACTTCGACCGCACGGTCAAAGTTGTCTGATTGGTCAGATTCCTGCCAAGAGGTTCCCCCACAAGTCTCATTACGTGATATCGTTGTGGGCTTGTTTTCCAACACCCTCCCTTAAGCTTAGTTAACCATACCGCTATATACACTGTATATAGGGATGTAAGATTGCTTAATAAGGGTTGCTAAAGCTCCTCTAAGGTAGAACAGGTGTCTAATAAGGAGTTACACCCTCCCTAGCGTCTAGAGACGGCGCCTATTCTATAAAATATCTTTTAAAATTTTAGTAGTACCTCTTTATAGGTGTTTTATATTGTCTATAGAGCTATAAGGGCTCTATAGCCTTACTATATATCTCTTCTAAAGTATATCTATCCTTTTTACTAGTATAAGCCCTCTCTAATATTATAGCCGTTAGATTTAGGTGGTAGGTTTAGGTATTAGGTTTAGGTAGTACGTTTAGGTAGTACGTTTAGGTAGTACGTTTAGGTAACGTAGTTGACCAGGAAGCGAGCTGCCCTATATAGCGAGCTACACTAGAATATTCTTACCATTTTTAATTTTATAGCAAATTAGTTACACCAAAATTAAAAAGCCTTAGCATATTACAAGATGCTAAATCAATCTTTGCCCTCTTGCGAAGCTGAGACTATTATATAAAATATTATACAAGATCTTTCTTCTAATGTTAAGCCGTCGATTTGTAAGGCTTTTAGCGCCCACAGAGCACCTAGATCTACCGTTAGATATCGTCTTACTAACCGTCTCCTACGATATAAAGCTTACCTAGGTTTATTATATCCTTTATAAGAATAGTAAATTATTAAATAGATCTATAAATGTTAACCCTAGGGCCTTTTATTAAAGGCTAATATACTCTTAAAAATAGCTTATTCCCTTTTAGGAAAAGGCTAAACCGTAGACAAGTATTAGGGGCAAAGATTCGTTTAACGCTACGGTTTTAGTACTATATTAAGTCGTTAGCTCGACTGCTAGAGAGCTTAGAATAACGATCTAGTAGTTATACGTAATTGGTTTACTTTCTTCTATCCCGTTTATATTACGGACCCTATATTAGTAGTAGTAGCACTATTAAGGAGAGATATAAACGGACTAGTGGTAGATATACGGGAGGTGCTGGAACTAGTCAAACTATAGGATAAGGGGTAGCCGAGCTACGTAGTTAGTTACGTTACTAGTTTAGAACGTAAGAACGTAGGAATATAGGAACGCGATATACTAAGTATATTTCTTAGGCGTAGTATTATGTATTTAAAGGACCACAGCTCCTACCTAGATAGTTCTCCTCTTTATAGTAAATCTCAGAATATAATTAGAGTTAATCTATTGGGCAACTACTCCACTAGTTATTATTATATTGTTAACTTCTTATTTACATATATACCTAGCGTATTAATAAGTTTACCGTAGTATTTCCTATAAGGCTTTATTACACATTTACTACTAAGGTTATAGTATTAATAAAGTTAAATAATATGCTACTAAAAGTAGTAGTTATAATGGCGTCTATAGCGGCGACTATATTAGAATTAGGTAATAACACTAATATAGTAAATACTAACTTATAGCTAGTTATGGTTAAACAGTTATAGGCAATAGTTAATTAATTAATAGATAATGATAGGATACTTAAAGAAAGGATTAATAGGATTAGAGTAGTTAAGATTAAACTACTATTTATTAAGTAATTCTTAGGGGAGAAGTTAATGCTAAAAGGATTCCTTATATAAATGCACTTTAAGGTTACATAAGAGGGAGTAAAGCTAGTAATAGCTATGGACTAAATAGCCTACGTACGGCTATTCCTAACGGGAAGGGTACTTAAGTAGTTTAAGCTTTATCTTACGGAGATATAAGAAAACGGTATAGTAACTACTAACTAAGAAGTACGCTATATATTTGCTAGTTTGAATGGGTTTATAGAACGCCTAATATAAATGTTTAAAGATCTAGAGGCAACCACTATAGTAGAAAGAAAGCTTTAAAATTTAGTATAGCGAACCTTAGTAATTAAGTACATAATATAGTTTTAAACGTTAGTAATATAGGTTAAATGGAATAATAAGGCGCTTATAGTATAGTATAAATAAGGACTTAAAGTAAAAGTTTAGGATATAATTATCCTAATAGAAGATATAGATACCCTAAGGGAACTAATTAATTAAGTAATTAAGATTAATAATAGGATCTACTAGAGGGAATAGACTAAGAAGGGTTAGGATAGAGTTCTATAGTTATATAAGGCGTAAGGCACGTAATAATAGAGTTAAAGTTAGAAACTATAGTATAGCGCAGAGCTAATGGACCTAAGTAGTACTAAAGAAGCCTATAAGAGATAAATAAAATAACTATAGAAACCTAGAGGATAAGGATTAAGTAATTATAGGTCTAATAAGTAGAGGCTAAACTAGGGATCTTAGTAGTAGAAGACATTTAGGCGGACTTTATAGCAAGAAAAATGGGTTAAAGAAGGAGCTTATATATATTGCGGAAAATAGGGTTATTTTACTAAGAACTATAAAGATGGTTAAAGTAACTATATAGTAAAGAGAACTAGACTAGTAAACGATATATATATATAGAGGGATAATAATATACTACGAGGAACTAAAGAGTGTTTAATTAGAAGTTTTACGTTTTATTATAATAACGCATACTAAATTTATAAAGACGCTAAGTATAGCGTAAGCTATTAGCTATAAGAGCTAAAATTATTAAAGTTTAAAGGAACTAATAAACTATTACGCAGATTGGATATTAAGAACGATGAATTTAATATAGGTGAAATATTTACTAATAATATGGTAATAAAGGTAGCTTATTAAGAGCGTATAGACCTTAAAATAGTTATAATAGAAGTAGAGACTAAAACCTTTACGAAATAAGGATTAGTAATAGAAATTATAATACTATTAAATACGGCATCTATTGCTTTATAGGACGGAAGGAGAAATATTTAATAAAAAGGATTAAGTAAGCAGATAACTGCTAATGCTAGCTTACCACTTAATAAAGGTAAAAGGCTATAGGCTTAAGATTCTTAAAATAAGATAAGATAAGCTTAAGGACCTATAATGGACGATAACCAATGGAGTAGAGTAATAGCTTAGTTTAAAGATATATAAATAAGCTTAGGATAGAGTTTCCTAGAGGCATAAAATTCTTAAAGTAAGATAAGTGAAATTTAAGGCTCTTAAAATAAGATAAGAATATTATAAAAGCCTAGTTAGACTAAGGCTAGAGCATAGCTTAAGAAAGAAGTAAGCTTAGGATTAAGAATCCTATAGGACTAAGATTTTAATAATAGAATAAGGACCATTAAGAATTGCGAGTAAGACGTAGTAATAGGGTTAAAAAGTCGATACCTTAATTAAGAAGTAAGAAGAATTTAAGGACCTACTTATAAGATAAGATATAAAAGAAACTATAAAAGAATTTAAGTAAAGAATTATATATAGTAAGAACAGAAACTAGACTAGAGATTTAGTATACTAGAATATATAAAGAATAGAGCACCTATATAATGAATTACTAATAGGCTAAGGGTAGGGACGCTAAGAGTAAAATGGTTAGATAAATTAGAAGAAGAGGAAGATTTAAAATTTTTAACTAGATTTAAAGAATAATATATAAAGGGCTATTATAATATAGTAATAAGAAGATACTTTCTTATAAATAGACTGTATATACTTAGGGAGCTATATTAAAAGTAGTATAGGTAGCGACATAATAATAAGTAGGAAGATTTCTATATATAGTTAGATAAATAAGTTATTTAAGACTAATTAATTATAGAAAAGGGTATAAACTATATTAAGGGAGCCTTAATTATAACACTAAAGGATCTAGAAAAGTAATTAGAGGACTAGAGAAGTAAATAATATATCTTAATACCTATAAATAATGTAGTAATGTATAGATTAGTATAATGAAAGTTTAAGCTTAAAGATAAAAATAAGCTAAGAGTTAACCTAAAGTACCTAGCGTATTATATATTAGCGTAGATTATATATATATAGATAATATATATAATATATATAAGAATCTAAAAAAAAAGAATTAAAAATACCCTATAAAAATATATTAGGCGCTAGAAGAGCAATAGTATAGGAATGCTAAGTATATATAAAGATGGTATCTAATAAAAGTCTAGAAGTTAGGAGACTTAATACTTTAACTAGAAAAATTCCTTACGGAAGAATGCTTAGACGGATAATAGTAGTAAAAATGCCTAGAGAATATATGTCTATAGTATATTAAGGATAAAAAGTAAATAAGGCATTAGCTAAAGAATAAGCTAAGTATAATAAAATTTAATAGCTAATAGTTAGGGAGAGGAAAGGCCTACGGGACTAAAGGGAGCTAGTAGTAGAGCCTTAGACTGTTACGGCTCCGTAACGGATCTAGTCAGGGGGCTCGCTTGAGCCTTGGAATATGTATATAGACGTGTCCTTTTCCACCTTCTACTCCTTATCTTAATATCCGGGTTTATAGACTACCAATTATACAGGCTTGCATACGTTCTTTACGGCGCTCGTGCCTTAATTAACTGAGTCGCTGTGACATTATATTAAGATCCCTCAGTTAGACGCAGGCTGTTGTAATCTAGGTTAAGTCCTATAGTGGACGGGTAGACGGAGCCTTACACGCAGGCAAAGGAAGGAGATGTACACTCCTATAACAAAGCAGGTCCCAGGAAGTCCTGTAGTGGCTGGGTTGCGAGAAGCTTAGTCCCTACACCGCGCAGGCACCCTTATGTTTCTTTTTGTTTTTATTTTGATTCCTTTTATTCGATTCTTCTTACTTAACGGCTGCCTATGCTATGGGGAAGCACGTGCCGGGCAGTAACCTCTTTCCAACCGTACGAACTCGTCGACCGACTAAGCAACGCGTATATCCGCCAACCGAACGCGTACACCTACCTACCTACCGATCGATCGACCGACCGACTGTATGTCTACGGACGCTTGCACCGTACTGCTACCTAAATAGTCCTTTTTGACTGAGGAACGAAATCGACTAGGACTACCGATCGTGCCGATATGCATACGATCAATATACTAGACAATAGTAGCGCTAATACGCCTGCTACTACGACCTGACAATAACTGTGCCGATTCGCCTACAGTCTTCCGACCGTACGATCATGCCGTTACGCCTGCGACCCACGACTTTCGCTTGCATTGTACTGCTATAAACCAATCGATAGCCCGAGCTCTACGTTCGACCTACTATTATAAGACAACCGATAGACGAGCTCTGTGCTTGACCACTATCGTTACCGCCGCTAGTACCGTACTACTACCCGAACAGACATCTGCTGCTCCTGCCTGCAGCTGATCCGATTTGATAATTGCTGCTCTGCCTGCAGTACCACTATCGACTTCTGCTGCTCTGCCTGCAGCACTACAACCGACATCTACTGCTACGCCCGCAGCACTACGATCGACCCTCGCTGCTCTGCCTGCAGCATTCCAACTGACACTCACTACTCTGCCTGTAGCATCTTATCGACTACTGCTGCCCTACCTGCAGCAAATAACTACAACTGTATAAGAGGTAGAAGACAAGCACCTAAGGACAAAGCTTGAGGGCAAGCTTTTTTAAAGGGGGGGGGGTAATGTTACGGCTTCGTAACGGATCTAGTTAGGGGGCTTGCTTGAGCCTTGGCATATGTATATAGACGTGTCCTTTTCCACCTTCTGCTCCTCATCTTAATATCCGGGTCCATAGACTACTAATTGTATAGGCTTGCATACGTTCTTTACGGCGCTCGTGCCTTAATTGACTGAGTCGCTGTGATATAAACCCTTAAAAGAATTTAAAGATAATACCTAAATTTATAAGTTAATTAGTAAGATTAATAGTTTAAAGTATTAATAGATAGTAGAGTAATAAGAAACTATATCTTACTAGCAGTAGTTAAAAGGATAGGGTTACTATATAGATAGAAAGAGCACCCTTATCTACTAGTGTAACCGACTACCGGTACTATACCAAAACACCTACGTATTACCTACGTATCGCCTATGTATTGACTGCGTATCACTTACATATTACGCTATTTTGGTTACGTATTAGTCTCCCCTTTCATTTATTTCTATACCTTCCTCATGTATATAGAGAGGCTTTAGAGCTACATTTTACAATAAAGTTGCTTGTTTAATTCCTACGCATTACAAAGCTTATATCTAGTTATAATTTTAAGAGATCTAATAGCCTATAGAGGAAGTATTATTAACCTTAAAATAGAGCCTATTTAGTTAACTATTAAAGAAAAATAAATTAAGATATCTTTTAATATCTTACTATTAGGATAGGATAAGGTAGTATTAGGAATACCTTAGTTATAGGAATATAATCTAAGGATTAATTAGGTTATAGGCTAAATTAATATTAAAGATACGCGACAATATAGGATATAATAGCAAACTAAAATGGTATAGTATTAAGTTAGAGTAATATATAAGAAAACTAAGAAAGGGTTATCCTATATACTAAAAAGATACTATAAGTATAGCAAGAAACTATAGAGCTTAAAAAATAAAAAGCTATTAGAGTATATAGCATAGAACTATTAGATAGAATTAGAACTCGAAATAAGTTTAAAGTTTTTTCTAATCTATAAGCTAACTAAAGAAGAGTTAAGAGCACTTAAGGAGTTTATCTAGGAAATTTTATAAAAGGGGTATTTTAGACTATTATAGTCATTAGTAGGTTATTTAGTACTATTTATACTAAAGAAGAACGGAAAACTTAGGTTATATATTAACTATAGATAACTAAACAGCATTACTAGGAAGGATAGGTATCCTTTACCCTTAATTAGTGAAATTTAGGATTAGATAGGTAACGCGTAAATCTTTATAAAGATAGATTTAAAATAGGCATATTACTAAATTAGGATTAAGGAGGGCAGTAAATAAAAAGCAGCCTTTAGGTTAAAGGAAGGACTATAACGTCTTAGCCACCCAGTCGAGCCACCCCTGGAGCAGAGCTCTCGTATGTACGGACTCTTACCCAAATTTGTTAAATATATTGATATTATACAAAAAGATCGTCCTGCATTGGTAGTTCCTTCCACACCTTCTTCGCGAAGCCTATAACGCCTCGTAGAGCCATACAGCGTTCATTTTGAGCGGCCTCTACCTGCTCTTTTTGCTCCCGCTCTTGGTTCTTTTATAGAGCCTCCCTTACTAATAGAACTCGTGCCTTACTATATAACGTCTTACCCTGTCCTTCACGCTACCTTTTCTGCTTTTTAATAAGCTCTATATTTATACGCTAAAGTATAGTTTTATTAGCAAGAGTTCTTAAGGCAATTTACTATAGATTAAGCAAAGCTTTAGAATGTAAGGGTGTAGCACCTTATATAACTGAATTAATAACTTTATTAATTTTTTCTCCAACAGAAGGCGATATAGGAATATTAATTTAAACACTATCCTTATTTATAAGGCTTTTAAATAGAGGAGTCTCTAGTTAAATCTTTAATAGAATAGTAGAAGGATTATAAGGAATAAGGCCTATTGCCCGCCATATACTTACTATATTAGTTAACAATATAGCTTAATTACGTGCAGCTTAATAGATCTTTAAAAACTCTTACTTTATAATAGCTAAGGCTCTATATAGCGCAGTATTATTAAGGCGCTTCTTATAAGCTTATAAGAGAGGGCTAAATATACTAATATTTAAAGGCTGTAGTATATGCGTCGAATAAGGAGGAAGGCAGAAAGGCACGATTTTATAAGCCTTATAATATTTAACGAATTATATTAAGACGTGGCTCTTATAGCTATTAAGAATTAATAAGTAATAAATTTCTTAGAGTTATGGCTTAGTAAATAAGTTAAAGTAATTTAACCAGTTAAGAGTTATATCCGAATTAGTTTAGCCTAAATCGCTTACTTAAATTACCGTTTTAAGATTAAGACGTGCTGTCATCTAAGCTTATTATACTTGCTTACCCTTAAAGATAATATAAGAAGGCAATTAAAATTAACCTCCTAATATATATTTAATTAAGGATACCTACTCGCGATTGCCTAGCTCTGCAGTAAAGGCTTAGGCCTATAATTAAGGAACTAATACCTTAACCTTATTGCTAACTCCTAAGGTAGTTCCTTTCTTATCTATATTATATTAATCTTCTATAAAGACTCTATACTTTATAACTATAGCTATATATAAATTAAACCATTCTTAAACAGTTTTAGAATCCTTAGCGTCTATTCTTTTTTAATTAAGGCCTTTAGTAAATCTAGCTTTAGGTTCTAGATAGCGATAAAGGAAGTTCTTATACTAATATTAGCCAAGCTTAGTGGGACTCCCTCTTAATTTAAGAATATCTTTGGCTATACACTTAAGGTATTATACTCTTAGTAGCCACCCCTAGCTTACTATTATATTAATCTATTTAATTAGAGGGTCCTTCTTAATAACTAAGAGCTTTTGCTAAGCTTGCGAAAACTATTAAATTAATCAACGGCCGTTCCAACGGTGGTTAAGAGTTAATCGCGGTAAGCCAAAAGTTCGGGCAATTTGACGAATAGATTGGTTGGGGTTGGCCTGTAGATACGAAATCGCAAGTGCCATTTAAGCGTCTTGATCAAGATTAAGCGATTCGGTGGCCGTTAAGCCCATAGTTGTGGTGTAGGAAAAGGTAGTATGCATCGAAAAGGAGGTGATTTGAATCGCGATCGACAGGTGGCTCGACCGGGTGGCTGGCTCGACCGGGTGGCTAAGACGTTATAAGCTATTACAGTAAAGCCGCGTTTTAACGTTATCTTGGTACACCGTTCCTCTACGGTATAACGGTCAATAGCTATAAACAGTTGATTTTACTATGAGGTTTATAAGGCTTACGTTTAAATTTAATACGTCGTTATGTTTAAAGCTCTCTTATATAAGAACGGTATAGCGCAGGCTATTATAGTGTTGAAAACTCTATTTTTGGAAGCATTAACCCCTTACTCTTAAGCCTATAAACCAGCACCACAGCCATTAATATTTATCAATTTAACACCCCTCTTGCCCTATACAATGGCGAAGCCTAAGGACGACCCTAAGCGCCTCCGCCGCCATAATGTTTTAGAGTATAAAAGGCAGCAAATCCGAGTATACTGCCGTAAGAACCCTAGAAAACCTTAGAGAGACGCTACTCGCTTTTTTACCAATTAATTTCGACGCCCTATTTAACAATCTATTATATTAGACTCCTTAAAGCCTAAATATAAGTACCTTAATTTACTAGTCCTTTAACACAGCTAAGAGGGCTTTAAAAGGCGTAAAACTCCTAACAATCCTAAGCTTAAAGAAGCGCTATTTAAATAGCAACAGCGGATGTAGGCCGCTAATATACTCATTACCGGCGACCTTATTTAGGCTATAGCAATAAAGCTTTAAAATACAATGGCGTGTTATTAGGGTTAATAACAGCCTAGCTTTTTAAATAGTTAGGTTAATAACTTTAAGAAAAGGAATTAAATATTAAGACGGAAACTATATAGTAAGGCTAAGTTAGCAGATATAAAGGGCGCTAAAGAGCGCATATAGGAGCTTAGGGTTGTTATAGATACGTACCTAAATTAAGATGTCTATAATATAGGTAAGGCAGGGCTTTTATATAAAGCCACGCCGGATATAGGACTTATAACTATCCTATACGCTGCCGAGGCGCAATAAGAAGGCCCGTGCACAGACTTGAAATTCAACCTTATATTGATAAATTAGAGCCCTATATTAAAGCTTAATATTATAATAATAAAGTTCAAATTTAATATATATTTAACTCTATCGTAGCTTAATTTAATTAAGGTGCTTTTACTAGCAAGGCCCACGTTTATAAAGCGGTATTTTATAAAGAGGACAGCTATACTAAGTCCTTGGAGGTCGTTATCGTCTTGCCTACTCCTTACTATCGTGAGACTTCTGTATAGTGTTGACTGACAGATCTATAAGCGCCTTCCAACGTACCTTCTTCTTAATTATACTCCCCCTGCCTATAGTACAGTAAGCTACACAGCTTAGCTACTTTATAAATATTTAAATAGGCCCTTGCCTATACTCCTGTAACGGGACTAGCCCAGTTATAGTAGGAATGTTTTAGTAAAATACTCGATAGATAAATTCTAACGCTTTAACCAAATTCTGCCAGATTAATTAAATTCTACTAAAGTCCGTTAAAGACCGCGTGCGTATATGCGCACGCATCGACCACTAAGCCCCTAACTATTTAATTATATAATTCCCTTATTATTCCCTTCTCTTCTTACATAATGTCTTATTCTTAGCAAAAGCTATATACCCTTAAATTTAGATAGAATTTATATTATTCCTTTAAATCTTCCCTAAAGTCTCTCCGCGCCCTTATATTACGTTACATTGATACTAATACCCTTAAAATAGTAAATAAACTTAAATCCGCCACGTTAACTATTATAGCCCTAGTTAGGGAATAAATAACTATAATATAACAGTCCTTTATAAATGCCTTGGCCTAGTAATAAACTATACTAAAAGCTTAGCATTAGTAATTAATTAAAGTAATATATAAAGAACTCTATAACACTAAAGTACTCGCGTTAGAGACCCTAATAGTAATACCTATAAATAAAATTAAAATAACTATATATAAACCCAACCTATTAAATATAAACCCTAAACTAGTAATAGCAGCTTAACCTATACCTATAACGAACCTAGTACTTACTATAAAATTAAAAAAGATTCCTAACCCTCTAATATTTAATAGAAATAAAAATAACCTATATCCCTTTATAACTAAGCTTCGTCTTAAACTTTTAATAAATTATAATTAATACCCTACTAAAGCTAGCAAGATTAGTAATAAAATATCTTGTTTAAGTAAAAATACTGCATAAACTATAAACCTATTCTTCTATAATGGCATCTTTATTAATTTTAAAATCTTTATCTCTCTATTAGAATAAATATATAATAACGCCAGCTATAAATATACAGCTATTACTAAATTTAAAAACCTATAATAACAGAACCAAGACTTTACTAGCTTTTTTTTAGAATTTTTAGGCCTTATTAATAAACTAGATTAAAATAAAGCCGCTAAAGTTACTACTTTTCGCTAAGCTATTTTAGATAAAATTAGAGTATAGTTAATAAGTAAAGAACTACTAAAGAACTTACCTAAATTTATTATAATATATTAATAAATTAATAAGGACCTTTAATATAACAAACAGACTTATTCCCTAAAGCTAACTATACCTTATATTTAAAATTCTATAAAACTAGTATATACCCTAAAGCGCGATCCGTCTCTAAGACCTAAAAGCCTTATATATAACCCTATAGACCTTAACGCCACTTAATCCTATATACCCTTAGGAACTAATAAATAAAGAATATAAGCTATAAATAGAAAATATTTTAGATATAGAAAAAAGGGATATATTTAAAGGGATTACTAAACTTACCCTTTTAAAAAGGTCCGCCGTAGCTTCTCTTAGTCCTTAAGTCGTACTTATTTTATAAATTATACTTAGTCGTTATAAAGTATTTTACCTTTAGTTAACTTAAAAAATAAATCGTTTTAGGGCCAAGTTATACCTTAAGATAAGAAGTAGAAGAGTATAAGTATTTAGGCCCTTTTAGCGCTAATATATAATATAACTCCCTTAATATACTTAGCAAAATTTAAATACTTAGAAAATAGAAGGAAGTATAAATCCTTATAAATAGCAGAGCTACTAATATAGGCTTTATTAATATAAACTACACAAAAACTTAATACTTAAATTTAAAGAAACTTAATAAGCCCTAAGGCCTATAAGGCTTTAATAGTAAGCCTTTAATATATAGCAAACTAATATATTACGCTTTTATAAAGATATAAATAGGCAAACACCTTAAATACATTTCCCTATTTATAATACCCTTAAAGTATTATAAGGTAATACTTAGATATAGATAGCTAAAATAATATAACCCTTTAATTAGCTAGGTTAAAGAAATACTAAAATTCCGTGTAACCTACTACTAAAGTTATTACTTAAAATACTACTTGCCCTATAAATATATATATAACTATTTAAATTTAATATAATATAAATTGCCCTTACTATAAACCTTAAACTAATATAATAAAGTTATAACTACTAATTGTGGTAAAGAATGCGAAGATAATATATTAAAACCCCTTAAAATTTATATAGTATAAGCCGCACCCTTTTATTTATTAGTAAGAAAATAAGACTATAAAATCTTTACTATAACACTAAAAGATATTAAAAAGGCGTTAGAACTAAAGCAATATATTAACCCCTAACCTTTTTGTATAATTATAGCACCTGTTATACCAACCGCGTGCGTGTTTACGCGTTCGGTGTACTAACTACCCGCTTACGCGTCTAGTACACTCCTAAAGCACTAACTAATTAGGGGGGAGGTTGTATCAGTATATAGACTACGTAGTCTACCTTAATAGGATCGATAGTCACCACCATCTAAAAGAGTATACGATACTATACGTATTTTGTGCCCCTGGATACAACTTAATTGTATTATTAAGTTAACGTATCTCACCACTCATCCGGCCACCCTAGTCATCCGGCCACTCCAAAAACCACCAAAAATCGGAAAAATCGCATTTTAATATCTTAACAACGGCTTTATAATAAATTCTAAAATTCTATAGCTAGCCTTTTATACCTATTCTAAGACTCCTATTAAAGTTCTAAAATAATAAGCCTAGCCGTTATTAAGATATTAAGTTTTATTAAGTTTTAGCCCCCAATTTTAAGCTAAATTACTATTCCTCTAGAACTACTTAATAAATTACTTCTAAAGTTAGAGTAGAGTCTTAGAATAGGTATAAAGGTTAGCTATAGAATTTTGGAATTTATTATAAAGCCGTTGTTAAGATATTAAAATGCGATTTTTCCGATTTTTGGTGGTTTTTGGAGTGGCCGGATGACTAGGGTGGCCGGATAAGTGGTGAGACACGTTAATACAAACACTAATTAGTAAGCGCGTATAGATTAGCAATCACTTAACACCTCCCCCCAAGCGATACTTAATAGCGACCACTTGTTTAGACTCCTAGTACGACCTACTAGAAGGTTAGAAGTCGGGGATTACGGACCTATTACTAACTCTATATACTTATTTAAGTCTTAATACGGTTTACTAGAAGTTTATAAACGCGAATACAGACCTTTATAGAACCCCCTACCCTCCCGCAAACTACTAAGGACCTACTAATTACCTTTACGGACCGTTATAAGACCTTACGGAAACCCCCTACCCTCCTACAAACCGTTATGGACCTATTAACTACCTTTACGGACTACTATAAGACCTTTTCCACCCGCTACGTATTATACTATATAGCATAGCAGATATAAGCAAGTAGATTGATAAAGGTTAAGAGAAATGGAGCCAAGGAGTTAACCTTACGTCTATAACTAACGTTAACAACTATATTAAATATAAAATCCTTAAATACGGATATTTTAAGCTTATAAATAATAACCTATAGGAGTGATATAAGGAAGACTTTACGGACTTTACGGAAGCTAATTTTAAAACTTATAACCCTACTATTATCTATAGCCTATAAACCCTTTTACGTTACTAAGGCGTATAGGTTAAAAGGGATAAATAAGTTACTATTATATGGTCTCTATATAACATATTATATAAGGAGGACTAAACGGAATGGACTAAAGAGCAGATCTTAGATTATATTAAAACTAGCAACCTCTTTACCTCCTTTAAACTTAACAGAATCTCTAGCCTTATAGCTGACCCATTTAATTAAATTCGTCCTATAGACCTAAGTGGCTTTAGAATTGATCTCACTAGCCAAAGTATACCTAGTACTTGAGTTACGGACTATAATACCCCCGTAAACCAAAATACGGACTAAAACCCTCCCGTTACTTAAGTTACAGATCCGTAAACTACCTAAGTAAAGACCTATAGTAAGGAACTAGCTAACTTGGCTAAGCTCTATACCGACGAATCTAAGTATAGCGGTAAAAATAACAATTTTAACTTTAAACTAACTATCTTTACGGACCTTTACTAGAAGGCTAATATTCCTAAATAAGAGTTTAGCTAAGCCTACTCTACTATACTGCGTGGCCTAGCACTTGACTACTACTACACTAACCTTAAGAGCAACCCCTATGGTGTTCCCTTTAATAAGCTATGCAAAGCTACCTATAATTACTTTAAAGGACCAGAATATAAGCGTAATATCCTTATCTAATAGAATGCGACTAAGCTACGGACCGTAATTGACAAGAATACTAAAAAATCGACTATAGAGTGCCTGCAAATTTTTATCAAAGACCTCTGGCACCTATAGTACGGCCTTAACGCTAAGCTTTAAATAGACGACTTCCTGTATAATAAACTTATTACGGCCTACTAGGAAGTAGAGCCCTGTAAGTACGCCTACTACAAGCCTATAGATACCTTAGCTAGCCTTATTAATAATCTACGCTCCTCTATTATAACGTACGAAGTCTTAAACCTACTAGGCAGCACTTAAGCCTTTATTACGGATATTTAATATCTATAAATAGACTTAGACGTCTACTTTACGGACTACCGCTACCGCTAGCAGCACCTGTACTAACTAAGTCCTACCTATAACCCCCGCAGCAACCCCCGCATAAAAATATACCCCTATAGACGAACTAACTAGAAGTGCTTTGTGTGCGGTAAGGAAGGATATTAGTCTATAAGGTATACCTAGGAAGAATGTAATAAGTCTAGGAAGAGACTTAATAGCCGTATTAACTAGTTCATTTTAGAATACAAAGGAAAGGAAGTAGAAGAGCCCCTTAATAAATTAATAGAAGCCCTTATAATTGACTTTAACTTAGACGCTTAAAAATAAGAGACCTTAGAGATATTTCTAACCACTTTTGGACCTTTTACGGATAGCTAAGCCTTTAATATTACGACCGTTCCTTTATACACTTAGTCGCGCCCAAAAACCATTTTATAAGCACCCCCGTTATAGATATTATAGACTATAAATAGGACCTATTTATATATATTACCATAGAACGCTATACCCCTAAGGAATTCTACGGCGTTATAATTAACATAAATACCTCTAAGAAGTCTACTGTAGGCTACGGACAATACCTTATATATAAGACCACTATAAATAATAATATGGACATTAATACTATGCAAACTAGGGCCGTAAACGTCCAATTCGGCATTAGCTTAACTGCATTAATTAGATTAGTTAAAGTTAAGACTCTAATTAGCCTAGTTAACTTCTATATAGTAAAAGCGGACACCCCTTTCCTACTCTGCCTTGCGGACATAGATAGGCTATAGGTTTATTATAACAATATTACGGACACCCTAATTAGCCCCGTAACTGCCCTAGGAAGCAAGAATATTACCCTACTAATTACACGACGATTTGGACACCCGTTCCTTATATAGGGAGAGACTTTACAAACCTATATTTAGGAATCTTTCGACTATAACCCGTGCTACCTTACTAGTACTAAAATCCACTACCTACACCGCCGTTTTAGTTATTTATTAGCTGAAAAGCTATATAGAGTCCCTAAACGCTCTAGACACGATAACGTCAATAGGAAGGCAATTAACTACCTAACTAAATACTGCTCCTTCTGCTAGAAATACGGACGTTCCCTAGGTCAATTTAAGTTTACTCTTTATAAAGACCTTAATTTCAACTACTTAGTATATATAGACATTATGTACATTAACGGCAGCCTAGTATTATATATAATTAATAAGACAACCCGCTATTAAGCCGCCCGTTAGTTATAAAATATATTTATAAAATATACTTAGGATATTTTACGGACCTACTAGATTAACACATACGTTAAACCCCCTAAGTACATTACCTATAACGCTAGAAGGAACTTTATTAGCAAAACTCTTAAAAGTTTTTAATGTTTTGCGCACGGGCCACAGAATATAGCACCCTATCCGTGCAAGGGATAGCTTATGCCTTATTAGTTTATTCCTTTAGCAATCTAAATACTCCTTTATTATTTTTCTAGCTATGCCCTAAATTCCGTTAATAATATATTCTTCCTAAAGTCTTAATACTAAGCCTATTGCTCCGTTATACCCTTAAGTTATTCCCTTATAAAAATCTTCCATGAAATACTCTGCTATGCTCTTTAGGATGTACTTTACTTCTTAATTTTTGTATATATCTATCTATAGATCTTCTAGCTATGCTTTTAGAATCCTTTATACCTAAAAGCTCTCTAGTATCTTATAGACTCTTTCTAGTTTGTTATTCTCTTAAGTTACTACTAGCTTAGGGTAATTATATCTAATTAACCCGTTACTATCTCTGCGTAGCATTACTCCTAATAGTTTCTCGTTATTTTATAGTTTAGCTTTTCTGCTAAGTATATCTACTCTTACATTTTTAGTTCCTTTAGTATACTAAATTTTAAAATAGTATTCTATAAGTATCTCTGCCTATCTAACCTATCTATAATTAAGTTCTTTTATTATTAGGAACCCTATTAGGTTCTTATAATCCGTCTTAACTATAAATAGTTTCTCTACGCCTTATAAGAATGCTCTCTATTCCTTAAGTACTGTAACTATTTCTAACAACTCTTTGTTATAGACGTCGTAGTTTAACTCTAGTAGTATTATTTTCCAACTATAGTATACTACTAGGTGCTATATGTCCTTATACTTCTATAGCAAGTATACTTTTAGTGCGAAGTCTAATACGTCCGTTTCCATAACTATATCTAGCTTTAATTAGTAGATCTTAAGAATTAACTCCTAGGTAAACAACTCCTTAAGTTCCTTAAATAGTTTTCTTTGTTTATCTCCCTATACCTATAGTTCCTCTTTCTTTATAAGCCTAGTAAAGGGTTTAATATTCTTTAACCATTATGCTATAAACCTCCTATAGTAGTTATAAAATCCTAAAAATAACCTTAACTGCGTTACGTTCCCTAGTTCTTACCAACTTACTATAGCTTTAATCTTCTTTAGGTCTATACTAATATAACCTAGTTTAATAATAAATCTAACGAAATTGGTCTTCTTTATAAAGAACTCGCATTTCTTAATTACTACTAGCATCTATTCTTCTTATAGTCTCCTTAAACCCCATTTAACGTATTCCTCGTATTCTTCCTTAGTTATTAAGTAGATAATAATATCGTTAAGGTATACTATAATAAACTTATTAAGGTGTTCTCCTAATATACTATTAATTTGTTTTTAAAACGTTACTAGTGTATTTATTAACCTAAATTATATAACTAATGGTTTATATAGTCCTTCTCTTAACCTAAAGGCTGCTTTTTATTCGTTGCCTTCCTTAATTCTAATCTAGTAATATACCTATCTTAAATTAATCTTTGTAAAGATTTGCGCATTACCTATCCAATCTTAGATTTCGCTAATTAAGGGTAAAAGATACCTATTCTTTTAAGTAATGCTATTTAACTACCTATAGTTAATACATAACCTAAGTTTCCCGTTTTTCTTTAGTATAAATAGTACTGGATATCCTGCTAATAACTATAATAGTCTAATATATCCCTTTTATAAGTTTTCCTAAACAAACTCTTTAAGTGCTCTTAATTCTTCTTATATAAGCTTATAGGTTAGAAAGAACCTTGGTCTTATTTCTAGTTCTAACTCTATTTTATAGTCCTATACTATATAATTTGCTAGCTTTTTACTTTCTAGTAACTATAGTTTCTTACCATACTTATAGTATCTCTTTAGTACATAGAATAACCCTCTCTTAGTTTCCTTATATATCGCTCCAACTTAGTACTATACTAACTTAGTTTACTATTACATTTTACGGCGTTAAGTATCTCTAATATTAACTTATTCTATAATCCAGTCAATCTTTAGATTATATTCTTGGAACTAAGGCATTCTATCCTAATAGTAGGATATTAAAAGACATTTTAATTTATCTCCCTTTAATAGTTATCTAAATAGGTCTTATTTTTAGGTTAATAATATCTCCTCTATAGGCTATTGGATCTCCTAAGATTATAACTAATAAGTAAGGTTACTCCTTCTGTCTATAAGGTAGCCTTATTCTCTTAACTACTATTAGTAAAATATAGTTCCGCGTTACTATACTATCTATTAATACCTTAAACCTTTAATCTCGCCACTTTACTTATAAATTTAGATGTTGTCCTTAAATTCCTTTAAGGGTCTAAGGCTCTACTACTAGTTCCCTTTAGTTTTATAGGCCTCCTCTTTTTCTAACTATTAGCTATTTAACCCTATTTATACTTAGTCCGTCCTTAACTAATACTTAGTTTACTTTTTATCCTTAATATACTATAAACATATATTCTCTAGGCATTCCTACTACTATTATCCATCTAAGCATTCTTCCGTAAGGAATCTTTTTAATTAAAGTATTAAGTTGCCTAACTCCTAAACTTCTATTAGATGCCATCTATATATATACTTAGTATTCCTATACTATTACTTATCTAGTGCCTAATATATCCTTACTAGGTACTTCCGATGCTTATCTTTAGGTGCTCTATATATATTATATATATTATCTATACATATAATCTATAATAGCGTATAGTGTACTTAGTGCTTTAGGTTAACTCTTAGCTTATTTTTATCCTTAAGTTTAAACCTCTACTGTATTTGTTGGGAATGAGGCAAGCGGTCATTATATAACGCCGCGGCACTAGTGTGGTGAAGAGCCTTAAGCTCCTTGCCCTCCCTTATTTTAATTAAAAAGCTTTATTAACTAATATCACTGTAACCCTACTCAAGTAGTCGTTATTAGTAAGTTACCCTATGTGACCAACACTAATTAGTGGTTAAATATATAGTTAACTATAGAGCAGCTAGGTTTTCGAATAGAAGAGACAGTCTTGTGTAGGGGTGCTATATACGCTTATATGGAATGGATCTTGGCGATACTGTGCTACCTTAGACTTGTGGAAAACTAGTAATAGAAGTATTACTAAGTACTAGGAGATACTAAGTTGCGTCTATTATATAGAACAACTACGTTTACGAAGATTTGGTTAAGTACTTTAGGTTAGAAGTGTTACTAAACCTATAGTCCTAAGTTAACGTCTAAAACGCGTTAAACGACGTCTAAAACGCGTTAAATAATATCTTAAATTGCCTACCTCTTGACAGTAAACCTACGAGATCCTATAAAACTGAAAATCCTACCTACCTTTGACGTATAATACCCCGTTAATTCTATACCTACTATGGCGTTAACCTATCCGAAGAAGTATGAGGAAGATATTAACCTAAAGATATAGAATAAAGCTATAATTAACCTTGTAAACGCTAATAAATAAGACTTAAATGGATTTTTATTATACCGTATGGTATATTATAAGGACAGTAAATATAATAATACCGCGCTATGGGAATGTATAAAGGAGGACTTTATTAGATAGATAAAGGAAATATAGGCCCCCGTAAATAAGGATATCGTATAGGACTTCCGTAACTTCCTTTGGGAGAATAGAGTATTTGTCCCTAAGGACGGGGGTACTATTAGAGATAATATTTAGGAGTAGGTTATTAACGTAAAAGAAGAGCACGAATGGACTCTATAAGAGATTAAGTACTAACTACGCACTATAAGGAAGCTTAACTTACAATAGAACCTAAGTAATACACCTCTAGAGACGAACTTATCTCCGCCTTTAACTCCTTTATATCTAATTTAACCTATAACCTTAATGTTAAATATTATACCCTAACGAGAGCAGGTACAGGATCCTATTGCTTTGCAATTTAACGACCTTTGGACTTTACTAACTAGACCTATATCCCTACTATAGCCTATAATATAACCCCTACCTCCTCTATTTTAATCTTAAATTAGAGGTAGTTTAAAATTGCTTATAAAGCTTGCGAAGCTCTATTTAGATTAGGAGAGGAAGTTTAGTGGGGAACTATATAATGTTTTTAATTCGAAACTACGTATTTTTTATAACTGTTCCTAGAAGGTAGGAATAGAGTCTAATTAATACTATAACGCCTATTCCGTTATGCTTAAGGGCCGAGCTAGTACCTTCTATTATAATTGTTTGGCAGGAAAAGGATATAATTTTAACCGTATAATATATGAGTTAAGATACTACTTTAAAATAGAAGAGAATAAGTAGTAGTATATGTTAGAATGGAGAGAGACTACCTTTTTAAGGATTATTGCTATAAACCTAGGTGTCCCTCGGCTTAATTATCTTTAAAAGCTCTTCGATT
>Ga0307515_10003299_pt1 | contig 34113 bp, 37 predicted proteins | sample 17_EM_MG_FD_194513 | JGI IMG/M metagenome (GOLD analysis project Ga0307515, IMG submission 194513) | Populus trichocarpa ectomycorrhiza microbial communities from riparian zone in the Pacific Northwest, United States - 17_EM | ecosystem: Host-associated > Plants > Roots > Unclassified | place...
AAAGGTAAAGTCACCTTGTCACATTCCCATGGTTGCGAGTTAACTAACTGATGAATTGAGTCCCAGCGCGCCGTCCATCGGCCGCCTCCAAGTACTCGTCCAATCTCGCTCGATCACGGCCTCCACGTGTATCTCCAAACTCGCTCGATCACGGCCTCCAAGTGCATCTCCAGACTCGCTCGATCACGGCTTCCAAGTGCATCTCCAAACTCGCTCGATCATGGCCTCCAAGTGTATCTCCAGACTCGCTCGATTATGGCCTGCAAGTTCGCACGATCATGGCCTCCAAGTGCATCTCCAAACTCACTCGATCCCGGCCTGCAAGTGCATCTCTGAGTTCACTCGATCTCAGTCTCCAAGTGCATCTCCAAACTCGCTCAATCACGGCCTCCAAGTGCATCTCTGAGTTCACTCAATCTCCGTCTCCAAGTGCATCTCAAACACGCTCGATCAAAGGGGTAACCGAGGTGGACAGGGTGACGGGGAGTATATATTCGGCAGACCGCAGCCAGTCCAGATATAGCGTGTGTAGATGGGTAGCTATATAGATACATAGATACATAGATACATAGATGAGAATACAAACTGAATACATGACTGTGATTCGAGGTGCTCCCAGACATGTCGCCGGCGCTCCCAGGTGCTCCCAGGCTTGTCGTCGATCGCTAGGCGTTGTGTAACCGGCTTTAGCATAACTGCAGCCCCTGCGAAGAGTGTAACACACGTGTCGTTCTGATGATGCGTATACGTCACCAGAAAGTAAAGGAGGTACGTATGCAATGCGACCTGTCGCCCGGGCGACGGGTAGCGTGAAATTCTCCGTCAGAGCGTACGAGGTTCCGTCAGAGCCGTCAGAGCCGTCCGGAACACCCGGGTGTTTCAGATGCAAATTAGGGTCGTTGCTGATGTGCATTTTCCTGTGGTATCCGAACAAGTGGTTATCCATTAGCCAGTTTTGACTCTGACCACCTCGTGCTCATCCATGGCTTTACAATGTGTGTCATGCGGTGCACAACATCCTGTTGAGCTTCTTCGTCTTCTATCCAGTTAGCATGCATTAAACTCTTCACAGCAGAATACAATGTGTCTGCACCATGCGTTTCCATTACAGTATCATCCTCTCGATCTGCAGGCGCACCTGAAAACAGCCACATCATCTTATAACACCAGTCACAGTGTGAATAGAATCCCAGTGTAGCTCTGACTTGAAGTTTCAATCCAATGTTTGGTTTCATTGCAATTCGCCAGCCCACACCATTTTTTGTCTTTTACCGATGGGACTTATCAATAATGCTAAAACTCCATGTACAGTAGGAGTGTTGGCCGTTGCTTGATGGATTCGCTCTTGATGTTAAGGAATGGTTTGGAACGAGGTAAATATTCCATCAGTTTTCCGGCTCCCCAACTCTTGTGTTAAGATCCTGGGTGGGGATAGTCACATTCTCCCCATTCAACACATTAATGAGCTTGGAATCGGGTCCGAATATCATACAATCGATGATCTTCTTGAACGTCTCTTGAGCTCCAGGTATTTTCACCACCTCGATTGGTTCAAGCGTGGATGAAAGCGCTGGATGTCCCTGCGGTGGTGTCGTCTGGATCTCTATGAGGCGGCGGGGCACTGAATGGTGACTCTAGTTCATTACTGATAATCCAGGGAAAGTCGTTCTGTGCCTTATTCACCCAGTCGTCAAGGGAATTCCCCCACAAAATCGACACCGGTAACCCTATTACAACTTTCTCAGTCAGTGGTTTACATATCATCTCCGCTGCCACCGTGGTGAAAGTCTTGCCAAGACCCATTTCATCCGCCACCAGCACTCCTGGCATATCAGAATCCCAAATCCACCTACTCACAATCAACAGTGTGGCCCAAACCTGGTACACCAGAAACTTCGTTCCGGCCAGGCCTGGAATTAAATAATTGTGGTATGAAACCTGGTCTTCTGTTGATTGGCGAATCGGATGGGCATTCAGGAGCCTGACTGCCTCATCAAGACACTCGTGTACAAGTTTGTCATTGGTTACATTGAGAACACTATTTGTCACTGAACTACTAGTATCTGGATTGAGGACCTCCTCAGCATCCTCCACTTGCTTGTGAACCTTCCTTGCACCTGTGTGTGTATTCATTTTGTCCTCAACAATCTCTTTCAGTTGCTCTGATGTAAGCTGGGCAGATGGGCTCATATTCTGGCGCTCCAGCAATTCATCACAATGTCAGGTGTTTCACAGACAAGCAACCATTTGAACCAATATGACAGGATGGAGTACAATCAATTCTATTGTTTGAATCAGAACTTATATGAATACAAGCATCATTCTCTTGCCTACCATCCTCCTCTCCCTCCGCTCTTCCACCCTCTTCAGAACCGTCAAAAGTCTAAGTATAACGATTAGCAGTTGCACACATCTAGGCTTAACATGGCTAGTGGGGATTACCTTAGCAGGTCAAATTAAGTGCTAGGTAATCCCGTTCCCTGTGGCTATCTTTATTTAAACCAAAAATATTTTGGGATTATGACCAAGTTTCAACTTCAAAATAATTGAAACGCAACAGTCATACGAAATCTGGCCATATATGGGGTCAATTCTCATTCGCCCGTGTGTAATTAATCCCATATACTATTTGTCCAATTCATCCTGCTCCAAGGTGAAGTTGAACATTGAGGTTAGAATGTATGGCTCATTCGGACCTACGTTTTTGTCGAAAAAGTCAATCAGCTCCTCCCATTACCTCACATTGGTATACCAGGTTTGGAGTTGTTTAGGGGCTAGAACAATATCCTTGACATTCGACACCCAACAAATCACAACCGTGAACGTTGTATTTGGGAACTCAGGGAGGTTACTTCAAGCATCTTTGATCGAGCGCTCGCCCAAATCCATTGTTGGTTTCTGGTTGACTCGCCTTCCCTTTTCCTTGCCTCCCGAATTTTGCTTACACATTACTTCAAAACCATCTCAACCAACTGCCACCAAATCCATTCAGCATTATCGAAATTATGCAAAGGCAGCCAGTCCTCAAATGTCACCAAGCGATCTGCAACTGCCATGTCCCAGTGAAGGGGTCCATCTCGAAGCTGTGTCAAACGGTTCTGTCCCCAGATAATGGACCGATGCTTCTTCTCCAGAAACCCAGCCACCCATTCTTTCTTCCACTGGTCGAACGCGCTGTAGTTAGCCTGGCCCATCCTTTGGTCACATCGCTTCAACGAGAATTCGGTTTACTTCAGGCTGATTGGCGGTGTGCCTTCAGCACCGCCCAAGTCTGACAAAGTGTGGCTCTCATCATCTGCATCATAATCGTCGTAGGAAATCTCTGGCAATGGAGGCAGGTCCGCACTCCCTGGGACATCAGTTTTCCGCAGTTGCGCAGCCAGCTGGAATCTTTTCGTGGGGAGACTAATCGGCTGTCTCCCAGGTGTGCCGGACGGAGGTTCAGGTGGAGGATTAGAGCTGGAAGATGTTGGCAAATTGGCTGGATGGTTTTCCGGCAGTACTGGAGGCTCTCTAGGTTCACCTCGAGATAACAAGGTTTGTCCTGGAATCTGCAGAGGGGGGAACATTTGAGACCCGCCATAACCACCTTGGTGGAGGTCATATCCTTGCCATTGGGGCCCATAACTTGGAAATCCTTGGCTTGAACTGGTGGTTGGTTGCAAACTGTGTGTCATGTTGAATGGAGAATGTTGATGGAACTGCGGAGCGCCTGGAAATGGCTGCTGTGAAGGCGAGTAACCATACCCATGCGGCTGATGATATTGATTGGTTTGTTTCCGAAATTGTCTGTCTTTGCCAGTGGCAGTTCGTAAACTATTTTCCGATGATTCTGAATTGTCTTCACAGCATTGTTGTGTGCTTAATACCTCACCTGGCGGAGCCATATTCGGTATCTGTGGGGGAGATCCATTCGTCGATATGTTCTGTCAAGAACAATGTTGGTAAACTACTATAGATGGAAGACGTGATATAGAATTGATCAGAGTATGCTTGAGTATATTGTAGGTAGCAGTGACCATCAGCGGAACGAAGGGCTTCGTATATCCCATTCTGTTGTAACGTTCTGTGGTGTTTCACTCCACCTTTGATCCATGAAACCAACCCAGCTGAGAAAATGAATCCTTAATTACACACATCCCGCCTTTCTTTGTTATATGCTCAAATTCATATACTAGAATATTGGATAGATGCTCACCTTCATACGCTTCCATGACTTCACAGGTCATAGAAGGGATATTGATATGATATCTCCAAGAACCCAACAACAACAATATCCAGTATGAAGGTTAGCACGACTAGGAATATTACACATATTTATTGTGTTGACGACCTTGCAGCCTCATTTGTTAGGAGGCCTGTGAGTCGACCAGCAACAGTGCTTCGTTCCAATTGAGCTTCTTGTCTAGACCTCATTGTTCTCCTCAGGAGCCACGCTCCAATCAGGATCGGTACTGAAGCAACCATCCTATCAGTTCTCGATGATCCTGGTGTGGGCATACAGCTAGCTAGGAAGCTCACCTATCCATTGTATCAAGACAATCAACAATCATTATCAGCTGCTCGGAGGCTTGAGCATAAGTAGAACTCAAAATGCCACTGTGATGTAGAATTAGGCCCACGGTGGTGAATGCAGTGATGACAAATACAATCTTCTCTTCTGTGCTAATGACTTTCAGCAGATGATGTGCATGAGTATTGTGCGGGAGATGATATATATATCCTGGTTTATGAAGAATGCTGATTTTAAGGCAACTTTATTGTACCCCTCCCCGGCATTTGGCGGGGTGCAATGCGGCTGTGATACACTAACTTGGATTGGCTTGCATTGAAAGCGATAACCCTGAGGCTCTGAATCAGCCCCTCACGCATCATCGAGGTTCATCCAAATAGGTCTCCACCGACCACTACTCATATATGTCGAACACTTGCCGGAGAAGTACTAAGTGCACTGTCCACAAAAAGACATCACTCGATGAGAAATGACTCGAGGATCACTATCGACAATCAGACCAATTTTTAATGAATGAAACAGTAATAGCTGACGGGAATTTCAACTCCGGTTAGGGTTGTCAATGGTTCCAACCCGCTAGTACAGTTCCGGGTTAGAGGTGAAACTGGAACCAAACCGTTGCCACAGGTTTTACGACGTGTAAACACGGACCATTGCAATCGCACTGGTTTTACGACCAAAAACCCGACATTTCAACCTCACAAGTTTGGCTCCAATTGAGTATTTGAGTTCTAAGTGTATCTTGACATGTTCAATATGTAGATTGTGCAGTTTTAGCCATTCTTTCATCTCCCAGTTTGAGATTTGCGATCCAAGCAATATTCAATGGGTCGCTATGGAAAACCTGCAGATTTTGCCCAAATGTTTGGCATATTCCGCCACGATTCAACGCATAATGGCTAGTGTTAGCAACGGGTCCAAATTCCCGGTTCGGTCCTGGGTCCGGTTCCAACCCGGAACCGGACCGTTGCAATTGGTTTCCACCAAAAACCCACCATTTCAACTCTATTATTTTGGCTCCAATTAAGTATCTGAGTTCTGATCGTATCGTGACATGATCAGTACGTAGATTGTGTAGTTTTAGCCCATCTTTCCCCTCCCGCTCTCAGATTTGCGATCTGACCAGTATTCATTGAGTCGCTATCGAAAACTCGCACTTTTAGGCCGAAATATCACCTTATTTCACAGCGATTCAACGAATATTGGCCCAATCGCAAATCTGACAGCGGGAGGTGAAAGAGGGGCTAAAACTGCACAATTTACGTACTGATCATGTCACGATACGATCAGAACTCAGATACTTAATTGGAGGCAAAGTTGCAGGAACCGTAATATGGAACCGCAGTCCGGTTCCAACCCGTCCCCGAACCTGCTGGGTACCCCTGGTTTCAGCGTAACAACCAGACCAGGACCGTGCGGTCCGGTTCCAAACCCGGACCGCAGCCGGGTAACCCGGAACCGTTGCTAACACTAGTAATGGCCAGATCGCACATCTGAAACTGAGTGGTTGAAAAGCGGCTAAGACTGCACAATCTACGTATTGATCATGTCATTATATGTTCTGAACTCAGACACTTAATTAGGGCCAGAATTGCAGAAACCCTAAAATGGCACTGTGGTCCAGGTTCAACCCGGCCAAAAAACCCCAGGTTTATGTCTGGTCATGGCCACAACCCTGCGAAGAAAATGTGGGTCGGGTTGTTGGATAGGTCTGGAACTGAACCAAACACTGTTTACTGTCCAAACCATGACTGCTGGCTGGTTACCCGGACACATTGCCAACACTACCTTCGGCAGGCTGGGATCGACGATAAGCAATGATTGTTTGACTTCACTCGGTGCCCCCGAATGGCCATTGAGGAGCTTGTCAACTAATGATCTAACCATCGACAATGTGCCTGGTGCGCCACCGCCTGAAGATACTCCCGACAAAGAAACTATGGACCCCCAGAAGCCTGATCTGACATGTACCCCTGATCTAACAAAGATGAAGGCTCTTATGCAGGTAGTTGGAGTGGACATTGCTGGGGGGAATGCATATGGCAAAGCAACTGGATTGTACAACGAGCATTGCAAGTACTCAGAATATTGGAATCCATGGCATCCATTCCAGTCGGCACACGACTTTCAAGTGGGTCAATCATCTAGCCAGCAAAAGAAAACGTGCAAAGATCAACATCTGAGGCATGGACTGGACAACTTCAAAACCGAATCATTCCAATTAGCCGATGCTCTGAGAAAGTCTCTCTCTCAACTCAATTCCGGGCTGGGCGATGATATTTGCATTGACGATCATTCACATATCTTCGGAACATTATAGTACAGGGATATCTTGAAATCTATACAGTTCCTTTTGGCACATCTCCCTTTTCAGGTGCACCTCGATTTTGAACCTGTGTGTCTCTTGAACTAAGCAAATAGCCGAATATATGGCGACATAAACCCGGGTGATTGGTGGTGGGATATGCAGGTCACGTTTCCTGCCAGAGTGACAATTGTGCCAGTGATTTGTGCGTCCAATAAGTATCATTTGACCAATTTTTCGTGCAATCTGCATACCTGGATGCTGTATCTCACAATTGGGAATATTCGAAAGGATATCTGCCTGACACCTAGAATGTGTGCCTGGCTTCTCATTGGGCTGATCCCCTACCATCCGAAAGGAGCCAAAAATACTGATAAGGCATTGCATTCCGCAGTTGCAACTGTGCTCTCCCCACTCCGGAATCTTGTCATAACCTGTCCTGGCTTGAAATGATTTGGTGATGATGGATTCCACAGACAATGTTATCCTCTTCTGGCGGCCTGGGTCAGGGATTTTCCAGAACCAGTCATAGTTGCGTGTGTCTCATATGGCTCATGCCCGATGTGTGAATGTCCTAAAGGTGTGCCGATGGCGCATTCCAGTTTTCAACCACTCGATATCTGAAGACATCGGCATATTCACTCGGAGCCTCTGGAGGAACCTAATATCGATGTTCGGCACACTCCTGGTGTTTATCCAATCCAAACCCAGTTCTGGCAATACCCTCTCTGCAATATCTATTGGGTTTAGCAGCCTGATGAATTGCATCAGCTGCTCTTCGGTTTAGTTAATGACATATTGCACTGGCTGATCAAATATGTGAAAGGTAGAAATGTCAAGGATCAGTTTGACAATCGATTCACATCAGTACCACGATATCCCGGCCTCCACCACTTCTCCCAACCATTCAGTTCAATGAAATGGAGCTCCTGGCAGGGAAAAGAGATCTGGGGCATGATCAGAACACTGGCACTGAATTGCACTCCAATACTTGACTGCTCCAAGGATGATGGGAAAACGGCAGTGGAAACTGCCTTTGATGAAATGGTGATGGGAGCAGTGCGGGCATTATGTGAATTCTCTCTACTTGTCAGCCAACAAAATCACTCTGATCTATCCCTCACAGCACTAGATGATGCACTGAAGCGATTTTACAAAAAGAAGGGTGCTTTTCGAGAACAGAAGATGTTGAAGTCTGCAAAGGCCCCAGTGGATGAACAGTTCCCAATAGAATCCCATCAGTTACGAGCATGAAAGATTGATACAATCTGTGCTGCAATGGAGGTTCAGGTGTAGAGCGCTGAAATGGTTACCACAACAATATGAAGGCAATTTCTGGTGGGCTGGAACAAAGCCCAACATAGTGGCAACCAAATGGTCAGATGCTGATCGGGAGAGGGCAAAAGAGTGATTGGAGTGCGAAATCCATCAAGCGACTTCTGTTCAACACGAGCTTTTCAATAAATTATTCCAACATCATGAGCGACAACTATTGCAGGAAGTTGGGACTAAGGTAACTGGTCCCAGAAGCACATTCGCCAAAAAGCTTGCAGAAATGAAGACTGCTGCAGATGAAGGGGTATATGGAACGGCAAACATGACTGCTGACACAGTTGTGGAATCTCAGGTCCATCTATCTGATGCTGAGACTGAAGCCACCACCTGGAGATTTGCTGATATGGAGCACATTGCGAAACAGCTGGAGTGAGAGATTTATGGTATCATTTCGAATGAGCAGATGCGGTTCAAGATGGAATTGTCCACCCACTTGATTGAGTTTGAAGCTTGGTGGGAGGCAATTGGAGTTCAGGAGCTCCAGAAAACCATCGAACAGCGGGTAATACATTTCAGATACTCAATGATGCATCATGTGAGCCGTATATCATAGTCAATTTGTCGAATGGGTTCTGGCAACCGTTTTACCACCAATATTTCTGAATGGCTACCTATCGGCAATATGAAAGATGCATATCGATCTACATACAATGTCGATTACATTCAACAGATGCTCAAGCACAACAATCGGTGTACCGGTCTGGACTATATGGAGGAGACACTGTCTCATTTTGCCCTTCAAGGCTGGTACGATATTGACTCTGCAAAAGTTTTCAACCTACTATCCGCTACTGATAAACAGCGAAATACTTACAGATCCCCTCTTTTACCCCTCCAGCATTGTCAGGAAGAGCCATTTTTCCGCCCCTCATCACAACAGGTACATTATTTGAGAGAAACCCATGTCCGCAGAGTGTGCAGAAATATCAAATTAACCTCACTCAGAGATACATCAGAAGATATCGGATTTCCCAACTTTGGACAGCTATTCCAGGCACAAATTGAAGCGGACTGGGGACACGAAGTTTGTGGACTGGTGCTCTGATATGAATAGAATGCACTCATCGACAGTACATTTATTAAACTTCAGCATGGGCTGTTGTACTGCCGTCAACCATTTCACTGCCCTACATCTGTTGAGTGTCTTGGACTTGATTGCAAGGTAAACTATACCAATGCCAACCAAGGGATCATGCCTGAATCTCATAACATCTGGGTCCAATATACGGACAGTGACCTTGATAACACCTTCCAAGGCTGTGTTCCTTCATTCCCTGTATGATTCTTTAGCTGGACTCCACCAAATCAGATCCTCCAAGTTCAGGAGTGCCTGCCACCAGGAAAAACGATATTGACCTTTTATCACAGGTGCAAGCTGACTCAACACTGGATATTACGTCCTCGAGCTGAGGAATATGCGGTGGTCTCGATTTGCATATTTTACTCAAAACTGGGCCATGTAATTGACACGCATGAATTAATGTGATGGAATCATGGTTGTATCAGATGGGGTCAGGGGTAGGTGATTTTGGAAGCAATAATGTAATAGCAAGACACTCTTCGAAGTGGGAAAGACATATTGAGAAAACAAGAGAAGAGTCAAGGCTAGTTCAATGTTATCTATTAGTTTGCTATACAAGAGAATGAGTAAAGACAGACGAAAAGGACATCCTCCAACATTGAACAACCATTCATTATATACAGTGTCTGTCACCTTATCATTATTCTTTATACGTCAATATGCCATCTGACTCCCCCCTCATGATCTTACACACCACCAACGAAACTCTGATGAACACCCCCACACCACATCATCCGATGTCACAATACCTCAACCCATTTCTTCATCTTATTGAATAATTCCACCTCTCCACCACCGCTATACTACCTTCTCACACCATCTCCGCATCCCCCAATGTCTGTATCTTTCTGTCACACCAATTCCATCCTGCATATGCCACAAGTACCTTTATATAAACCTCCTGCCATTTCTTGTAACTCCTTAGCTGTGACAATTGTAGCGTACTGTGTGGCCTCGAGATTGAGCAGTGGAATCAATATCATGGACCCATTGTAATGTGCTGCGTGGTACTTGTGCTGGTCATGGCAACTTTATATTGAGAGTGTATTGTATATATATAGCTCATGGAGTACTTAGATAGCACCATTTCAGGCACTAGAGTTCGCACTTTCATATGCCATAGATTTTCATTTCCTACCCAGGAAGTTCGCTATCTGACTATACTACAATGCCTGCTAAAACTGGCTACCCGTCGCAATGCTTCAAACGGTACCTGTCTGATGATAATTTATAGCATTACAAAATATCATGAGGGGTGGCTACTCTACATGATCGCTTTGCAGCCAAGTCCACCAAACGTGTGGCAAGTCAAATTCGTACTTGGAAGTGTGAAACCATCCCTATTTGGCACTGTGAGTGTCTCTCATATCTTCGAAGTGAATCAACAGTAACAACAAACTTAGGCCTACAACAAGGTGGCATCAATATCAGATTGGATAGGACTATTTTGCATCTGCACTGTGTATTTATATCATTCACTTCCTTCTGTCCATGGTGGTTGGTCTTAGCTTGATCAGTATTAAGGGATTTCATTTTGGTTTGACATCACAGTGTCCCTAGTCATCAGCAAAATGTATTTCTGTCACTGGGAGCTGCTGGGAGTGTCTGAGAGTTGCCGGACCAGAATCCCAGGGTGGTTAGATTCCAGAGTTTACTGGACCGATGTAGTGGCCTTCAGGTTCACCGGGGAGCACCAGTGAACAATCTGTGTGTACATAGGAGGTCTGGTGACAACTAGGGGAGCACCTGGGAGTGCCAGCAACAAGACTGGGAGTGTGGACATCAAGCCTGGGAGCACCTGGAAGCGCTGATGATAAGCTTGCAAGTGCCAATGAGAGGCCTGAAAGCGCAGAAAACAAACCTGCAAGTGCAGATGAGAATCCTGCGAGTGCAAACACAAGCCTGCAAGCGCTTAGGACAAGCCTGGGAGTGCCAACATCAAGCATGGGAGCGCCGACGACAAGCCTGTGAGCGCGTCAAATTACTGTCGAGCAGTCTGTGAATATAATCGTCCTCTTCCGGTATGCTGCAGGTGTGCCTGGAAATCAGAGCAACTACTTATCGTTCAATGATTTTCAAAACTCATGGATTCCGTTTGTATTCTCATCTATGTATCTATGTATCTATGTATCTATATAGCCTCCCATCTACACACGGCATTCTAGACTGGCTGCAGGCAGTGCTGGACAGCATTTTGAGGTGCATCCAAAGATGTCAATTTCGGGGACTTAACGATGCACTTTGGAGGGAGTGATTAAGTGAGTTGGGGTATGCACTTCGAGCCAGAGATCGAGTGAATTCAGGTATGCACTTGTAGGCCGTTATCTTGGGTACTGAGAGTTGTGCTGCTAGGCAGTGACGAAACGAGTATGGAGATGCACTTTGAGACACAAATCGAGTGAACTCGGAGCAGTACTTAGAGGCCATTATCGAGTGAAGTCAGAGAATCACTCCAAGGCCATGATCGAGTGAGTTTGGAAGTTCACTTGCAGGCCATGATTGAGTGGGAATGGAGGAGTACTTGGAGGGGTTCGATTGGGTGGCAGTCAATGGGAGGCGTGCCGGGTGCTGGGACTCAATTCAACTGGTTAGTTGACTTGCAACCCTGGGAATGTGACGATGTTAGTTCACCTTTGAAGCTCTCATGAAGAGCTGGCTGGTAGCTGTCAAACTGTAGGGAGGCAAGCCAAAAGCTGACGCTACATCCAGGGGTCACCATGTAATGATGAGAACGAAAGGAAAATAGACAATCTTAGCTGCATGCTGTACTCAGTGTAAGCTGTACTGGGTGTTAACTCATGATCCTGGCATAGAGAGGTGGTGAGGGATGACATAACTTTGTGTTCTGCGATGATGGTAGAGTTGTGGATGAGAAAGAGAGATGGGGGGTGGAGATGGGAATGATATGGAGGATACCAGCAGATATGAGAAATCAGGAGTACGACTTGCCTGAAAGGGTTCAGAAGACCTCGTATGGGTGTTATTACCCACCAGATCGGGACTTGTACCTGCTGTAACAGGGATGTTGAAATGACTCACACGCACAATTCTCTTATATTACAGTTTTTCATCATGATTTTCCGCATCTCCTCAAAATGTCTTGCTTGCTTGTTCTCAACTACACCATCACCTAAGAACACAATGCTAGGTCATTCCTCTCTATCTCTCCATCCCATGAGCACGAGTTAACACCGGGTACAGCATACACCAAGTGCACTGAGTAGTGCATATACTGAGTACTGGGTATTCCAAGGACTGTATCATTCCAAGATTGACTGTCTCCCACTCCCAGCCAGTCTCTCATCTCTCATCTGTCAGCTCTTGGTAGACCTTGATGTACTCAACTCTCTAAATTCTCATGATTACCAGTTAACCAAACAATAGAGTCTCAGTTGCGATCGCACCTCATGTCCAATCTACTGCCTGCAGATGGACCACTTCGAAATACTTCCATCCCAATCAATGATGGTCACTAAATGAAGCTTTAAACTCACTCTGTCACTGCCTCCTAGTCCACACGATCATGGCCTCCAAGTGCAGCGCCAAACTCACTTGATCGTGGCCTCCAAGCGCATCTCTCAGCTCACACAATCACAGCCTCAAAATGCATCTCTCAGTTTACTTGATCTCTTGCTCAAAGTGCATCTCCAAACTCACTTGAATGTGGCCTTTAAGTACATCTCAAAACTCGCTCCGTCACAGTGTGGTGAAACAATGGAGCTATTGCAGGGGGAGAGCCCATCATCAACACTCAGCTCTACCTCTCGCAACATCCAAAGGGAAATTGTGAATCACAGTGGTTCTGGCTTGAGAATGTGATGGACCACCTGGTTGTGAGGAACTACACAAATTGAGTGGATGATTGAAAGCTCAGCAAGAGTGTGTGAGAAACCACAAAGATTGTGTGAATCTATGAATCCTCAGGAACAGTGCATCGGACCAAGTGCTAGGAATGACAGATGGAATATTTGATGTAATGCGATGATCCCTATGTACCCTAGGGTCAATCAAATATATACTCCCCGTCGCTCAGTTCATCTCCCTTATTCAGGTTTCCCTATCTGCTGGCCCCTGTCACTTAGTCCGTCTCCATAATCACTGTGTCTCTGTATGCCCACTGCCAGCTTACCCCTGCGAAACAGAATGGCAATGGTGGTGAGAAACAGATTTTCCCGTGACAATGGCCTCCAAACACATGTCTAAGTTCTCTCAATCGCTATGTCCAGGTGTTCCTCTGATTGCGCTCGAGTACTGTTGGCACCCAGAGTAATTGCATGTATATATATTGAGAGACTAAGATTATACATTCCATATTATGATGTAGCAGATCTTGTGACTGGAACAAAGATGAATATAATAGACACCATGCCTTGTGGTTGTGGAATCCTAGGAGCCACTGCAGTGAGAAAACTACACAATATCTCCTGCAGAGCTGTGCAGAGGTCTCAGGTGCTCCAAAAATTCAACAATCCAATAAGTCAAATCTGATAGCATCCTGAATGCACCTCCATAACTGCAGGTGCTTTCAAGTGCACCTCAGAATGCTCTTGCAGAGTCTGAAAGCACTTTGCTGAGCTCCAGGGGGGAATGAGAGCATCTAGAAGCATTTACAAGCACTGGTGACATCGACCGGAATGTCTGGATGATTTGCGTGTGGCTCCCAGGCCAGTTTACAATTTGCTGATTTTCAATAAGGATTTTGCAAGGACCAAAGCAATCATTTCTTGTCGACTTGACTGTAGAGTACTTGCCGGGTGATATGCTTGAAGAGCGCTTACTAGAATAGATTTTGTATTGTGAAATGATGAAGACTTGTTGTGTACCGAGCATGGTCATGGCAAACTCTTTGCTGAGTAGCTGTCGGAGTGGTTGTCAGATTGTTATCAGCATTGTTGTCAGAGAACTTCTGTCAGAGTGGCTGCTGTCAGTGATGCAGTCAGGCTGGTTGGCAGTCAAAGTCAGCAACTAAATTACTCCCTTGGTTGATATCAGTCATCCATGGACCTCAAAACATGCCAAAACAACCACCATGATGTAACCCCAATGCAATTAAAATCCAAACTGTGTGAATCGGAAAACCCTACCAAACTCCGTGAGAACTAATCCAAAACCCATACAGAGACCAAAACTGTGAACCCAAAAGAGAGACCCCAAACCCAAGAACCAACCCAAAAGGAAAGACAGTGCAGACCCAAAAGTGAAAAGTATGGAAAGATTACAAATTAACTAACATCTATGATTATATGGTTCTATTGACCAATCACAGCAGATAGGAGTACCTGTGGAGAAACCTTTCATATCAAGGAACCATATACTTGATCAGCATCAAGATCAATATTCTCACTGGCAGCATTCTGGAAAACCCCCTGCGCATTGAGCATTGCTAACTGGATGATCCGCAACGTGTTTTCATGCACCGGATGGATTGTGGCGAGGTTCTGCAATCGAGTTGGTCGTTGCATTTCCTGTTGACCAATCTGCCAGACACACAACCATGCCTGATGTTCCATTGAGTAATTTATACCATGTTCTACCATGACAGGATTTCAGCAATTATAATGTAAGTTCAAGTCCTCATTAGTTGTCAGATTTGGCAACACAAGGACCCTCACCTGCCTGCAGTTGATAAATGACTTCTTCACTGAGGTATGCACATTGGCACTCATTGAGCTATGGATAGCAAAACAATTGTAGTGTAAGTGGCGGCAGTACTGCGCACAGTTAGTATTTTAGTCATACAAACAGTCGATGTCAGAGTTGAATGTCACAGTGGAATGTCACAGTCGCTGAGTGCCAGAGTTTAATATCGGATATGATAAGAGCAGCAGAAATTGGTAATGTGACAGAATGCTAACCTGTTCGATGAGCCACTGGGTATGTGGCCCATACACCCACAGAATCACCTTCTCTCCATTGTCTTTTACTGTCAAGGTGTTCTGCAGATATTGTTAGAACCTAGCCAACTACGGAGCCACAAACAGCAACATAACCTTGATCTGACGATCAGTCATATTACTTACTTCCACAGGCGGAGAAATTCGGTCCATCTTTCCTGGGAAAGCCTTTGACAACTTATAAATAATCATACTCAGCATGATCAGGTTCGGCCTACCAGTAGTAGCAACTGTGGAAGGAAATATCCATAATCGTTTCGATGAAGATATTTCTGGATCCATCAAGGCAGGGACAAAAATATACGCTATGGAGATAAGACAAATATCCTGCAAATGAGGGCCAAAAAGCTTCGTCTTGCCAATTGTTATGGCCTGTGTGGAGGCAACCCCGATGATTCTCTCTCTGAGCCCCGTGTAGCTACAATCTACCAAATCAATGTAGAACTGTCCAGCTCGAAGGACTTTGTGAATGTAACAAGTTCAGTGGTTACATGCATAGGAGGGATGTTGATGATGGGCTTTGGATTCTCAAACAGGATATGGCTCACCAGTAATTGCGGTAGCATTAGTGGGCACAAAACTGCTACAGATCGCATCACATTAGTTTCCTTGTAGCAGCGCAATCTGATGATTATATCTGATATTTGTGTGGCCCTTCTTAAGTTTTCCACTTCACCAATACAGGGCAAGAAATACGTATTCGAAGGAATTGTTGTGCAGTAAATAAGAGATTCAAATTCTGGGCCATTCTTGGACTGATCTGCAACTTGCATGAACCCTACACTTCATTCAGTACCTGACACAGTACTCCTATTGGTGACACAATCATCATCAATGTTGAGACTATTGTCATATATATCTGGCAGCAGCTGTAGGGTCAACCCTGATGAACTCTCCAGAAAACACAGGATCCAATGCAAGTCTTCCATACCATTTACCAATGGAGTTGACATTAACATCCATTTGTATTGTGGCCTCAGACTGAGTATACAGAATGCCATATACATATTGTAATCATGGGAGTTCATTTCAACCCACGTGCCTTTAGCCTTCCTAAACTTGGTGATTGGGGTCCTGCTCATTCTCAACCAGTGGGCCTTCTCCAAGACAACCCAACGAAATATGCCAGAGCCCTATAATGTATAACAGTCAGCTTGCTCTTGGTTAAACTCCTGGTAGTAACTCTCAATGGTCGAGATCACGACTGTTCACCATGGTTTACCATCATAGGAAGCTTGATGGGATGCCCTCCTCCACCAAGATGTACTGTAATAGAAATATGGAGTGAAGTCAGGGAATCTAGTCTCCGCAGCTTCCCATTCTCCCACCATCCATTCAAGGCTCTTTCAGCCTTATCTGGAAGTCACTATAGTGGTATGTATTCCAGTCATACTATAGAATTAATGTTGGGAGATAGACCTCACACCATGGCATTCTTGGCTGCCTTACAACCTTCACATCCTCTTCAACCTTCGCTTTGATGTCGTTTAGGTCAATCTCGCATGTTTCAAATCCAGGAGGAGGATTGTCAATTCTTTGTTCGTAGACATTGACCTGCTGACATATTACAGCTAGTGCTGTCAAAGTCTGATGATTGTTAGTGTGGCAAACAGTATATCTCAAGGGCACAGCAGGGTATAACCTTGCCAGTACTGCAATTGTCAGCCAATCAACCACCCTTTGCCAAGCTATTGTCATTCTCGACCATGGAGTTTACTGCAATGATTTGATGCAATGGAAACTGTGTGGGTTTGTGGAGTGGCTTGAAAGTTCTGATCTCCAAGGTAATGTCCAACACTGCCATTGACTCCTTCAAGTTTTCTATCTGAAATTCATGGTTATCCATCTGCTCTGCTGACCTGCAAGTAAATATTACCTTCATACTAACATTCTGTCAGCTTCTCTGACAACAGGCTGAGCTCCGGGAACAGCTCTGACTGCAGTTGTGACATTGAGTGAGCTCTGATAGCAACTTGGACAGCAGCTCTGACAGCGGCTGAACTCTGACGGCAGCTTTCACAGCAGCTCTGACAGTAGCTCTATGGCTCTGATAGAGACCACTCTGACATAGACAGTCACTCAACAGTGATCATAGACAATATCTGTCTGGTCCTACTTGTGTACTTGGGCATTGGTGTCGTTGGCTCTGGTTCTGTTAGGGCAATGTTCCTGAAGTCGGTTTCTACCTGATCTAATTCTTCCACACTGTCATTCTCAAAATCTTGGTCCTGCTGATTGACACTCCGGCCTGGGGAATGTCTTTGTGGTGTATAGATATTAATTGGCATAATCCCCAGTTTGGAATTGTCCTGGTCCTCCAGCATCCCTGGTAGCTCTTCCTTCCCTTCCTCTTCCTAGTGCTACTCCAGCTCATCCAATCTATCTGCACTGATTTCACTACCCAAACTGTCTACATCAGTAAAAACTAAATTTCCTTCATTAAATTCATTTAGTTTATTGTACCAACAAACTCAAGAAAATGAAATTGAGGTTTCCATGAAATAAGGCATTGCTTTGACATTCCAGCATCTTCAAAGGGTTTTTGCGATGTTGTTTTCAAGCATCACGTTGAGTGAACCAACTCTTGCAAATGTCGCAATGAGCACTTGACGAACAGTTCACACTGTCTTTGGTAATATCACGAATCATCTCTCACCTTACTGTGTGGTCAACAAAGTTGATTTGTCCGCGCCGTGATGATAGTACTTGCTCCATACGTTTAATCATGCATGTAGTTCTTGTTTTTAAGAACCCTCATAGCTGAATTTGACCAATCATTGTAACCATGCAGAAGTGGTTCACGATATGTAATATGTTGATACAAGATCATTCTGTACCTTGCAGTTGTTCAACCATCACGGGAATGTTATTCATCATTGCCATCATGATTTCACTCAGTTGAGATCAGACATCAGTAAACCATCAGTTCAATTACATTTACTACTATTATGATATATAGACACAACCTGAAATAAAATAGCACACAAAAGAAATCATAAATTCAATCACTGACACCATTTCCAACCTCCAAGCGACATCGCACTCCCTACACTCATACATCCATCGACTAATCCCATATTCTCAATGCTGGTGATGTTGGTGATCATGTTACTGTTGTTGTTGTTATTGCTGCCGGTAGTGGGCCAGCTCCTTCTGGTGATGGCAGACCCGCTCATAGGCAGAACAGCTGAGAATAGCATGCTAGCGTCAGTAGCAGCAACAAAGCTGCTGAGACGAACAAATGAATTGCCAGGCTGCTCTATAAGCTCCTCTGGGACGCAATCAAGGAAGTCCTCATCAATGCTGGCATGATAATTGGGAGGTTGTGCCATTGCTGGGTGCATACCGGTCGAGTGGATCCTTTGGCGAATGATGCTGCAGATATTGTCTCTCAAGCTGGATGGAACCCCTGGTGAGGAAGAAATAAAATCGGCATTGAGAGAACGAAATACATCAGTGCCTGCGTTATTAACCGCATAAGAAATGTTTCCTGAATTGTTCTTCCATTGTGCTCCACCTCCTGGACAACACAATGGTGGGACCCTACACTCACAGGATTTCCAGACTGACAGACAATGGTGGATGGCGGTCGCATTGAAGGCAATGAATATCAGGTTGATTGTATCAATCAGTGCTCTATCATTCATTCCCATGTGTCATATGCAATGGAAGTAGGCCTGGTGAACAAGATCGACAATGTGAGTCACTGCAAGTCGAAACTTGTATTCCTAAATTGGTCATCAAGACAACGATTAAACAAGAAGGGAACTTTGAATGTACCTGATGAATGTTTGTGGGGCATGTAAACCTTTTCTTAACCAATAGCCAGGCTATGATTTTGCAGATATCTGTAGGCAACTTTGTTCCAAATCCATAAATCAAGGAGATTGAATTCTCGCAGCAGTATACCATTGCTGCACATGAGCAAGGAATCTTTGCGACAGCCTGATGCACAATGTCAGCAATGAAAACAAGCATTGGGGTGATTCATTTTCGATTGAAATGTATCCACGTGGAGGGTCTGAGATTCGCTGGGCTGGATCAATCCTGGCGATGTCCTCATACCATCAGCAATCAAGCTGGGCTGTCTTCACCGCATTTGTGGCAAACAGATTCACAAACATCACATACTTCTCATGTATAGGCTTGACACCTCCCATGACCATTGCCGGAATGCCTGACAGAGTTGCCAGGTGTTTGTATTCTGCGCCGATGTTAAGGGCTGTCATACTGTCAACAGAGGGCGCATATCGCCACAGATTTCCAGCCTTCCATGCAACCAATTGCTCACTGGCTTCGTTTGAATTCTTTCTCTCGTTCAAATATACATTGGCGGGCAAATTCAACTGTTCAAACACTCAATTGAATAACTTCTTCGATGCCAGTGGTGCAGGCTTGTGTTCATCCACACCCTCGGAGACAATATAGACCTCCTGACACTTGGGATGTAGGGGTTGCGCTGACGTAGGGGTGAATTAAGTTGCCGCGACTAGTTTTCCATGTGTCGTCGTGAAGGATCGTGTTAATGGCCGCTGGCCTGTTGATGTCCTGGATAGTTCTCGAAGAGGCTTGTCATCGGATTCTGGATTGTCATCTTGACGATCAATGAAACTGTCGGGTATTGTACCGAGATCATCATCCAGATCCTTGTCGTCAATAGATCGTCACCTTCTCCTGGTGCTGCAAGGAAGTGGAGGAGGAGGGGAAGTGCGGCGCCTTCGTGTCATGATTTGAAAAGGTGGCAAGTGGTAAGTACGAAAGATTTACAGGAGTGACTGAATGAACTGTGAAAGAATGTATAGTAAATGAATTGAAGCATGGTGTAAAGGACAGACACTGTCGATGTGATTAAAAGCATCGTTGTGATGGGTCTTTTTATCCTGTTGGCAATTCTAGGATATTTGGCTTGTCCTGCCACCCACACTTCCAACTGCTTGGATGGACGGGAACTCGGAACTGAGATTGGCAGGTGACAAGCATGCCACATGGTTTGGGTGTGGCTTCCTCGGACTTAATTCATTATTGCAACGAGCTAACTAGCATTCGCATTTCACTAATCATTTGGGGTGACTTCTGCTTGGTAATAATACTGAACTAACAATTACATCACAGCCATACATGGTGTCCTATTGCTGCCACTATGCCTTTCCCAAAAACAAATGCCTCAATGATTAATCCCAACATCATGAACTGTCAACACAGCCCTTCATCAATGAATATGACCAATGTAATAATAAAATAATCACAACACCAACAAGAGACCCAAAACGTCACTAACAAACTCCAATCTATCACCCATCCGTCCACTCTCCAAAGTTCCTGAAAAATACCTACTCACTACATCAAGCCCTTGAACAACCATCTGGCCAGTGCATTCCATTTTCCCAATGACTAATTTTCAGCTATGCCGCTGCTAGTATGCTTCCTATTGGCCAAGAGCCCGCAGCAGGACGATTCACAATGTAAACGTGCCCACATAGCCAAGCCACATCCTCATCAGCAACAATGCTTGGCTTGTGATTGGCAAAGAGACCAAGAGCACGGCTGCGGGTGACTTCAAGGTATTGCTACTGTCTGATGAACATCTTTCAAAGATTCCTTTCGAACGTTTTGAAGCCTGTTTTTGTGCTCAGCAACCATCATGGATTTCGGCACCACATTTCAGCATCAACACCCAATTCCTCGCTGACATCGTCAGCCATATCTTCGGCTGTAGGTGGGAAGATGTCATCCAGCGGAAGGTAGCGGCGGCCGCCATGCATAGGCATCTGGGAACCAGATGTCCTGTCGGATTGTTGGCCACGATAAATCACCCAAAACAGTGTTGGGTTGTTTGATTTCGTTAGTGCATTGACCCATCCAGCAGAAGTAATGCGATCGAAGATTGGGGTAACAATACAGGCGTCCGGACAGCCATCGCCCATAGGCTCCTCCCAGGAGCCCCGAAGCTCCGGGAGTTTCCAGCTGGGGTCTGGCAGACTGGCAATTGCAGCATTCACGAATCACAAAATGGTTGTATTGACAATTGATGTTAGTATCGGAACTATCGATTCATCATCCCCAGGCCTGTGCTATCAGAATAGCTGTGTATTCTTTTCACCCACCCTTTTCTCAGCAATATCAAGATCAACAAAGGCGATGATAAGGCTAAATGACTCGACAAGGCAATTGGTCAAGGCTTCATAACGTGCATTGATCGGTGAAGACCGGCGACCCGAGCTTTCTTTCTTGTCATTTTCTGTTTCTACAAATCATCAGGAAGAGCAGAAGAAGCATCGGGCCAATGAAATACATACCAACATGCGTGAATCTCGTCTTCCTAGGCGGCGTGTCATTGATCCTATTGTTCCTTGGGCAAAGGTCAACCTCTGCGAACTCGTCCAATGCTGTGATGATTATCTGACCATTGACATTGGCTTCGTCTGCCGTTTACCACTGCCAAAGCGGTGTTTTACATGCCAGATCCTTCATTTGAGTAACACAACGATCTATTAAGAGATATCATTGTTTGGGGCCAGCGGATTCCTCGTTGCTGATGACCATGGACTGGGCAATCTCCGAGCCAGGCACCCTCACTTGATTATCTTTCCGTTGTGTTGTCAAGCCACCCTTCTCCTACCACATCCCCATGGCCTCTGCTGCCCATTGGCTGACTCCAACACCGGCATTCTCAGCCTGGATGCGGACTCGTACAGTCAGCATCTGGATTGTTGTAGCATCTGGGACAACTGATTTCGGAAACCAGAAGGTATCACATTATACTTTAGGTTCTCAACGGTGGTCAATGATTGAATGGTGGATATCAAATGCTCATTACTATAAACAAGCAACGGGAGTGTTGAATATATTACCAGGGGGGACACGATGCGGTAGCAGAGGTGAGGAGGGCGTGTCGAAGGTTCTGGAGAATGTAGGTAACGTGGGCAGGCAAGGCAAATATATATATGGGATTGGAGGGATTTCCTTGATCCGGCGACATCATCTTCGCCACTATTCAGCTAGGAAAGAATTTGCCTAGCATTATCTAAGCACCCTGAATCGTTGACTGAATACATACATTCATCACAAAGACATCTCACAACATGCTCTGCAGTCATATCTCACTGGTTTGTCCTTGCTCCAGTTCTGTTAACCCATGATGACATCGCTGGGTCAGTATCTAATGAGAATCCAAGCTTCATGATAGGTACGAACTTCACAAACAGTGACAGCCATAAATCAGGCGATGGCCATAGGAGGGTCTTGTGAGGGTGCAAAAACAATCGCCACAATGAGCCGAATGCAGATGTGGTATGCTTTTCACGATCCCAGGGATGTTGAAAATGAGAGAGCAATTAAACACTTTGGAAATGTGTGAAGGAGGGTGAGAGAAATCTGACAGCAAAGGTAGGACCTCTTCTTGGAAAACATAAATCGAGGTGCAGCTCTATCCGAGGACCAGCTGTGTTCCGCAAGTATGAATCGCGCAACAACTGCCGAGACACTTCTTAGCGTTGTTGAGACATTTCGATTTGCTAACGAGGAATGGATATTCGTCAAGATTGTCTTTATTACTCGATGACATACCCCTACATTGGCGTTTACATCACTTCCCTACATTGCTACCACAAAGATAGGACACTATACTCATCAGCTGAACAAGTTCCAGATGATGGTTTTGCCATTAAGCACTATAGTAGTCACAAAGTGACACATAGATTTGCCATGATGCGGGACAACAAATCATTGATGCTCCTTTGACGCTCATTTTCGTGATGGGGCAGGGAGCATGTCGCTGGTGTTTTTGCCCTTGAAGGTGACCAATACTTCATTTATGAATGTTTACAACAAATCAGCAGTTAGATTACCCAAGATGTTACATCCTAAATTAATGATTCTTTGTTGACGCTCAGTTTCAGGATGAGGCAGGGAGCGTGTCGCTATTCTTCTTGCCTCTAAAAGCTGCCAATACCAGACTGATGGATGTTTGCAATCAATTGCCAGTTAGATTACACAAGATGCAAGACCAAAAATCGTTCACGCTCCGTTGACACTCATTTTTAGGATTGGGCCGGGAGCCTGTCACAATTGTTTTGGCATCTGAAGGCAGCCAGTACCTCATTTATGGATGTTTGCAACCAATCACCACTTCCGACACCCAATATGCAAAACCAAAAATCGTTGACACTCCGTTGATGCCCACTTTCAGCATGGGGCAGTGACAGTGTCAATTTTTCATCTGCCTATAAAGGCTGGTAATATGATGGTTATGCATCACAGCGACCAAATCACATTTCAGTTACCGTACTTATAGGACTACATATCGTTGACACTCCATTGACGCTCATGTTGATGGATTGTTCATTCACAATCTGTGGCCGTCGATAATTGGATTCATAATTATTTGACCGCGTTGGTTGCTTTTCTGCCTGATCGAGACACAGCCATTTGGCAAAACCACGCCCAGTCATATTGTTTCACTGGTCGCCCTTGTTCTATTAAAATTTGATAATGTTGCTACATGATTCATTTTGCCAGCTATAGTTCTGTTTATTAACAAATATTCACATGCGACTGCTGAATATTCTCCCATGATATTTCTCTAGATGAAATGGTTGGTCAAACAACATAAAGAACCTGGTGAAAATACATTGACGCATTCTGTCCTACTTGTTTCATTTCTCCTGATTCCTCCTCGTTTCCAATGTGTTAACCGTCATCAACACCTTTGATGCTTTGTCTTTGATCTCCATGATGGCCGAGTCAATCCGGGAACATTCAGTGCGGCACTCACATCACACTGCTCTGTGGTTTCCGGATCATCGATGGCATTATCAATCACTATGTCGGATTCATTGTCTGCCTCCTAGTCATGTTTGCTGTCAGTTGGAATCTCCAAGTCCCCATAGCAATCAAGCCAATTATTGATGTCCGAAATGCTTTCAGGTGCACTATCTACATCCCTTGCCACTGGATGGTGGTCAATTCTTTTGATTCAGAATACATTCAATACTTGACTTTGTCCTCCATGGAGGTCCTTTGCAGACAAAGCTGGAGGCCCAGGTGATCTTTCCGACAACATAAATGCAGCTGCACCATCATGAGGATGGTTCGACCAGGACACTTTCACAAACTCTTCTGTATCTGAAATGTAACCAACGGCTGTCATTGGCTAGTTTTGAGCGCGAGATTTCTTCTGTGTAGCACATAGGTTTCGGCTGCCCTGCCACATCTCCAGAAAGTCGTTAACCTTGGCCACTCTGTGCAAATTTATTTCCTCCACCTCTCTCTTCATTCCCAAGTTGTTTGGAATATATCTCGTATCCGATGGTGGGTCACTTCCTGCCAATATCCCATCATTGGCTCAAGCCAATTGTCTTATGACAAATTTGTCGCAATTGGTCTTGCCTGAGGGTTTTCACTGCCTCCAGCTGATAACATCTCACCCAAGGGAAAAACTGGCCTCCACTCCAACACCATGTGGTATGATAGACAATACATCGCACACCACATTGGAGAGATTGGGGTACTGTGAGTACGTTTCCTCTCGGTAAAGCCACCAGTCGGTGATATCCGGTAACCAAAATGTACAGTAAATCTCCATATGGTCGGAGTGGTAATCATTGAGATTGGGCTTAATTCGCCCCAAGTTCTCTGAAAATTCAGGCAGTGAATTCCAATAGCGCCTTGCGGCTGTGAATCAGTGTGCTGCACAATCACTCATTCTGGGTGTCGTTTCCGCCACATTTTTAGGCATTGAGTATTCTTCATCGGCACTGGACAAATCATATGGATCAGAAGAACATTGACCAGATCTAGAAGCCATTCCAGAGGAGCACAGATTGTTGCTTGGTACGCTAACAGGTGTAATGACCGACAAACGGCTATTGTTGGACCAGTATTCATTCTCCACATACTTCGGAAACACATCCTCGTATTGGGTAGGATAGGAAGTGTTGTCCTCAGGATGGACATCCATTCCCGTATCCCACTTTTTAAATGATCACAACTTCTGGAAAGGATTAGAGATATATGCTGAAATGAGAAGCATACCCGTTGTTGGAGTGACTTCTGCATAATATTTGCACAGTTTCTGTTGCGCAGACTTCATGGCAAAGTATAAGACTTCCTTCCATTCTGTTATCTTGTCAGCTGAAGCTGGCATAACGCCATCCATATCATCGAACATGTCATTGTAGGCAGTGATCACTCGATGCGGGGTAACCATATGCCTTTTCGACATCCTCCGAGTCCAGAACCTGTATGGTCATAAAATTTGCACAAGTTATGTGACGATGGTTCATTCATCCTGGGTTGTGAAGAGTGTGTGGTAATCACGGTATTTTGGATTGTTGAGCCCCTTTCGGGTGAATTCTTGAAATAGGTAGGGTCTCTCACACAACTCCAGTGTTGAATGTCATTGTGTCTGAACATCCATAGTTGGTAGTACTGCGAGTCGTAAATTCACTTATAGACAATCAAAGATCTCATTTCAACGACTGGGTGTTAGCATAATCCATACAGCAAGCATTCTTTGCATATTGCTGATTGCGCTCATGGGCTTTTCAAGACTCGGTACGGCCTTTTACACGCAGCCTACTCATGAATGCACATACAGCAAGCTCAATGACATTCGCCAGGAATGGTATGGAGTTGCTCAACTCAGGCCACTCGATTCCGGAGACGTCAAGGGTTCATTGTGATTCAGGTGTCATTGAGTAATTTGAGGAAGCATTATCAGTTGTGATTCCAAGTAAACGGCTGTGAGTGAGCTCAAAATGATCCAGAACTTCTGTCAAATGTACAGCAAGCTGTGCTCCAGTATGTTGACCCTTGACCTATCATCCTGGATTAGCTTTCAAAATATGAAACAAATAGGCTATCAACCGTATCAAATGTGAGAAGCACTTCTCGCAATGTTCAATTTTGATCCATATAGTATGCGATAACCAACATTATGGCTAATTTCTTCATTGATGTCCACCTGTGTAGAGCTAAACTAACTTTATTTCTTGACAGCAATTGCTTATTAATTGCATCCACTGTCAGGGTTAAATCCCTCTGGCAAATGGTACGCAGCGGGCTGGCAGATGCTAGCACCAACCTGCTTTGTAATGCATTATATGACGGTCGTAGCTCAAGGTTTGATATAGTGTTCCGTGGATTGTGAGCTCAAACAAATCTTAACATGAGGTTGTGATTCCAGGTGATTTGGTGAAATTCAGCAGTTTGAAAGTCCTTCGCTGCCAGTTTGGAGTGTTTTGTCTGTCAATTCAGTTAATATAGATAACATGTAAATGTGAAATATGAATTTGCTTTGCAAACTTACTATTATAATTCCTCGACTTCCTTGCCTCTGTAGTATGGCTTACACTGTGTCATTGACAGTTGAATTAGTCAAGTCGGAAGCTTCCGACTCTGTTAATTCATTTAACACTGTGATATGCCATTTTGCCAGTAAGTGTTTCCCTATTGAGCTGGTCCCATGGTCTGATGGACGGCGAAGAAGTTGATCACAGACGATACATATAATGCCAGGGCTGCTCTTCTCCTCCATTCCGCAGTGGAAATAAAATCGCCAGGAGGCGGTGTGCCTAGAAATATTTCGAGCACTAGGACTCTTCGAGCTTACATTTATTGACGCCCACTAAACAACAAATATGATTTGCAAAGTAAGGTCGCTCAGATCACATTTAAAGATAAGTTCATTTTTCAAAGGTATCATAACCTCCAGCAACCCCGTATTTACAGATTTTGAATCCGACATCGCGGTGGGAATTTGAATGCTGGGTAATTCGACTTGCGAGACTGTGAAAAGTAACATTATTGTAAAGTAAGAAGATGGTTCTTAAACATTGACTGTAGAGCTACAAGCAAGAAAAAAGTCAGACCTGTGAGGCATTGCATGCATATTTGTGAAGTGGAATTCAAAGACATATTGCAAAGACTGACCGTTAGTAACACAATTTTGGATCAACGCGGTGCAGGTCGTTGCTGCGTAGCTGACTGAGCCCCCCACAAAAACTGTTGACTCTCGGTTGCCGCTCAGTTTTAAGAGGCGGGTGTGATACCATCACTGGCATTTTGGCTGATAAAGTCGGCCGATTGTTTGATTATGGGTCCACGCCATTGCATAACCATGTGATCATTTGAGATGCAAGACCAACAATCGTTGACGCTCTGTTGACGCTCAATTTCAGGAGTTAGTAGCAATATTGTCACTAGCAATTTTGCCCATAAAGGCGGCTGATACTATGATTATGGGTTGACATCATAGCATAACCATTTGAGTCTGCATGATGCAAGACCAAAAATCGTTGACGCTCTGTTGACTCTGATTTTTAGGTGGTAGTAATGATATCCTCACTAGCATTTTTGCCCATAAAGGTGGCCGATAGAATGATTATGGGTTAACACTGTTGCATAGCCATTAGATTATCCAAGATGCAAAACCAAAAATCGTTGACGCTCCATTGACGCTCTGTTGACACTCTGTTGACCCTCATTTTTATGTGGTTGTAGCGATATCCTCACTACCATTCTTGCCCATAAGGGCGGCTAATCTTGTGATTAATGGATAAAGCCATTGCAAAGCCCAGTGATTATCCAACATGCAAGACTAAAGATCATTGATGATCGATTGACGCTCATTTCTAGGATGAAGCAACCAGCGTGTCAATTTCTTTTTGCCAATGAAGATGGCCAATACATCTTCTTTCGAAGGAGGTGTCTATGCAGCCCATTGATTGCAGAAGGGGTAAAAGTTGAAATTGTTGATGCTCCATTGACGCTCACCTTAAAGACATACTAAAAGTCATTGGATGCTTAACAATTGTACACATAATGGAGACAGTCAGTCTTGACAGACAATTCATCGTGTCTATGGATAATAATTTTCATCCAACTGCTTCGAGGCCTCCCAGTTGCTGATTCACCACTGTACACATTATCTGAGCGATGAATGATGTAGGCCCATCGCGTTTTAGGGGTTTTGGCCGGCAATTTCCGGCATATAGATCCATCCACAAGCTTTTGACATACATGGCCCGACTTCCTCACCAATCTGTATCCAGCTCCTTTTCCTCAATTTCCATGACGTACGATAAGTAATTTTCAAAATCTCGACCATGTGCAGCAGGTCTGAGCCGAGAGTTATGCAGTTGGATGAATGGATTCATGCAGCATTGTTGTGACAAACCTGTCGAGACAATTTGATTGATTGAGTCCCGGTCTAAGACGACACGTAGCCTATATAGTAGCCGCCAGCCCTGACCCACAGCCACGTGATGACGTAGTCTACAAAGACTCGGTCGAACACTCCTCGAGGGCGTTATCACGTCCGTCAAACACTTAGCCTTTGAAAAACAGACAGATAACAAACCGAAGACAGAAGACAGAAGCCAAACCATGCCATGCCCTGAGCTCCTCCCAAATGACCATTCTACCACTCATGCCATTGGAGGCGTCAAGCATATGCCTAGTCCTATGCTCAGTAGTCGATTGTGCTGTCGGCTTCCACTGTCTTGTCTTCCAGTCAACCGCTCCTCCGAAGGTGACTCACTGCCCCGATGGAGCGTCATTGATTCCCATACTCTGCTTCTCGGTCCCAATCATGGGTTGTGCTGTCTGTGTCGAAATTGGAGATGCTTCGCTGGGGCGATGTTGACTTCAGCTTGACAAACGAAGTGGAAGTGTTGATCGTAGCCGGTTGTTCAGTTGCAGATGCTCGTGTAGTCGAGTATGTGTCAGTGTCGGTGTCGAATTTGGAGACGCTTCTCAATGACGATTTTATCTTCCGCTCGACACACCAAGTGGAAGTGTTGATCGTAGCCGGTTTCGTGTCGGATGCTGGTGTAGTTGAGTACGTGTTGGTGTTGGTGTTGGTGTTGGAGTTGGTGTCGTGTCGAAATTGGAGACGCTTCTCCATAGCTGCAATTCGAATTGGAGATGCTTCTCCGTAAGTCGCTCTTCCTTGGTTGGCCCTAGGTAACTCATTCCCATATATTGTGGATCCCGTACTCAGCCTCCCGGGTGGAGGACGGGTTGTTGTCATTGAAGGTTTAGGGTGAAGGTGCACACTGTACAGCTAACAAAGCTTCCTCGTCCTCATAGTGGAGGAGTCCACAGACTTCGTGGATTCATGGCCACACTTGCCACCGCTGGTCTCCCGGGTTGCCCAAATCTTATACCGAGCGCACTGTAGCGGACCAACCACCGCGCTCCCCAGGGGTTTTGATCTGCCGACATCTCCCGAGTATCCGTGGTCCATTACCCGTGCACTTCTCATAGATTATCCAAATACCATACTGTATGTCGATCTGCTTGGCTGGCAGCCGGTTGAGCTGGTACGAATATGTTTCGAACACATCCTGATGATGCTGATGTTGACCGGAACTCCGTCGAGGGTGTTGACCCAAGCTCCTCGGAGGGTGTTGACACGATGTTGACCCAAACTACTGCGAAACTGCTATCCGGACTCATCCCAAACTTGTCCTGTCAACGTATCGTTCAGTTGCCGTAATCTCGCTTACCCGTAGAACTTAACACTGCGGCCATCTCAGCCATCGCAGCCCGCTAAACGGTTGAATGTGAGATTTCGTCGAGAGGAGTAATCTGAGTTCTTTGCATCATGGAATCGTTGTCCTGAGTCCGTAGGGTGTCCTGATCCCGGATGCATTTGCAACACATCCGGGACCCTGCAGCCACACTCGTATGAATCTTCGCGATTCGACTGTTATCCCTGGATAGTAGTTGAAAATGGTATCCGGATCGTGGTCGCGCCCGGGCTCATAACCTGTTGTGACAAACCTGTCGAGACAATCGATTTGATTCAGTCTTAGTCCAAGATGACACATAGCCTATATAGTAGCCGCCAGCCCTAACCCACAGCCATGTGAAAACGTACTTTACAGAGACTCGGTCTAACGAGCATGATGGCTGTCATTCATCTGGTTATGTGTTGCGCATTGACCACTCCATCTACGACTTGTGTGACATCACTGACTTTACTTTTGTTAGTGAATTTCATCTTAAATTTAGGTTTTCCTTTTACACTTAACCGCAATAGGTAGGATGATATCCAGTTTGTTGGTCATCTATCAACTTGATTTGGAGTTTAAAACATTCGCATGGCACGTACGACCCTCACACATGCACTGATGAATTATCATATCTCACAATTTCGTCACTGAAACGCATCAAACGGTGACACCTAGCAAAATAGGTACCCAAATCGCTTTTCAACGAGATACTTCATCAACTCTAGCTATTTGGCTATCTTTTCCTCTGGCCACGTAGGAGCCGTTACCATTTCTTTGTCCCAATCTGGTTTCTGTATGGTGATATGCTAGGGATGCTATATGAAGGGGTTAAAGCTACCGGGTTCAACAGGCCTCAAGTTCTTGTTCGGTTACGAATCAGGCGCCGCATCGGGCAGGAGAGACGCTATGCATTTGTATGACTGTGGTTCCTCGGAACCCGACATCATTTGACTACTTCCTGGTCGAGGAGTTCCTTGCCTCATTGCAGATAGTCCTGGGACAATATCACGAGTCTGCATAAGATCTCCATCTGTGTCAGTGATGGTGTGGCTGCAGTCACATCTGGTTGGAGATTGACAATGACCGAAACCCTCAATTCTACCGTTCCATGCCTCCTACCTCTCACGGGAGTAATCGGCTGCGTCCCCTCATCCCGGTCGCGTCAATTCATCAAGCCTCATCTGCTCGTGAAGATATTTCTCCACCTGAGGCTGTAATGATTTGTAGATTGAGCCCGTTACCCAGCTGGGTTCGTCATCTTCGCTCAGGTTACCCAGCTCTGTATCATCTTTATCATCTACCTTGTCTTCCCCATCATCCTCATCATCACACCATGCAAGATTGCTCAGACTGTCTCCGATAGCATACAACATCTCCTCAAACATTTATTGAGGCTTTGTGGTTGTCAATCCCACCTTTTCAGCATTTCTCATATCTTCCTGCTGTTGCATCATTGCTCTCTCTGTGGATTGATCTTACTTTCTTGCCACGGCGGTCTCTCTATCCATATAATCTTCAATGCATTTCTCTCTCTCATCATTGCTCGAAAAGTGCTTTTGTCGTCTTTTCTTTGCCGAAAGCTACCTTTTAGATTGTATGCTGTGCAATGCTCCCAATGCTCGGCCCCTGTCTGCCTCCAAGCCGCTCTCACCTTCCCTTGCTTGATGACGTCACCATGTAGATAGGTTGGTCGATTCAATGTATTTCCCCACCGGAAGTGGTGAAAGGTTCTTTTCTGGAGCATTGACCTTTGTATCCTGAGTTGACTTTTTTGTTGGGGAAGTTGTTGGATGTTTCAAGATATGGACCACATGCAGGCAAGCTGTGTCATTTATGTCAAGGTTGGTACGTTTGATCAACTTGAACAAAGCAAAATCTGCGTTTTGACTGTCACTTCATTGAGGATAGTAAGACTAACCATATAACGTGACTTGGTGGGTAGCGCCTGTTTCATGTAAGATCCCGGGGATGTCTTCAGACGAACATCACCAGACTTCCTTTCCGTCGAACAATGTCCATTTTATATCTATCAAACATGAGATTTCAGCTGTTGTTCACCACAATGTATCCCTGTAAACCAACAAACATTATTGGAGCAGCTTACTGCAAATCACGGGCAGGTTAGAAAGCTCTGCAACCTGTAGCTATACACTGTAGGATTCCTCTTGGTCAGAACCTGCAAGTTGGCTGCCACTCATTCCATTTTGACTTGAAGCTAACTATGGATTCCTCAAGACTTCCCACTTCTTTTCCTTATTATCTTCCTCACCTTTTCCACAACAGCAAGTCATGGCTCCACAAACACCTCAGCCAGCTGCAAGTGCATCCGAATCGAGCCAAATGACGGGTGCTTCATCCGATGCGCCACCTGCTGAGAGGCAGCAGCAATGCAGACACAATTTAGTCCACTGCAAGGCTGCAAATGCAGCCACCGAAAATCTGACCCAGGATGCGCAGTTAATAATCGTCCATACAACAGGAAGCGGGAAGATTATAAAGCGGCATGCATTCAGATGTCAGTGTATCCATATCGTGGTAGATGGCCATTAACTAACAATATAATGTAAAGCTGGTATGCATACAGAGCTACGTGACCAATTCATTGCTGCCCGTACTGGGAAACCTCCATGGTTGACCAGCGCTTTCGTCTACACAGTTCACATAATCGAACATCATGGTGTTTTCACTTCTCATATTGTTAGGGATGAATTTTCTGACCAGCATCCCCGACAGTCGACTAAACAGAATTTAAAGACTGTAGAGGAGACTCTGGAGTCGCATCTGGTTTAGGTAATAGCCAAATCTCACATTTAAAAGCAGCAACCAATTTCTTGTAGGTTTTCAACATGTCTGCAACTGTGGTAAGGCAAAGAGGTCAGGTACAGCTAGAATAGTCCGACATGCTCCTTGCATTGAATATGACCAAAATGGCCAAAGGAGGGTTTTCACATGCTGCTATGAGGGAGACGCAACACACAATGAAGAAACCGTATGCCGAAGTCCGAGAAGAGATGCAGTGGGCAGTTGAGTCTCCTGCAAAGCAGAAGGTGAAGGCTGCTATGAAAAGAAGCCCGGCAATAGTTCGTGAAAATCAGACTGATGGCTGCCTTCCTTTCCGAAATAGTGCAGCAAAGAATCTGCAGACATGCTGTAGGCGCAAAGAAACGGCTGCACCTCCTCCAGAACTAGCGCTTCCGCCACCTGGAACGCCACCTGTGGCGGCTGCTAAAAATGAAAGAGCTCAAAGTTACGAAATTGAAGGTGTGCCACCCGGATATGTATATATACGTACTCCTCTTCCCAACGCTCAATTTTTTAATCTTGATGCATACTCCAAGAATCGCAAGCGTGATAAAGATTCCATTCCGGATTTGCTGACTGATGAAAGAACATCCACTGTTTAGTACACTATCTGCCGCGTGGTGATGCAGCTGACATCCATTTTGCAGATGAGAGCAGCCAATTTCGCGAACCTTACAGTGATGACAAGCATTGATCGAAAGGAATGGGATTTTTAAGTATTATTATTATCTACAATTAGTCAACACTTTAGAGTATATTTTAAAGGATATATTTATACGCATAATTGAAGAAAAATGTAGTGATAAAGTAAAAGCAAATGAAGACAATCGAATGGCTGTTTGGCCAATAAAGGTGGTGAGTACTATGATTATGTATAACAATGACCAAATCACTTGTTAATTTCCTGACTTACAAGACAAAAAATCATTGACACGCTATTGACAATCATCTATAGAATGTATGAGCGATGTCGTAGTGGGCGTCTTTGCCCATTAAGGTGGCAAATACAGTCAATGCCCATTATAATGACCAAGTCTCTGATTAATTACCTGACTTCCAAGACCAAACATTCTTGACACTCTGTGGATGCTCATTTTCAGAATCGTGCAGTGAGCGTGACACTTTCTCTTTTTTCAGGATGGGGCAGGGCACATATAACTCTTGTTGTTGATTATAAAGGCAGCCAATGCGTCCAAAGAAGACAATGACATACCAACATCAATATTTTGTGATGAGCAGTAGGATATCTGAATGCGACCATAAATAGAAAACCCGATAACCAGAACCAAAGATTGGAACCGACGGGTCTACCAATACCCAGCAAAACACGTTGGTCGATGGGTACGGGTCCAGGATGGGCCCACTGCGAAGCAGCAGGTCGGGTTTTTGGATGGTTCTGGTCCCGAACCGATCCATTTTTGCTTTCCTAACCTGGACTGCTGGCGCGTTACCCGGACCCATTGCGAACACTATCTTGGACGATGAAATAGATGTACGGTCATCACTCTGATGTGAGGAGTAGTATCGATTAGCGCACTGCATCAGCAAAAAATATTTCCGTCCGGGCGGAATGGCTCCGTCAGAGTGGACGCGCTCCGTCAGAGCCGTCAGAGACACCCCGGTGGCGGATTACTCCGCGCCCGGCGTCAATTCAACGCGTCGCG
>Ga0307515_10003300_pt1 | contig 34111 bp, 11 predicted proteins | sample 17_EM_MG_FD_194513 | JGI IMG/M metagenome (GOLD analysis project Ga0307515, IMG submission 194513) | Populus trichocarpa ectomycorrhiza microbial communities from riparian zone in the Pacific Northwest, United States - 17_EM | ecosystem: Host-associated > Plants > Roots > Unclassified | place...
GCCTGTCCTGCACCATTGCTGTTTTTTTTTTTCTTTTCATGAGTTTTTTTTTTTAGAAAAAAAACTATTCCTACCGGACATGAAATAGGATTTAAAAAGAGAAATTAAATGCATAATCAAGCAAGAATCGGATTATATGTTATCTATTGAGCCTGCTGCTCAGAGAGAGTATTAAAACTAGGCTTGGACTAATAATATTAATATGATTTTTTATTTTTATTTTTATCAACAAGCCTGACAAATTAGATGAAAGTACGTATTTTTCTAATTTGTCAAAAGTCACTGCCGCTACATTGCTTTTGAAGCCATGAACGATGAAAACCCACCCACTACCGAGCTACTACTAAAAAAGAAAATTACCCTCTTATCCTGTAATATAGTCTAAATATGTTTTAGATTTGATTGCGCTCGTAGCCATTTATATTATCTACTCTACCTATTTAAAAAAAATCAATAAAAATATTTAATTATTTATAAATTTATTATTATTTTTTATTTAATAATGAAAGAGCACTTACAATATTAATATTACAACTTTACCATCAATTTAATATTATAATTTTACTAATTCTGTTTTTTTAAAAAAACCAAAACTGTATTTCATCAAATACAAACTTTGTATGCAATCACACATAATTCTCCTCGAGATTCGAAAAGTGAATCTAAGAAAATTCAAGAAACAAGCAAAAGAGTTTGACAATTTAGATAATTGCATTAAAGGGGACAAATAATATAGATAAGGAATTCAACCAACTGATTCCATGGAACCTGCTTCATATAGAGATATTCTACACTCTTTACCAAGTTCATGACTTTTCATTACAAGTCAACTTATGCCGTGTAGAAAAAATAAGAAGAAAATAAAAGCTTGCCAAAAAATAAATTCTCTCAGAGTATCAAATACCAGATCATAGGGCTAATTCACACTAAATTTGCAATTAGTGGAACTCTCTCCCTCAATCACATGCAATAATTTGTGGCTAAAAAATATTTACAACTACGACTGCAATTTATGGGCACTTCAATGCAATCATGATAGTAGTAGACTCATCCACATTTCCAGCTTCAATGCTAAAAAAAAAAAAAATTGACATTGCAATACAAGGCTAAAGCTTTGTCCAATTTGGCATTATGATAGCAGCAATGACAAAAAACAAATATTGAATTAAAATATTTCTTTAATACAAACTACACTTTTTTATATGGACCCCACTCAAAAACTAAGGTCGAACCTCAGTTTATGAAAAGTAATTTTTATTTGCTTCTCTTTCTCTTATGCGTGGAGAGTGTCTCCACTGTTCACGTGAACAATGGAGACTGTTCCTACTGTTCTGGCTAGACTGGGTCCAGTCTAAAGCTAAAAATGCATTGAACCGTGTCCGACCCAGTAAAATAAAAAAAATTATTTTATTTTTTATTTTTAATTGTGTTTTATTCAAAAAAAAAAACTAGTGTTTCATATTATTCAATTACACTACATAAATTAGAAGAGGATCGTCTGATGACGTAACATTTGTAGAATTTGATCGCAATCCCAATTTTATTTCTGATGATATTTTACCTGATATTGTTGCGCGCTTACGAAATCAATGAAATTATAGACCTTGTCGGATGTATTTCATACGTGATGGAATTGTAGATAGTTTAATGGAAAAATAAAAAAATATTTTTATATTAAGTATTATTCATTTCATGATGTAATAGCAGTAGTTAAATTTAAAATATTTAAATTAAAAACCATCAATATTAATATATTTTTTTAAAAAAATATTTCTAACCTCAATTTGAAAAGCATTCTTAACCAAACACATTAAACTATTTTTTGTTCAACCTCAATTTCAACCATAGTTTTAACCAAACATATATAAATATCAAACTAACCTCAACCAAAAGTATTTTTTTATAAAACAACTTTTTTTAAATCACAACCACAACAACTACCACAATACCACAACCTTAAAAAAGATTAAGAAATTAAGGTTTTGGGAAAAATTGAGTGGTTTAAATTAAAATTAAAGGTTATTTCCATCTCTTCAAAACTAAACAAACAACATAATTGATAATAGAACATCTATCTACAGCCCTCCATTATCTATCTTAAAATTACATACCTGCTTGGTTTTCCTTTTATCTAAACCATTTCCATTTGATGTCAGGAAATAAAGAAGTCAATGAGAAACAACAATTTTTAGGTTTGATTTAGGGTTTGAAACTCATCTCTATTTGAAAGAGAGAGAAATTTTGGAATGTAAGATTCCACCACTCAGTATCTACAACCTCACTAAAACATGAATCCATGTGAGAAATCGATGTTGAATATTTAGAATGTTAGAATGTCTTTGCACACCTGCTAGACTTGACTCCAAGACAGTCTAGACTTGATGTTGCTCAGAAGCTGGATGATGGATTTGCAAATTAAGGATTTAAATGGGAAATAATTTTATGAATTTATGAGATATTTGGAAATATAGGAAGATAGGCTTGATTTAAGATGGTGAATATTCAGTACAAGAGATTTTGGGACCTGATATTTCTAGATCTCTTTACTTAGTGGCTTATGGCTTTGTTGGTAGAGGTTTATGGATCGATGGGCATCATTTTTTTTTTTTTGTAGTAGGTATAATTTGAAAAATCTTACAAGGAAAAACAAATTGGCATGGCAAACTAATGGAAGGACTAAGTTGCAAAACAAATATAAAATTACAGGGATTTAGCATAATGTTTTCTGAAGGTTTTTCTCTACTGTCATGTACTCGGGTTCGCTACAAGTTATTCATGTTAGGGCATCTCCAATGCTCAAGCTAAAACAAAATCCAAAAGGAAAATAATTAATTTGGCTTATCATCCTTTATTTTGCATGCTCATAGACAAAATCCATTTTATCTCACAAAATGTTATTTTTATATATCTTCGGGGAAAAAAACTATAATTGGAGAGAGGAAATCTAGCTGTTGATTTACAAGATTAAAACTTGAACATGATAAAGAGATGAGTTAACAATTTGGCTATTTAAATAGCATTTTTCATTAGAGTGCACACAACAACAAAAAAAAAAGCTATATTTATACTATTTAAAATATTTATTAACAATTTGGCTCTTTTAGATGAATTTTGTTATTAAAAATGCTCTCATTAGGCTCTAAATGTAATAGGTATAGGGAAATATGATTAGGTCATATGAAATGAAAGGGACAAGGATCTTTTAGATGCTGGTGCAATAACACCTACTGACTTCAATAACTATTTGAGGCCAAGGGTGGCAATCAAGCATCCATTATAAGTGTTGGTCTGCCTTGTAATTCATTATTGCAAGTCATCCTTCCTTCCATTAAAGGTGGTTCAGATGACTTTTTGCTTCTTAATGATGTTGAAATGAATTATCAAAAAAGATCAAATGACAAATTGTTTGACTAGTTATTTCAATCGTTGATGGTTCTAAGAGATAAAATAAGGGTCATTAAATTGGAAGAAGGTGAAGAAAGGTTCTTGCAAAGGGTAAGTTGTTTACACAAATGATACACAACGCATCGAGGCTTGGGAAAAAGGGAGTCTGGTACCTCAAAAAACTTCGCGAGCTGCTCAAATATAGGGCATGATAATTTTCTGCATTCTTCGGTCCATGTTATTAAAAAAGGAATAAATTTATTTCAATTATTGAGAGAACCTAAAATAGGAATAAGATGTCAGAAAGATTCTGATGATTAAATGTCAAATGCATTCATTATCATCAATTGAGGGGACATTGCATTGTTTTTACATTGCTTTCTTATTAGAATTTTATTTGAAATCATGTTAATGGATACATTTGAAGTCAAATTAAAAGTTGAGTCCATTCACTTTTAGGGTTAAAACTTTAATGGAATTTAATCTCTAACATAAGCTCTTTAACATGAAACATTAACATAATTTAAATAAATTGTGACTGAATAAAAAATTGATCTCAAAGAACCTTTAGTTAGCATGTTTTGGAGAAACTCAAAACCCTCTAAGAGCTTATATTCCACATAGAAAATAAACAAAATTTCCTACTCGCTTATTTAGTAGGAAGTGGAAAGTTAAAACTGGATTTAAAGAGCACCCTGGATTTTAGAGGGGAGATTATCTAAATAAAGTGAGTTTTAGATTTAAACTCACGTACATAGCTCAGTTTAGACTTGGGCTCATGCATAAGTTTATTATAAAATAATCTTTTTGGCTATAAAAGATTTTTTTTCCAACTTATTATAGACTTGGGTTTGAATTTATAGTTCTTTGGCCCATAATTAATTAATTCTTGCTAACCCATTATTTTGTCTAGTCTAGCTCATGAATGATAGAACTGATTAGTTTTCTTCCAGTAGGGTTTTCTAGAAACCTGAACAATTTTTTTCAAATTAAACATTTAATTTAAATCCAAAATGTTCAAGTTTAATTCTAATTTTATGTTTGGTAATCAGAGTTGATAATGAAGGGAATTTATTCCAGTAATTACAAGAATAATTCTATATTAGTTTTGGTTCCAAAGTCATTTGTAAAAGGGGTAGAAGAAAAGTGTTTTGGGGTTGGTTTTTTCTGTATATATTTTGTAAAATCTTAACACTCTTCACTTAATTTTTCATCTAAGCTCCTTTGTTTTTAAACTCTATTTCTTCATAATTTTTCTTCTCATCTAAAGCTTAGGATCAGTTCTTATAGAGAGATTTTGAGTTCAATTTTCTTGGTTCGTTAGACCTTGTTTAGAAATGCAGTTAAACAAGGTGGTGGTGTTGGAATCCTGATAAGCTTATTGAAGTGAATCTTTTTATACCAAGAATTAATTCTTAGAAATAATAATAAAAAATTTAGATTGGATATATTTTAGGAATTTCAATAAGTAAGTATGATGAACCAGTTTTGTTTAAGTATAATTTATATGCATGTTTTGTGGGCATGCTAGAATTATATTCCTATATCTTATGCAAGTCTATATATTTACTTAGTGATGAGGCTCGAAAAAATTTCATTGGATTTGGGCTTTCTTCAGGGACAATTACAAGCTAAATAGTCATTGTTACATGTAAAAAACCCTTTAATGCTAAAACTAGTTTAGAGTTTTTCAGGTAGATATATTGTATAAAGAGTAGATAAAGATGTAGTTTTTTTTAAGTTATTGAGATAAAAATCCTCTCACTTCTTTCTTCTTAAAATATGGAATATATAGTTGGAAAAACACAAAAATATGTAAAAACAATATATGAGCTGCTAAAATGGCAGTTCTATATTTTTTATTATTTTTTCATGTAAAGTTGTAGCTTGTAGTAAAAAATAGAAATAGAGAAAAATAGGGAAGAGAGAAAGAGATGATAGAGATAAACCAAGATATATATATATATTGTGTATTATCATTTGCCCTTCAACCAATTTTTAACAATAGTTAAGAAATTACTTTACTAGAAATTCAAAAATAGGAGGAAAGAAAAAGAAGTGTGAACTTATTATAAGCATGTGAATGTTATTGACATGTACTACAAGTGTGATTGATATTGTGGCATTCAAACTTGATGGTTATGGGAGTAAAAGTATGTGGTTTTGTTAGGAATCTTCGGACACTTTTCACATGGTTATACACAAGACTATGTTGGAGAATCTTAGTACACCTTGTAGTAACAATTATCTAAGGGATCTTGGTACACTTTTCATATGGTTGTGCCCGAACCATTCCACCATTATGAAAGTTATTGATGAAATCTCTACTATAAATAATTAGTTCATTCCTTTTCTTTTGCATCATATCTATCTTCTTTTCAAATTATTTGTGGGTGAACCTTTAGTGTGTAGAGACAAATGTTAGAAACCTACTCTTCTTTTCTTGATTTTCTTCTTGCTTTTGAATATGAGTGGTTGGATACTAGAGACAGTACTTTTGCAAGTTAAAGTAGGTTATGTTGGTAAGAGTAGTGGCGTTGGATAATTATAAGTGCTATTAATCAATATAAGAGCATTGTAATTATAAGTGCTATTAATCAATTAACCTTGAACATAAAAACAAGGTATAATGCTAGGACTTCACTTCCCCAAGAAATAATCAGTAAAACATTAGAGGTAACAACTGAGAATTTTGAGATTATAGCCTCTATGAACATGTTTAAGTTTGGATATTTATTTTCTTTATCTAGTTTTGTTAGAGATGTATTTTTCTAATATAACCTGTATGTGAATCAATTGCACTCAAATAGATGGATAACTGTAACATCTTTTGATAAGTATTTAAGACTTAAAGGCAAAGTTCCCATTGTTAACTCATTTAAATATTTTCATAGTTTGTCTAGTTCTCGTGAGGCTAAGAAAGTTATGACATGATTTTATATTTTTTCTAAGAAAAGGACATAAAATCCTTTGAAAGATATTTTTCAAGGTAAATCACTATCACTGGCGAATTAAAAAAGTGATTAGGTTATAATGTGTTATAGTGATTCTATAACTTCTGCTAAAAAAAATTAAGAATGTTCTCTAATTTGAAGAGTGTATGTTGTAGATCATGTTGCTCCTCCTTTAAGCCCAAATAAAGAGAATATGTTCAAAAATCTTGTTGATAACTATCAATACTTCCTCATTTAGTTGGCCAAAATGTATTCTTTGGATGACATTATTTTATGGTACAAGAGGTATTTGTTATCTTCTTTGTTTTTTAGCAGCATAACTATTATACTGATGTTTATATATGTTGTTTACAAGTGGACCCCACTCTTTGAGACAATTAAAGAAGAAGAATGAAAAATGAGCTTCAAATTCCTTATCATTGTCGTTGTCGTCATCATTGTCATTATCGTTCTCTAAAAAAATACAAGATAAGAAAGAGGAAGAATTTTAAGAGGAGGAATCTCAGAAGAAGAAAAGGACTATAGTAGAAGAACCTGAAATGGACACCAATTTTCGATCTCGAAACAACTAGAAGCAGGTATATTCAATGTGAAAGAAATAAGAAGAGGCGTGGCTCATAGCTTATTATTACCAGTTCTTCTATGACAATGACACTAATGCCAAACACAATACTAATCCCTACACATATTGTTACCCAAACCCTATTACACCAAGTCCTATATATACTACAAAAAATCCTATTAACATTCCTAATGATGTAAATTTAAATGGTAGTACTGTGTTTAGCAGTTTCTCTCATCCTTCCACTGGGTTTCATCATTTGTCCACCTCAAATCTTATAAACTATATAACTGGTAGTGAATGTGTTCCTTATTTTGATAAACTTTCCTTGGTAAGATTTTAGCCTCTTGGAGAGCTAATCTTCACTAATAAATAGAGGGATTTTATGACTTTCATATTTGGAGATAATCCTTCATCTACATATAGCAATGACCAATATATATATTTTATCCAGAATATCTTAGTTTTTACGGGATATAGAATGGTTTGGAGGAGGTAGTAAGTTTTATCAGTTAACTAGGAACTTGTCCAAAGCTTTCCATCTGAGTATGAAGTTACTTCACCTTCTTATTATTATCATAAGTAATATAATTATTAGTTTTTAGGATTTTCAAAAGCAAGTCTTAACTCTCCAGAGATGGGAAGGAGAACATGATAGAAAATAAATTCTTTAACACTACCTCATCAAGAAATTACAACTTGCAAAGAGAAATAAGCTCAGACAAAGGATAATCTTCGTGAACTTCATTCAACTTATCTCTCATTGCGCGTAGAAATAGATACTTTTCATTTAGATCTTACATCCCTTTGTGTTGCCATGGTGGAGTCCAAATGAGAAGTGACTAGTTGTAAAAAAAATAAATTGAAAAGCTTGAAAAGATATCTTTTGATGCCCAAAGTGCACTAGCTAGTGTGAAAAATAAACTATTTTATACACAAGGTGAGGTTACTCGTTTATAAGGAGAATGTGCATGTTTGTAAGCATTGGGAGAAATTTTTTTTGAATTTGAAAATGCTTACAACAACAGTTCTACACTACAAATAGTAGTGGGGGATAAATTGGTTGAATTAATGGGAGATACAAAAGTTATCGAAACATTAATGTAGACTTCTTCCATTTTTTTTAATGGCAATGTGCCTCTTTTTAATAAGATTCATTCTAGGAGAGCTAGGGTGGCCTTTAAAGATCAATATTTGTCTAATGAGTTAGACCAAGAATAAGAGATCAGAATTAGTACTTGTATTTTGTTTGATGTGCTTGGAATTGTATTTTTATTATGTAATGTTATTGTATTTACTATGTAGTATTGTGGTGTGTATGGTTTAACAATGAATTCAAGAAAATGGAATTTATCTGGATATATATTTTGGAGTATAACTCAGTGTAATTTGGAGATTTATAGTTTCAAGAGAAATTTACTAGAGAAAAATAATCTGACTTAAAGAAAAAAAAATTAAGTTGGGCTAGGATAGGTAATAACTTTGTCGGGATCGAACTACAAGTGTAGTTTGGCATGCTTAAACTATATATGTTGTTTGTTTTGTTCGAACTAGGCCAAGCTTGGTTTGACCGATCTACTTTTTAGCTTGGTTTGATTAGCCAATTTAACTTAGAATTTCAAGCAAAAATAATATGGAGATATGGAAAAGGATAACCAATACTAACTTGGAGAAAGTGATAAGATAAATAAACAAAGAAGAAAATAACATGGAGATATATGGATTAACATAGAGAATTAACCAAACATTAATTTAGAGAAATAAAACTTCATTAATAAAATTCTATTCTATTTCCAAAATCAAAGGTAATAGAAGATATACATAGGAGTTATATTTGAGATATAAAAGAGATGTAAAGTTGTTGGAGATACATAGAAGATACACACAAAACTAACTAGAGATGTAGAAGATTTGAATATTTGGCTTGGTTGTACTGATGTTAGGAGGATTCAACAAAAATATATTTTTAAATGGTCTGAGTGCTATACATAGGGAAGTGCTCTTCCCTCTTCATTAGCTCTTTATCATTGTTGTTAGTGGAGAAGAGTAATACTCTATGACTAGAACATTCTATTTCTTCAGGAATTACAACTTTTGTGTCATAGGTTAGCTAGAATTGTGTTTTGTACGTGAAAGTTTTCTGTATAATCCTATAAGCCCATAAAATCTCATCTAGTAGTTTAGCCCATTCACCCTTAGCTTCTTTTTTTAACTCATTCAACAATATCTTGTTAGTGAGCTTAGCTTGTTCATTTGTCTATGGGTGTGAGACCGGGAAAATTAATGCTTAATTTTAAGCTTTTAGCAATGATCCCTCATCTTTCTGTTATTGAATTGAGTGTCATTACCTCAATATTCAGGGCAACCTAAACCAATAGATAATGTTTTTCCATAAGAACAAAATGACCTTTTGAGTGGTTATCTCTGCAAGAACTTTTACTTTAACCGATTTTGTGAAGTATTTAACTGCTACCAAAATGGATTGTTTTTCTTCTAGGTGCTTTTAGGAATGGTTCAAATATATTCATTCTTCATTGGGAGAATAGACATACAGAAGTAACGGTGATTAGCTCTACAAAAGGTTGGCGAGCCATTAGAATGAACCTTTGGTATTTATCACACTTCTTTACCATGTCTATAACATCTTTAAAATAGTATGCTAATAAAAGCCTACACATTGTTCTTACAACCAAGACTCTCGCCTTTTTTTGGATTCCATATATATCTTTGTGGATCTTTTTGAGCACATACTCGCTCTCTTTTGGCGATATACACTTCAATAACAGAATAATGGTTGATCTTCTATATAGTTCACCACCTTGAATATAGTACCCTGATGGTCTTTTAATTAGCTTGATCTCTTCAACCCTATTTGGTGGTAACTCTTTAATGAGTAAGTATTGTTTGACTAGGGTTCTCTAGTCTTCATCTAAAAGGGTTGTCTGTATAGCCATCATCACTTTACTATTTTCTTCTTTTATGCTCAATTATCCTAACATTTAAACCTATATATAAGGTGGTAAATTTTTTATATTATGGCTAGCCAACTTTAAGAGGAGATAAGTTTTGTTGTTATCTTCACGAACACATTTGGAAATAGAATTTTGTTTCCCTCCTTCCTTTTTCAAATTAACATATGAAATCACCTTATGTTGGTATTTATCATGAAAGGCTCATTTACCCCAAATAACTCATGGCATTATCTAACCACCAACTGAAAGTCACTAAACACATAAAGTGGATAAACCCTTATGTTATCTACTAGACCAAGGCCAACTAAAAGAACCTTATACTCAGCTATATTATTAAAGGATGTAAAATCCAAATGGATTACATACTCAAAAACTTACCACCCAAAGATAATTAGCACAAGTCCAACTCCACTCCTATTAAAGTTTGATGTTTCATCAGCATGTACCATTCATGGGTCAGTGGTGGACTAGGATTTTACTGTTAGTTATTTAACCTCTTGTAAAGATGATTTGATAAGGGAGCATTCTACAGTAAAATTTGCCATAACTTATTCTTTTATATCTAGCCTAGGTCGATACTGAAGTCTAAACTCTCACAACTCAACGACCCACTTGACTAGATGTTTTGACAAGTAAGGTTTGTGGAGAATTTGCCTTAAAAGCTGGTTATTCAACACAATGATTTGGTGTGCTTGAAAGTATGGTTTTAGTTTTACTTACATCACTGACCATGGCAAGAGTCACCTTTTCAATCTTTATATATCTTGTCTCTGTATCATAGAGCACCCTGCTAGCATAATATACTGGCTTCTAAACTTTTTTTTCATCTCATACTAGTACTTCAATGATTGTCAAATTTACAACACCCAAATAAGAAAAGGATTCTCTCATTCTCTAGGTTGAGAAAGGATTATTAGGGCAAACAAATGGAGTTAGAGGTCTTCGAGGTCTTATTGGAATTCTAGATTCCATTTAAAATTAATGATATTCTTCAAAGTTTTGAAAAATGGCAAACAATGTTTTCAAAGATGGGGAATAAACATATTGAGGGATGCAATCCTTCTAATTAGCTTATGTTTTCTCAAGACTAGGCTCAATCCCCTTGTTGTTAACCAAGAAACCCAAGAACTTTCCATTATTCATAGAAAAAACATATTTAGTAGGATTTAACCTTATCAGATGTTGGTGTAGAACAAAGAAGACTTTTTTTAAGTCTTGAAGATATTGCTCAAAAGTCATACTTTTGACTAACATGTCATCAATATAGGCTTCCATGTTTCGACCTATTTAATTTTAAAAAACTTTATTCACCATCCGTTAGTAGGTTGCTTTTGGATTTTTCAAACCAAAAGCCATGGTTTGATAGCATAATATTATTTAATTAATGATAAAAACGGTATTCTCTTCATCAAGGTGCATAAGGATATGATAATATCCTGAATTAGTGTCCATAGAACTCAGATACTCAAAACCAGCTATGAAGTTTACTAATTAGTCTATCTTTAGTAATGAAAATTGTCTTTGGGACATATCTTATTGAGGTTGGTTTAGATGACACATATTCTTCATTTTCTATTTGGCTTTTAAGCATAACCTCATTGTCTTTCTCCTTTAATTTTTTTTTAAACAAAAGTGAAGAAGGGTATAATATCCAACTAATGAGAAACCACCTCCAGGTTGATGTCAGGTATATTTGATGGCTTAAAATATTTTTTTTTATTTTTGGATATTGAGGAGCTCTACGAAAGCTTTCTCTTACTCAAGATCCAAGGTAGAACTATTATTGAAGGAGGTATTTTCTTCTAAATAGAGATTGACTTTCTTCAATCCTTCTATAATTTATGTTCTTATCTTAGGTTTTTCTTTCATTATTATTGTACGGTCAACACATGAAGTTTTCTTCCATTTCAGATACGATATGCACCTTTTATAATATATTGTATGTCTTTTTTGTTAGTTAGGAACTTCATACTCAAGTACTTGCTATTGATCACCATATTGTTCTCATGAAGAAGAGGCCTACCAATGATGACATAATAAGAAAGATTGATATTAATTATCATGAATTTTTATTGCACCATGCGACACCCTATGTAGGTTTTAATGGTTACTAAAAGGTTTAAAGCACCCATCACTGACACTCATTTCCCTTCAATTGGTTATGTCCATTTCTATATGTATTATTTTATCTTCTGATTGAATGTTTATATCACTTTCATCATCAACCAATATCCCATGTACATTTTAATTGGATAAAATTATGGAGAACACCAGGGCATCTTTATAAGGAAAAGTCACACCTTCTCTATCATTATTAATGAATATAATAGGCTCATGCCATGGGTTTTGGACTCTTAAATTTTATTTTATTTTCATATGCCTTCCTACTTCCACTACAATCTCTACCAGCTAAATTCACCCTTAAAATCATATTGATTTTAGAGAAAATCTTGTGGGGAGCCTCATGTTCTCTTTCTTGCTTTTCTAGTTGTTTCTTCATGAACTATTAGAGATAGCCTTTAGCTATAAGTCTTTTTATTTTTTAAAAAAATTAAAGCACTCTTTAGTGTCATGTCCATTATCTCTATAGAATAAGCAATACTTTTTTTGGTTTTGTTTGCCAATATCTCTTTTTATTGGTGGTGGATATTGAATATAACCCTTTCTTTCAATTACATCAACACTTAAGCTCTAATTTTATGGTGTCATCATCAAGTTTGGGCATGCGAGTTTGTTTTATGCAGTGCTTTAGGATTACCCTTAAATGTAAGAGTATCTCAAAAGGGATATCTACTATCGTGTTTGGGAGACATTTTCTTTAATTTTTAATGTCAAGGATGCTTTTATCATGATACACTTGCTTTTTCTACATAGATATAATTTTCTATAGCATGATTTACATTAAGAAAACTTCTATCATGAAGGGCATAAAGACGCTTCTATAGGGAATAGTTGTGGAGACCACTAGTTCCACCAGATTTTCCACATTCAACATCTTCTTATTAAATCTTTTCAAGTAAGCTCTTCTTCTTTCTCTATTAAATTGAGTGATGGAGAAGAGTTCGGGAAGAGTTGGGTCAAACTTTTTTTTGCAAGAATGTTCATACTGAATCGAACAATTAACTTACTACACAAGTATGAAAAACTAGATATGGAACCAGACTTTAAACTGTTATACCAGGCTCACGTAGATCCCCAAAAAGTTATGGAAAGTATTTTACACATGGCATTGGTATCTTATATCACCAATTCTAGATTGTTTCTTACATCTTAAACATGTTTCTTAAGGTTAGATAGGCCATTGTAGTGATCCTAATTCATTTTGGCCATTATGAAATCTCAAGGAAGACGAGTGTTTACTATATAGTGGTAAATCTTCTATCTCACTTGAGTCATTTTCCTTTTCTTTGATATGCAGCCTTTTAGGTTATGAGATGATAGAAATAGATTTTATAGGTGAATGAGGTCAATAGAGAATGTTATGGCCTTGAACCTTACCTTTTGATCTATGTAGATCATATCTCAAGGATCTTGTATAAGAAGGTTCATTGTGATAACATGATCTACTCCTTATAAAAGTAATAATATGATGTTTATTGTCTTTTACCTTATTTTAGGTGGTCTCTTCTAGGAACTGAAGTTGTCATTGCACATGAGGTATTACTAATGGAGCTGGAGGAGGTGCAAGTTGTTGTATAACAACCTGTTTACTTTGAGGATAAGTAATAAGAGCCTTTAATTGTTGTTGTGTAGCTAATACAACCTCAGTGAGAGATCTCATATGTTACGCTAGCTATTAAAGGTTTATTGGAGCTGACGAAGATGGTGAGAGGTCAGAAACTCGTCCTCCTAGCGTTTGAGTGTTTTTCACCATGAAAGCTATATGTTAAGAATGACAAGAAGTAATAAAGAGGGAATAAGTAAGGCTTTAGTTCGAGTTTCCACAGACTATATCACTAATAAGGCTCAAAAACAAATAATAAATAGTAAACCTAACCCCTGTCTCACATAGAAGAATTAAAACTTGCCCTTAGGGTATATGCTCCCTACACATGTTTTGCATCAAGGTAAACCCTTCATGAAGCATCTTAAGTTCAAGACTTACAGGTGACATAATGATTGTCACTCAGGAATTTTTAGTTGTAGAGTATGAGCAAGAATCAAATTTTTTGTTCATCACGCAAGAGTTATAATTGTGTGTCACCCCTTAAAGGACAAACTCATCATATTGAATACATGCTCATACATTTAACATGTATGTTTACAGGTTAAAACATGGGCCCTCCTACTGAAGGTCTACTATACCTGGCTAAGAGAAAGAATGGAAAACAAAGAAAGGGCTCAGATAGAGGCTCGTTATCAAAAAGAAATTGAGAGCATCAAAGGTGAAGTGGCTAGACTCACAAATCTACTCGAACAAGCGTTGAGTTATAAGAGTGGAAAGGTTGCACAGCCTTCCATTGAAGCACTATTAGCTCGCGTCTCTCATACATCTCAAAACTTGAGGGCAGATTCAGCAACTAAATAGCATTTTGTCCCCTCCCCCCCTGTCTAACTAGCTCAAGCTTTGATAATTGTGGATTTGACAATTGAAGAACCCTCTAATGATATATCTACTAGTCTTATAAACTATGACAAGTTGTTTAATATAGAAGAGAGATTAAAAGCAACTAAGGGGAATGATTTGTTTAACCCTATATGAGCAGTTGAGATATGTTTGGTGTCATATATTGTGGTGTCAAGAGATTTTAGAGTGTCGGACTTTATTAAGTACACCGGATTAGAATGCTCGAACACCCATATTCGGTCATACTATAACCATATGGCTGAAGTGATCTATAATGATAAAATGCTGATCTATTTCTTTCAAGATAGTCTTATAAGATCTGTCTTGAGTTGGTAGATGAGACTGGATAGTGTTAAAATTAATAAGTGAAAGGATCTGACAGACGCATTCTTGAAGTAGTATAAATTCAATCTAGAAATTGCTCATGGTAGAACCAGCCTGATGGTCATTGAGAGGGGAAACCAAGAGTTTATGAAGGCATATGTGCAAAGATGGCAAGATAAGGCAACATATGTTCAACCTCCGCTAATAGAAATATAAATGGTGATTTTTTTTGGGAAGCTCAACTCAACAATTTTATTATAATGTGAGGATCGCTGAAAGAATTGAACAAGCTATTAAAATAGAAAAAATTAGAGGTCTTACCATGGGTTCCAGAACAATGATGAGAGATGAATCAAAACATGGCTCTTAGGTGGAAAATCTTAGTTATGTGGTCCATTCAAGTCTCTCAGTAGCATCAACTGCTTAGTGCCTTTATCAAAGATTGACATAACTTTACTTCTCGAGTTTATCTACCAATATTTGTTAGACTTCGAACTTGTTACCCCAACACCATCAAATCCCATACAACCACTTTTCTTAAGTGATATAATTCAGATAAAAGATGTGAATGTCATGATGGGGTTCTAAACCATTCGATTGAAAATTACAAAAATTTCAAGTATCATGTTCGGAAATTGGTGAGCAAAAAACATTTTGAGTTTGTGAAGAATGGTGGTACCTACCATATAGTCACCCATATTTTCAACAATGACCAATAGCTTACAAAATGCTAACAAGGCATAGATAATATGCAGTTACCTAGAGAATGAGCATTGTATTTTTCTTTAATATGTTTTTCATGTATTATGACTACATCATGTATTTTCAATGAATTATGCTTTATTACTTGTCTTATGATTGTCTTGAAATAAAGAGATGCTTCTTTCAAAGGGTATTTTGATCAAACCCCAACGTGCGAAGTTAAGGCTAATTAATCTTAAAAAAAAAGATTATTATTAAAAGAGTTTTGATTGCAGAAATTATTTAACGTTTGTTGTTAAAATGGCATGGGGTGACCAAACAAATTTCAAACTCACATACAAAATTAAACCACGCATCATGGAGCTAAGTTTTAACAATATGCATATTGATATGTAATGGATTCAATAGTTATAGACTCCGAATCATAGTTCTTTGCAAGTTCAAATCATCATGCTAGACAATGTCAAAATTTATCAATTCTTAATGACCTTCTTTGAAATGAGAAAATTTCATCTTTGTTTATTCCTTTCACAATTCTTAAAATATATATCCATTGTAGTCCCAATTTAAGCCTAATGAAATATTTAGTTTTTAAAAACAAAACATGATATGGATCACACCCCATACCAGGGGCAAATTAAAGATTTTTTGTTGAAATGATGAAGACAATGATAGAATCAATGGTGAAAAAAATGTTGAAAACAAAAGATTAAAAAAGAGTCAAAAGTAGAAAAAGCCCTAGTTAGAAAAGGCGAGAGAGATTGATTTTAATTAAGAAAAGGTATAAAAATGCCAAAAGTTAATGACTAGGGGGCATAAGTGAAAGAAAAAAAAAGAAAAAAAAAGAGAAAGAAAAAACAAAGCTGAGGAGAAAACACACCTAAACAATCGAAAGACAAGATAGTGAAATACTATATCTTTTGGTATCTATGATAGAGCCTCCTGTTAAGGAAAATGTGATTGAGATTATTATGTCTTCAAATGATTAGATAAAAGATAAGTTATCCATCAAATGAGGAATTGAAGTTGCTTTAATGACCGCTGTTAAGATAACAATAAGATGAAGGAGTATTTATGAGATAAATGATGGGCAATGAGCTTTAGTCTTCTTTTTAAGTTTGAAATTGAAAATGAAAGGAATGACATGGTTATGGAACTTCCTGAACCATTGATTGATTGAGGTGAATATTATGATTGAAATGAATGGCATGATTATATGTTATGTCTTTTACAAAGACAACAAAAGAAAAAGAAAGGAGTGAATAATTGATAGTGGTCCTAGGTTATTGAAACCCTCAAATACTTTTTGAGCCTATGAATTTACCTTCCTTTTATAACCATGAGCCATAACCTGCATTATGTGCTTTTAAAAGCTTTTTTTAATCAAATAAACAATTTGAACTGATAAATAGCGCTCTCAAAACATGAAGAGCTTTATATGAAGGTCACGACTTCACGAACTAAGCTACTGGTTATTATGTATGCTGATACAATGGTTGCTAAAAAAAGACAATTTTTCTTAATAGAACCTTGAGTCTTGACTCGAACCTCTTGTTATTGAAATTCACAGAAGGTCACCTCATCATGTACCATTTAATGTTATACCCAAAATGAAAAATTTAAATTAACACAAAAAACCATAAAATAGCCAAAGAAATTGTTTTAATATTACATTAAGTTAATTTTTGTTTTCAAAATGCAAAATAATCAAAGCGTTACATGTATTGAATGACTTGTGTTAAGTCTCTAACCCAGTTAATTTTTAAAATACTTTCAAAATAAACATCACTTTGGTGTTATTTCGACAATAAGATAGGAATGAGCATGATCTTTAAAAGTCCATGGTTAGCTCTCGAGGAAAAGGTGATTATTTGAAAGCAAATGGTCCCATTGATAGGTTGCACAGGATCCTTTATAAAGATAGTACAAGGGAGCCTGGTCAAATCAGTTGATAATTCTCAGATCAGAAAAGAAGAGTATGGTTCAACTAAAGACAACTTCGTGATTGATTGACAATTTAAGATGAGGTCGATATTAGAAAATCTTTTGATAATTATTGGCAGGATGCACATAATTAATCAAAGGGTAGTTTTTGAAATAATCCAAGAAGTTGAATGATTTGTTAAACTCTTTCATAATAAAGCAAGCAATGTCATACTTTAGGGCATAGTCAAGCTTAATAAACAATAAGAGCAGTAATTATCGCACAACCCAAGATGGGTACTGCATTTACATTTGAGTGAAGGATTGACATACAGTAAACTTGAATGAGCCAAAGAATTAGAAAACTAAGATAGCAAGTAAAGACACCCTATGAAGAGAAGCATTGAAGAAGGGGGGTTATATTTCAAACTAGGTAAGGATGCATGCTTATCAATTAACCTTAAAGAATTGCGTAAATATTTTTGAATTTTTTAGGAAAATCCTTAATGCCATTAAGTAAGATTTTGATGAATCTGAGTTAACAAAGAAAGAATCTTTGAGCTATGATAGCAAGGAATCTCAATTAAACCTTGCAATTAAAAAGTACTAAATTCAAACCCCGTGATTGGAAAGTATTAGTTATTAAACCCTACAATTAGGAAGCACCAAGTTCAAACCTCGCGATAGAGAAGTATTAGTTGTTAAACCCTGTAATCATGAAGGAAAGTGAAGAGAACCCTATTATTATGAAATTTTCAAAAAAAAAAGATCAACCATATCATCAAGAAGAGTTTTCAGATCAAACCTACAATCAGAAAGCACCAAGTTTTTTAACCCCGCGATCGGAAAGTATTAGGTCAACCCTACAATAAGAAAGCATTAAGTTTTCAATCCCCGTGATCGAGAAGTATCAGTTAAAACCTGTAATCAGGAAGCACCAAGTTTTCAAACCTCGTGATCGGGAAGTATCGGTTTAACCCTGCATCAAGAAAGATAGGTCAATCATGCAATCAGGAAGCACTAAGAAATCCAACCTTGTCTTTAGGAAATGCGGTTAACCATGTCATCAGGAAATCCAATTAACCCTATCATCAGGAAAGACAGATGTCAACCTTGCAATCAAGAAACATTAGGAAAGTTTAAGAAGAGTTTGATCAAACCCTATCATCATAAAAGGAGAAAAAATAAGAACCCTACCATCAGGAATCTCGATTTTCAATTATAAAATAAAAATGTTTTGGATTCAATCAAAATAGTTAAAGATACCCTTGGAAAGTTGTAGTTGAAAGTGATCGTTGAGATTCTGGACTTTAGGTCAACTAAGCTGAAAAAGAAGCCAATTGTGTCGGAGAATAGTTATAAGCATACAGTTCTCCTAGTAGCTGCAAGATTTTGGTTCTGGTTAAAGAAAATTACCAGATTGGAATTTTAGGGTAACCGAGCTGTAGATAAAGATTTTGGTTTTGGTTAAAGAGAATCACTAGATTGGGGTTTCAGGTTAACTGAGCTGAAGATAAAGATTTTGGTTCTAGTTAAAAGGGAATTGTTAGATTAGGATTTCAGGTTAACAGAGCTGCAGATAGAGATTTTGATTTTGGTTAAAAGGAATCACAAGATTAAGATTTCAGGTTAATCAAGCTAAAGACAAAGACCAATGTTATGGTTAAAGGGAATCGCTAGATTGGGATTTCAGGTTAACCGAGCTATAAATAGTTGGGTCATAGTTCTAGATTGAAGGGGATTGTCGCGAAGACAGAGTTTTAGGTCTACCAAACTAAAAGCCTTGAGAAGATTAGTTGTGAAGAACAATTCATTTATCTTTACAAACTTACTACGCAAAACACTTGACAAGTTTTGCTCTATAAGTATTGTAAAGAGGAGGCATCTGTTGTTACTCATTTTTGAAAAAAAAAATACAAAAAATTGAAAAAATGTTGGAAGAAAATAAAAAATATACTAGTGAGAAAAATATACTAGAACGCTCTAGAAATTATCGAAGACTAGTTGAGAAATATCAAAATATATAAGATTGGAAAATTTGATGGTGTATTTTTTACTGATGAAGGTCCTATTGATAAAGAAAAATTTAATTTGAGGAAGGAAATTCAAAATTGAATGTCCAAGGACTCAATTAAAGTTTTTCAATGTCTAATTGAATTTATTGAGGGCTTAATTGCAAGAAAAAATTGATTTTTTTAAAGTCAATTTAGGCTTTAATTGAAAGAAATTAAAGTCTGTGGGTCGAATTGCAATTTTTAAGAGTTAATTTGGTCAAATCAGGGGTTTAATTGTATAAATATTAAAGTTTGATAGCCAATTAGGGACTTGATTGAAGAAATTCAAAACCAATTATCAAACTAATAGTCAACTTGGGGGCTGACAATTGAGTTTGGCAAGGGTGAAATTACTTGAAATTAAAAGTCAGGAGACAATTACAGGTATAATTAAAAGCAATTGGAAGAATAGAGACTCAATTGATTTTTTTTTTCAAATTCGAAATTAAAAACCCTAAACGATGTGTCATTCAAACTTAATAAAGAGAAGGTGAATGACACGTCGTTCATCAGACTACACCTCTGTTTTGACAGTTTTAGCTGATCGAGTTGGCAACTTCAAATGCATGAATGTAGAGTTACGTACCTCTAAATTGAGTAATGTTTGATCCAAATGAAAGGTGTGCACCCCCTTTATCAACTTCAGGTGGTCTTAGGTGGTGATGATGTCAGAATTGTTCCAATGAGGCCTTAAAAGTGGGCAACTCAGTCAACCCCAACATTGCAACTATCATGCAAAACCGATTTGGTTTTCGTGTATTCACACATAAAGGCTCCTCCATGGGTTCTTATCAAGGGTTTATAACACTACCCTCAAGACCAAGAGGTCAGAAATGGATTCAAGACTTCCCAAAACCCTAGCAAAACCCTTTAAATACCCTCCTCAAGATAGAAAGGGACAAAAAAGAAAAAAAAAAGATAAGATAAGATAAGGAAAATAAGAGAAATATTAATAAGAAACATAAGTGTAAAGGTCTAAAAGGCCAAACAAATTTTTTTAAAAGTTTTGTAAGTTTGTGAGAAGCAAAATTTTCCAAATAAAAGCCGAAAGAGAGTAGTTGTTTTAGGTATACGTTGCAAACCCAAAAGTAAGGATGTGACTTCATAAATTTTTAAAATTATTCTAAAAAAATATATGTGATATTATTTAGGGGCAAAATGATATTTTTCTATTAATAGAGGTTTTTTTTCTATAAATAAAATGTTATGTTGTATTTTTCTTTATGTATTATACACTCCTTACACATCAAATACACTTATATGGATAAGCATATTTGAGAAAAGAAAGAGTTAGCGCTCAAGGCATAACAATCATTTTCTTTTAAAAAGTGGTTTAAGAGATTTTTGATTTGGTGATTCGTGTGGATTACTATTAAAGACTAAATAATTAGACGATTTATGGTTTGCAATAACCCAACCTTGAAGAGTTGAGCTAACCCAAGAAAGAAGAATTGTTTTTAAGGTATTCTTTGCACAAACTTTAAATGCTCATATATGGTTTCATAGATTATTGTTTCTGCTATGTTTATATGCTTCAGGAAACCCAACAAGGTCTTTATTGTCTGATTCACCATTATAACATAACAACATACCTCTAGTATCTTTATATAGTCCTTTATATTTCCATCGATTCTAATAAGGTCAGCACCACCTACAAAAAATAGGTATGTTAGTGTATCAATGCCTCATACACAACTATATATGTATCCTTTTTTATGGATATGATGGTATTATATGATGGTCACATACGAGTTATGGTGAATTCCAGCAACTAACCACAATTGCTCTGAAAAGAGCATCTTATTATTAGCCTATAAATCTCTCTAACATTGATACGAGGGCTCTTTAAATGGAGATGTAGAACACAACAAACATGACCTACTACAACAACATTGTGGTGTTCAATCAAATCATGCAAGCTATGTTTGATAAGTTAAATCAAATACAAAATGAGTTGCTTTAGAATAGGCTTTGTAATGCATAGACTTATACACTTAAGGGCATATCCTAGGCAGTTCTAAAACCACAAGCACTACAGTAGTGGTGTTTGGAAAAACCATGACTTATACAAAAGTACTTCCTAGTATATCAAACACACCTCAATATGGGTATGATAGCCCTTGACACGCTAATCGATCGCCATGCAAAACAACATTTGGGTAGCGTCTGGTTACAATCTTAAGACTTAAGAGATAGATATAACTAGTATAAAACACATTTGGTTATAAAAGACAAAAATAAAAAATGAGTCTTATCTCTATCTTATAGACATTTTTTAGCTAATTTTTTTTATCATTCTAAAAAGAAAAGATATAAGGGATAGACACAAGGATAGAACCATGTTGATTTTTGTTTTCATAAATATCCCTTTAAATATTTCATAATTTCAATCTGTATCCTTATGTTTAGATTTGGACCGTTGATTTTAGTTAACTAAATTCTTGCCATCAGATTTGAAAATTAGAAAATATAAAAAAAAATTATAAAACAATATAAGAAATATACACAAGAGAGAGAAGGAGAACATAGAGAAAATATCAATATAATATTATAAGTTTGGTTTTTTTTATTTCATCAAATTAATATAAAAAAATTAAATTACTAAAAGTAAATAATCAATTATTTTATATAATTTAATAATTAAAAATAAATGAATTAGAGAATATTTGTTTATGAATTGAATAAAATTAATTAATCAAAGAGTGGTTTTTTTTATTAAAACATATAAGAAGAAGTTTTTTACTAAATGAGTGAGTTTTTTAACATTATGAAAGAAAATGAATATCATTATTGAAATGTTAATATAATAATTAAAACATACATTATATGGAGAAATGAAAATTAATTATATTCTCAAACAAAATAGATTTAATAATGATGAGGTAGGGATTGAATGATAACAAAAAATGTATATTTGTGATGAAATTATCATTTTGTATTTTCAATCATGTTAGATTTTAACTTTGTGTTGGTGTAAATATCTTCTTAGCAATGAATTATCTTTTTTTTTTTCCAATTATTACAAATCCCTTTTATAACATGATTTTAATAAGTGAAGAAATTACTATTTTGTCCCCATTTAAGAGTGTAATAGCCTTTTCTTTTGGGTGCTTTTTAAAATTGCGTTTGCCTTGAAAAAACATCAAATTGATGCGTTTTTAGTGTTTTTCGATAATTTTGATGTATACATGTCAAAAATAAAAAAAATCTAAACAAAAATCATTTTCATACATTTTCAAGCGAAAAACAATTTTGAAAGGCACATTGCACTATAATACCAAACACACACTTTAAATTAGTTAAAACAATGATGCTCATTATAAACTAAAATAAAAATAATGATCTATATTTAATGTTTCAAACATTAAAGTTTAATGATAATACATAATAAAACAAACTTTTATACATTTTTATTACTTGTGACTCATCAACCTCCATCTCATGTTTTATTTTATCTTTCCTAACCTTTTAATATCAAATGTTCCTTTAGTGTTTTATCTTTATAGTAGCCAAGAAAAATATCATTTGGTCGTGAGAGGGGGTAAGATGTAAAGATCTCAAGTTAAATACCCATTTGGGATTGAAGAGGCTTTTGTTTTTTGCTCCCAAACATTATAATATAGCGTTTGGTTACAAAAAAAAAAACGTTGGTTTAGTTTGTAGAAATAATCAATAAATGAGGTCTAACCTCAATTATTGTAAAGCAACTCTTACATGTTTTTCATATGGTTCACAATGTTTACCTTTTATCTTCTTATATATTTTTCTTGTCGTTGAAAAACCATATACCATTTTAACCTTTGAAATTGAAAGTTTGGTTTGCCTCATTTAAAGAAACACTACAAGAAAAAGAGATCTTTATCTTCAAGCATACTCGAGGTCATCAGTAAGAGACCTATTTTTTTTAGTTCAAATTGATTTGATTAGGTAATGTCTCTATAGATCTATAAATATTAAAACATTTTCTTTCTCTTTTCTTTTTTAGCTTCAAATTATAGCTTAATGTTCTCTGAAAATAAAGGTAAAGCAAGGATTTTATAGTAAACAAGATCTTGGTAAGTTGGAATGGATATGTGCTTGCAAGCTTAAATGTGGTACTCTAGTGTTTGTAGCTTTTGTACTTCGAAAAATTATTTTTTAGCTTAAAAATTTATAATTTTTGTTTCCTTTTAGCTTGAGGTTTTTTATCTAGGTTTTGGTTTAATTTAGCTTGAAGTTAATTATCTATCTGTCTTTTAGGTTTTCATTAAGTGTTATTGTGTCAAAGAAAGGCACAAATGCTTACAAAACCTAGAAATTTGCTAACCTTATATACGAGGACAGTGTAAGCTATCTCTCTTTTTTGGCTAACCAAAAATAAAATAGATGGAACTCTGAGGGGTGTAGCTCAACTAGTCAAGCTCTGAGTTTGCTCTCTAGAGGTCCCCAGTTCAAGTTTCACAAACCTCAGGGCCACTAAAGGCTTACATGGTCGTTATTCGTTAACTTCAAGGCCTGTGAGATTAGTCGAGGTACGCGCAGGCTGACCCGGACACCCACGTTAATCTAAAAAAAATTAAATAGATGAAGATTGAGGATTGTATAGAATAATGGAATTACAAACTTGCAAAGATTTATTGTTTCAATAATAATGACATTGCCGCTGGGTTTTGCAAATTCTTATTTGCTATTTTCTTTCTTATAAAGTTCAATTATGATTTTTGTTGCTATTCAACCTCGAAATGTTATACAATAATAGTTAATTTAGAGTTAGTTGTTTCTAAGTAAAATAATAATAATAATTAAATAACCTCACTATATGTTATTAGCTATTAGACTATCTTGTTTGTATTGCCTAAGTTAATTAAGTTTTTATTAGCTAGTCTATAGTAACCTTGTTATGATGATATGTTAGCAAATACATAAATCAATGCTTTACAGAGGTAACATTTTCATGAAAAAATCATGAATTATATATATTAAAAATAATTTAACTAATGTAGAATATGCCTAGTAATTAATAAAAGGTGACATTTGAAAAACTCTCATATAATTATTAATAAAAGGTAACCTTTTTCCTTCTTTTTTTAATAACTTGTTTCAAAATTATAACTATGTTTATAGTTATTATTTCACTGAGTGCGTTTTCGTTGTTTAGTATGCATTATTACATTAAGTTACTATATTGTATTACCTCTTTCATTTTCTACTTTTAATTGAATAGTTACTAAAAATAGATTAATGGGTTTAATGCAATCAGAAACATAACCTTTTTTTTTTCTTCTTAAATACTCATGTGCGTGCTTTTATATGTTTAACAAGTCTAGCAAATAAAGCAATGGATATCCATAGAAAATCAAATCCTATTTACGGGTAGAAAATATATACCGATTCAAAATATAATAACAGCATATAGCTTTAATATGCAATTTATTTTTGTGTTGGGTTGGATGAGAACGCAGTACACATGACACACATATTTTTTTAGGGACAATTGACAATTCCAAAATAAAATTTTCAAAACCACCTCAAGGTATGCATGAGAAAAATCTCATGTTATTTTAACTCTTTTTTTTCTGGATAATATTTTTTTGTGAAATAACTAATAAATTCATCACTTGTTGTTGTAGAAAAATATTATTTATTAAATGTTTGATATTCAAATGAGTATGAATTTTTAGGTTTATATAAATGTGAAAAATATCACTTGCCAGATTTTTAGCGTTAAGGACAACCAATAAGTCATAAAAAGGTGTATATATTATGCATATTCTTCGATACGCAATGTGATAGAATATACTTTAGAGTGTTGAAAAAGTAATGAAAATTTTTATAAAACATGTCCGCTTATCGTTATAAAATATAATTTCAAATTGTAATGTTATTAATGGCTCTACATAATTATATTAGAAGAAAAACTCAAGAAAATCGTGTATTTGTAGAATTTGATTGCCATCTAAATTTTATTCATGATGATATTTGAATTAATGTAGTAACATATTCAGATGCTATGGATATCACAGTCTTATGTGAATGTATTATGTTTGTGAAATAGTTGCAATTAATTTAATGAGACAATAAAACTAGTATTTTAAATTTGCTTTGCTACATTTTTTATCTATTAATAATCATGTAGCACCAGCAACACCGTAAAAAATTATTTTAATCAAATATCTTTAAATTATTTTTTATTAAAAAACTATCTTAACAACGGTTTAAATTAAATATATATAAAATTTAACTAGTAGGAACTAAAGTTGTTTTATTTTTTAATATATTATTTTTAAATCATAATCAAACACAGACATAAAAAGACACAAATAACCATTACAAAAATAAATAAACAAGTAAAAAAAACAGAAAAAGAAACTTTCCATAATTTTCCTTCCGCCCGTCCGCTGCTTCAACTTCATTTTTCTCTCTTCTCGTTACTCTCCTCTCTCTGTCTCTCTCTCAGGACTTCTCTTGTAAGAAAAAACATCTCTCACTCGTCACCCCCGCGGCGCACGATATCGTCGCCGTTTCTATCTTACGCCCTTGCAGGTACCCCTTATCGTACACCCCACCCCATTTCTTCGAACCCTAGCTTCACTAACATTATTGTTGTTGTTAGTCGCTGATTAATTTCACGTTTAATTGCTTGCTTGATCAGGATTATAAAGACTATCATTTTACCCTCTAACGTTTGATTTTGTGGAATCTGTTTTTTTTTTTATTATTATTATTGATACAGTGAGATCTGCTTCAATTGGAATAAAGAAGAGGAATAAATTAGGGTTAGGGTTTTGTTGTATTTTACTTTTGATGCTTTGGCGGGGATCTGAATCGGAATCCGCCTTGATTATTTCGGGTCGGACCGTGAAATGGCCAATCCTGGAGTAGGGTCTAAGTATGTATCTGTGAATTTGAATAAATCTTATGGCCAACAACACCAACAAAATCACCATAATAATCAGTATAATCATGGGCAGGGTCGGGGGTGGCCTGGTGTGGCTGGAGGAGGAGGAGGAGGAATGGTGGTGCTTTCGAGGCCACGCAGCTCTCAAAAAGCTGCTGGGCCGAAACTTTCTGTTCCGCCCCCCCTAAATTTGCCATCCTTGCGCAAGGAGCATGAAAGGTTTGATTCATTGGGATCCGGGGGTGGGCATGGTAGTGGTGGTCCAGGAAATGGGCTTCGTCCTAGTTCTTCTGGTATCGGGTGGAGTAAGCCTGCTGCGATTGCAGTTCAGGAGAAAGAAGGGCTTGATGTTAGTGGTGATAATAATGGAGCTGAGAGTGGAAATAATTATGGTGGTGGTGATCAGGGAGTGAGTAATGTGGGTAATGGGGTTAATAAATTAAGCACTGGTAGTAGCGGTGGTGTGTATATGCCGCCTTCAGTGAGGTCATTGGAGCTGACTGTTGTTTCTGATGGTCCAAGGGGTCATTCAGTGGTGGATAAAGCTACGGTTTGGAGGGGTGAAGATTTTCCTTCATTGCAGGCAACTTTGCCTTCTGTTTCTGGGCTGGAAAAGAAGCAGAAGGATGGTTTGAATCAGAAACATAAGAAGGTCTTGAGTGAGGAGTTGGGTAATGAGCAGAGGGATGGATTTGGTTTGAGCAGGGTTGTTGATATGCGTCCCCAAATGCAGGCGAGGAATAATGTGGGTAATGGAATGGATGACGATGGTGTTGACAACCAAGGGTTGGGTCATTCTGTTACATCCGAGAAAGAGCGGAAACAGCAAGAGTACTTTGCGGGTCCTTTGCCATTAGTTCGGTTGAATCCTAGGTCAGATTGGGCTGATGATGAGCGGGACACAAGGCATGGTTTGACTGACAGAGGGAGAGATCATGGTTTTCCAAAGGATGAGGCCTACTGGGATAGGGGTTTTGATTTTCCAAGACCTAGTGTTTTACCGCAGAAACCAGCTCACAATGTTTTTGACAGGCGAGGACAGCGTGACAATGAAACTGGAAAGATTTCTTCTAGTGAAGTCACTAAGGTAGACACTTATTTAAGAGATGTCAGAACACCTAGTAGAGAGGGAAGGGAAGGGAAATCATGGAGAGCTTCTTCGCCTCTTACAAAAGATAAATTCATCACCCAAGAGGCTGGAAATGAAAGAAATGGTATTGGTGTAAGACCACCTAGTTTTAACAGAGAAACAGTCAAAGAGAATAGGTACATCCCCTCGGCACTCCGGGTCAATTCTCAGGATGATGTTGGGAGGAGGGATGTGGGGTATGGGCAAGGAGGGAAACAGCCTTGGAGTAATACTATGGATTCTTTTGGCAATCGAGGGCCTGACCGGAATACTCGAGAACATTATGGCAGTGAACAATACAATAGGCACAGGGGTGATACTTACCAGAATAACTTGGTTGCCAAATCATCATTTTCTGTGGGTGGTAAAGGGCTTCCAGTCAATGACCCCATATGGAATTTTGGTAGGGAGAAACGCCCATTTTCAAAGAGTGAAAAACCTTATGTAGAGGACCCTTTCATGAAGGACTTTGGAACTTCTGGTTTTGATGGACGGGATCCCTTCTCTGGCACCCTTGTCGGTTTGGTTAAGAAGAAGAAGGATGTGCTTAAGCAGACTGATTTCCATGATCCTGTTCGGGAATCTTTTGAGGCTGAACTTGAGAGAGTTCAAAAGATGCAGGAACTGGAACGGCAGCTGGTACTTGAAAAGCAGGAAAGGGCTATGGAGCTAGCTCGGAGAGAAGAAGAGGAGAGAATGAGGCTAGCTAGGGAACAAGAAGAAAGGCAGAGAAGGTTGGAAGAAGAAGCTAAAGAAGCTGAATGGAGAGCTGAACAAGAGCGTCTGGAAGCCATCCGAAGGGCAGAAGAACATAGGATAGCTAGAGAGGAGGAGAAACAGAGAATCTCTATGGAGGAGGAGAGGAGGAAACATAGTGCAAGGCAGAAGCTTTTAGAATTGGAAGAAAAGATTGCGAAGAGGCAGGCTGAAGCAACAAAGAGTGGTAATGACAATTCTTCTGGTGTTACAGATGAGATAATGACAGGGATGGTGACAGAAAAAGATGTTTCCAGGGTGACAGATGTTGCTGATTGGGAAGAAAGTGAAAGGATGGTGGAGAGCATCACAGCTTCAGTATCTTCTGATTCCTCAGCAGTGAATAGACCATTTGAGATAGATTCTAGGCCGCACTTTTCTAGAGATGGCTCTTCAGCTTTTTCAGACACAGGAAAACATGTGAATTCATGGAAGAGAGATGCATTTGACAATGTGAACATTAGAGCATTTGTTCCAGAAGACCAGGAGAATGGTCAACCCAGTCCCAGGCAAGATGCATCTGTTGGAGGGAGAGCATTTAGGAAAGAGTTCTATGGAGGACCTGGATTAATACCCTCTAGGCCTTATCTTAAAGGAGGGATTCCTGATCCTCAGGTTGATGATTTTAGTCAACAATTTAGAAGTCAAAGGTGGAATATTTCTGGGGATGGAGATTATTTTAGTAGAAACTCAGAGATTGAATCTGAGTTTCAAGAGAACTTTGCAGAGAGATTTGCTGATAGTGCATGGGGGCATGCTCAGACTAGGGGCAGTCCAGGTCCTCAATACCATGATAGAATGTATCAAAATCACGAGCCAGATGGTCTCTATTCATTTGGGAGGTCACGGTATCCCATGCGGCAACCTCGTGTTTTACCCCCTCCATCAATAGCTTCATTGCACAGAAACCCTTATAGAGGTGAGAATGAATGCCCTGGTCCCTCAACCTTTCCAGAGAGTGAGATGCAGTCCAATCATGGAGCTAGAAATGATTCTACCATGCAGGCAAGGTATGATAGCAATTCTCAAGAGAATCTTGGACGAGCTGAAATAATTGCCCAGCAGGAGAATTCTGAGACTGAGGTGCAGAAACTGAATACGAACACAACAAGGTGTGACTCACAGTCTTCACTCTCTGTTTCAAGCCCCCCTGATTCTCCAGTTCATCTCTCTAATGATGATTTGGATGAATCTGGAGATTCTCCAGTGTTATCAGCTGGTGAAGGAAAAGATGTTGCCTTGTTGGGTCAAGAGAATGAATCTTTAGCCTTGCCTACTGAAGCCAATAAAGAGAATGTGATGAGTGGCTCAAGTATTGTCTCTAATGGCGAGGATGAGGAGTGGGCTGTTGAGAATGATGAACAGTTGCAGGTATATTTTCCAAAAATAAACTGGTATTGTTTGAGATTCTCTTTGGAAGCTTGTCTTTCCTTGATAAATTTGCTAGAGTTTTCTGCCATAGTGATTGTCTTTTGGGTCTAAGGGTATTTTTGTTTATTCTATATATGCTTAATATTGTTTTGCAAGAAACCTTGTTCTTTCTCAATGATAGGTTTTCTTACATAAAATTGGTGCCTAAAAGGAAGTTAATGTGATTGTTGTGGTTGGGTTGGATGCACTCCAAATGTTGTTACGTGGTTCTGGTTATTTCACAAATCATTTTTGTGCTAAGTGGTATGGTATATGAAATTAAGATTCTTTCTAGGAAGAGAGAGAAGTTGGGGGTGGGGTGGTGCTTCGATGGAAGGATACATTGATATGATATTTACAAAATGGGCATCTTTAGCATAGCATCTTCCTAATCATAAGTCTCCACATTCACTTAGCATATAATGCTTGATGTTTATTGTGTTTTGGTTCTGCTTTCTTTTGCAAACTCACCTCATTGCAGCTCGTTTAATGTTGATGATTAAATCTCCAACTTGTTGGATATTCATCTGTGTTTAAAATCTTCTTGCCTCGAATTTTTAATTTATGGATTACTGAACCTTGGAGAGACTGGTGTTTGAAATGCTGTTATCCCGAGTTCATGAAATTGCCACCGTTTTGTTTTGCTTTCTATCTGCTGCTTGCAGTCCATCATCTTCTCTGTGTTTTTCCTATCTTGTTTTAGGAACAGCCCTAAGCTCTCTTGTATTTCCCCATTGTAGATGACTTTTGCCATTTGAATATCTTGATAACTGATTTGTTCCTTTTATTTGCTCACCTTTGATTCATCCACAACAAAAAATGATGATACACTTGCAGGAGCAAGAAGAATATGATGAGGATGAAGATGGTTACGAGGAAGAAGACGAAGTGCATGATGGAGAAGATGAAAATATTAACCTGACTCAAGATTTTGAAGACATGCATTTAGATGAGAAAGATGCTCCTGATATGATGGAAAACTTGGTCTTAGGCTTCAATGAGGGTGTTGAGGTTGGGATGCCTAATGATGATTTTGAAAGAAGTTCAACGAATGAAGAAACCAAATTTGTGACACCAAAACCTTCAGAAGAGCAGGGATCTTTTGATGCAATGTGCAGTGATGGGCAAACCCTTCAACATGTGGATGGTTCTACTCAAGTGAATCTTGATAATTCTACAAGAATCTTCCAGGAAACAGAGAAGGCAATTCAATCCAAAAATGCTTCTCAAACTTCAGCATTGCCCGAGCACATGGATCATTCTGATGCTTCATCTAATCATGGCTTGTCCATTCAGCCTCAAATCCAATTGTCATCTGATCAAACTGTCATGTCAACCATTCCTTCTGCTAATAATCAGCCAGAGGTACCTGTTAAGCTTCAGTTTGGGCTATTTTCTGGTCCTTCTCTGATACCTTCACCAGTTCCAGCCATACAGATTGGTTCTATACAGATGCCACTTCATCTCCATCCCCCAGTTGGATCATCCCTCACTCATATCCACCCATCACAGCCTCCACTCTTTCAGTTTGGTCAGCTGAGGTATACATCTCCCATTCCACAGGGGGTTTTACCTTTGAATCCTCAATCGATGTCCTTGGTTCGACCCAATATTCCAAGTAATTTTTCTTTCAATCATAGTGTTGGAGTTGCTGTACCTATTAAACCTGGTCAAGACATTGTGAAAGGCGATGTTTCATCAGTTTCAATGGATAACCAACGAGGCCTTCTTCCACGACACTTGGATCTATCTCATCTGGCAGTGAAAGAGGGAATTTCATTGCCACTGAGAGAAAGAGCTGATAGCACTATAAAAATACACAAGGGCAAAGGAGATTGTTTGCACAGTGGCGATATCAATTCGAGGCCCGAATCAGGTTTTCAAGCAGAAAATTCATTTGTGAAGAATTTCAAAACTGTACCCGCTCGAGAATTGGAACACCGGTCTCAAACTGAGGAAGTGTCATCCCTATCTGTTACGAAAGAAAAAGGTTTAGGAGTTTCGAAGGGTCCAGGCCTAATGTCAAGTGGGAGAGGGAGACGGTATGCGTTCCCGGCGAAACATTCTGGCCCAAGATCATCATTTCAAGCTTCAGATATTTCTCGCTCAGATTCTAGTGGATTTCAGGGGAAACCTCGACGTTTGCGAACCGAATTTCGAGTTCGTGAAAATTCAGATAAGAAGCAATCTGCTGGATCAGAGGTAGATGAAAAGTCTAATATCAGTGGTGGACGTGCTGGTGCAAGAAGTGGGTCTAGGAGGGTGGTTGTTGCAAATAGACAACCAAAACAGATATCTGAATCAGAGGGATCTAGTTCAAGGCCTGTAAGTTTGCAGGAAATAGATTCTCGAAGCAGGGCTGAAAAGGTAGCTGGAAAAGAATCTGTGAGAAAGATCCAGAACATCTGTCACTCCAGAGAGGACTTAGATGCTCCTTTGCAAAGTGGAATCGTGCGTGTTTTTGAGCAACCTGGCATAGAAGCCCCTAGCGATGATGATGACTTCATTGAGGTGAGGTCAAAGAGGCAAATGCTGAATGATCGTCGTGAACAGAGAGAGAAAGAGATCAAGGCGAAGTCTCGGGTTTCAAAGGTTCTATTGTAGGTTTACTTTGAATTAGCTTTTGTTGCATAAAAAAACATGTTGCTTAATTACTTTAATTTGTTGCTATTAGATGCCACGAAAACCTCGATCTTATTCGCAAAGTGCTTCTGTGTCTTCCATCTCAAATAAAAATCGCGCACCAGTTGGTGGAGAGGCATCAAACAGCATTCGTTCTGATTTTGAGGCACCTGAGGGGCATGGCTTGGCAAACATTGAAGTATCAGCTGGATTCATTACACCTATAGTGTCTCAACCATTGCCTCCAATTGGAACTCCTGCTGTGAAAACTGAAACTCAGGCTGTCAAGTATGTACACTTTCAGAATTTTATATATCCAAATATATATGGACAGACTTGTAAGTCTCATATGTTCTTCTGCAGGTCCTTCCATACAAGCTCCTTGACTGGTGTGTCAGGTAGTGGAAAGAACCATGCTTCGGGCTTAATTTTTGATAGCAAGAATAATGTTCTAGAAACTGTCCAAACTTCTTTGGGCTCCTGGGGTAGTTCACAGATTAACCAACAGGTATGGTAATTAGTTATTACCATCATTTTTCCAATTATTGCTGTTAAAGTGCCATGATAGTTTAATTTTCTCTTAGGGTTCTTCTGTTCTATCATTTTGCATGAATATGATTGTTATGATCTCACTAAAAAAACATGATGGAAAATTTGCTTGTTAGTTGAAGTTCTTCAGTTTAGTGGCTATTTCTTTTTATGATTCATTCATCGATATTGGGTCTTGGGTCATTTTAATTGCTTTCTAAGTTTGGTGCAGTGTTTCTCTGGAGTGCACTGCAAAAAATTACCCTTAGTTCAGTGAAGATCTGGCTTAATGATTTTAGCATCTCTGTCCAGTCCTACCACACTTGTCTTCAAGCCCTCAGAACCAATGGTACTTTTTTTTTTCCAAAGAAGATGGAAAGGAGGTGAAATAGTAGAAGGAAAGGAAGGGGAAGGGAGTGAAAGGATGAGAATAGAATTTCTGTTTAATTTCTTTTGCGTCTTTGTGTTGAAAAAAGTGGACAGGCACTTAAGAGGAAAATATGTAAATTCTGTGATAGGAGGTATCATATATGTAGATAGATCCTGTGCTTAATGTGCTTTAAATTTTAAAATGCTTACAATTAATGACATGTTTAGATGAAGTTTGAAGATGGTAGTCTATTGGGATAGGGTGTAAGGTTTAGGGGTTTAGAAATTGAAACCATAGCTCGCAAAGTCATGCCAAAAAAAAAAAGGCTAGCCTCACACTATTAGATTTTAATACAGTGAAACCACTTTTTTTATTAACATACCAAACAACTGTGAAATTCATGATGATTTCATCATACTCATAGTGAGAGACAACAAGGCATATTTGCATGCTTGAGTTATGCCTTAACTTAATTAGATTTGGACTTGTAAATAAGAACAGGTGACTTGAATGTGCTTGTTTTCCTGTGGCATTTGTGATGGTGACCATTTCAGTGTGCTTCACTGTTTTAGTGAAAGTGGGAGCACGTTGTCATGCTCTATTATAATTGATTTTGACTTCATGCTGATTTATTCTCTCTGCGAAGCTCTGAAATACTATGTTCCATCAGAGCATTCAACATTACCTGGGAGATCTGCTGCCATTAAAGAGTTCATATGTGTTTGCTGTAGCGTCAGTTGATATCATTTCAACTCATGCCAGTGAGAAGTTTCTCTTTAAGTTTTGCTAGACCAATTTCTGTTGAGCAAATAGATCCAGTCTGTAATGTTGATCATGCAAATTTACTGCAGAAAAAAAAAAAAAACAGCAAGGCCTTTAGAATAAGCAAGCTGATAAATTTTGTTTTAGTGGGCTTTGTGTTACAGTTTCAACTTTCAAGATCCATGATCTACTTTCCTTTGCAAATAATTATTCTG
>Ga0307515_10003301_pt1 | contig 34106 bp, 27 predicted proteins | sample 17_EM_MG_FD_194513 | JGI IMG/M metagenome (GOLD analysis project Ga0307515, IMG submission 194513) | Populus trichocarpa ectomycorrhiza microbial communities from riparian zone in the Pacific Northwest, United States - 17_EM | ecosystem: Host-associated > Plants > Roots > Unclassified | place...
GCCTGGTGTTTCTCATCATTATCTTAATTTCTCGGCTGCGGGACTACGCTTTCGTGGATTATGTTTCGGAAGATTAAATTATGATTTTGGCCCCTTTTTTATCTTGAATATTTTTGTTCCTGCATGAAGCTTAACTCGCCTGGTTCGCGTGAGGTTCTTCGCCCCAGGTCGTATTAGGTATTTTGGGATTTTAAAGCATGAGAGGAGTAAATTGGTACGAAATAGTCCGACTTTCTAAAGTGAGGTCGATGCGCATAAGTGAGATATTTTAATGAACTTACATCGAAATTGGGCTTTTGGAGAGATTTTTTAACTGCGGGTAAAGACCTATAGCAAGTAGATATGACCGGCAGTAGAGTATTACTTTTTCCACGCTGCAGGGAAAGCTTAGAAAGACCGTTCATCAAAAGAAGCTATCCCCAAAAGAACTAACAACCCTGTTCCACCCATCCACGGATGCACCCCAGCAGATACAACACCAAAAATGTATCTAACTGTTGGAAAGTTTTCCGAACATAAAATTTCGCTTCTCAGGTTGGCCGCCAAATGAAGAATTTGCTGACTTGCTGAGAAGCGCACGTTCCCAAGCAATTGGCTGACACGACGTCCAGGCCCATGACGTCACTAAGAGGTGAGTATCGGCTGAGCAGCACCATTTAAAATCCATCCTGGCGCTCAGGAGAGGTCATGCCAGTGTACAGCAAAGGGATATTAAGTGCTTATTATCAAGGGTATTCTCTCCATTCTTCGTCTCTCATCGTGCTTCTCTGGATAATGCACAAATTTGGTTTTTGTTGCCAAATTGGATAGGCGTTCATTATTTCATCTGTTAGGAAACCTGAATTAATGTTTTCTCCTCTTCCACCTCCTAAGGCACCACCGCCTTACACAGAGACGTCAGACATCAGTCCATCAACCTCAAATCCTAGCAACGCTACTGTTACCCCCATTCGCACGCGCACGCGCTCACACCAGGAATCCCAGCCCCTCCCCACCTATGTGCGCAACCGCGACAATGACGAAGAGTACATGTCTGCTCTTCGTGCATGGGCAGAGGGAAAGAAATATGTTACACCGGGGGAGGACGGCACATTTGCAGATTTAAGTATAGCAATGGGTGTGAAATCTGTGGCTTGGTCCGGGCCAATGGCGGTCACGCATGATAGAATAAAAGAAGGAAATCAGAATAAGTTGGATGGAGAAGAAAAGGAAGAAAGGCGTTGGGGATTGCGTAGACTTAGCAGAGTTTTGATGGGGAAGGAAAGTGGGAAGGAACCAAGTTGAGCTTTGGGTTGCATATATTAAGATCAGTGGTCAACCCATAATCTACGGGACGGAAAGACGACAGAAAGAGGAAGGAGAAGGGAAATGTTCTTCGAGTTCGGCCCTTAGGCCATAGTCATGCTCCATAATATGACGCCTGCATATCCAGGTCTCATATTTACTCTACCCAATCTATGATAGCTCGAACACGTCTGTTGCGTCTAGATTAATTTGTAAATGAATGTGACTTTTTTAGTTTCGAAGTTGTCCTATAAATATCTAGTAGTATATGTTTAGGTGATTTAAGAAGTGAACGTTAATAGAGCAGATGAGGCATTGCGGAAATTGTTCCTTGTTTTAAGGAGTTTATTTGATATACAATGTACGAAATTTGGTATACCTGAGAATAAGCCCAAAACCAAGCTCTGAGTCCGTAAACACCGTAGTCCAATACACCGTTATCATAATGAGAACAATAACTGGTTCGTGCGCCGAGAAATCAACAGCGACAACCCTTTGTCCTACTATTATCCTAACCCCTAACGCGATATTTCCACCCTTTTCCTAAGCTCAGAACAAACGGTATCTAAGAAGTTCTCAGCCCAAACCTCCCCATACGCCTCTTATTCTTCTTGCCAATTGCATGTCCTTTTGCATTATCGTCACTCGCTTAGCGTGTATTGCGCATAGATTTGTGTCTTCAAACAGGTGCACTAGGAATGCTTCAGCTGCCTCCTGTAATGCCATGATAGCTTGCGATTGCCAGCGTGGAATTTCGCCTGTGGTTGACATACTGAGTGCAACTTCGCGAACCTATATTTCAGGAATATAATCAGCAATGATTGGTTCTTCGAACGAGCGCGGCATGTCAAGAGGACTACTCACCAATCTTGAAAATGGTAATTTAAGCAGCAGAAGATCTGTACTTTTCTGATACCGTCTGATTTCCTTTAAAGCGAGTGTACCGGGTTTGTACCGTCGCTTTTTCGCGTACGGTATTGGATCGCCAGCTAAAATAATTCCATTGTTAGCTATATAGACATTCCTACTGAAAATTTTGCAATCGCTACAAGCGCATTAGGATCGACTACATACGCTGCACGTCGCCCCTTCTCTTGCCTAAACTTGGCCTCCCCCCGCTTGGTCTGCCACCACTTGACCTGCCTCTACTTGGTCTGCTGCCACTTGGTCTACCACCGCTTGGTTTACTAACGCTTGGTTTGCCAACGCTTGGTCGACCACCGCGTCCCGGTCCGCTGAAACCCCCACGTGTTGGACGGCCTGTAGGTAGTTTTGGAGGCATATGGATGTTAAACGCGCCGAAGCGCAGCTAGAGAACGTCGAAAATTTGAGAGTTAGGATAGGTGAGTGGTGAGGGTTGAATTATTGCGCAAATATCATGAGAAATAGAAGTCGCGATTGGGGTGGCTGGGAACGCGCTAAACTATGCGCCGGACGCTGCTGTTCTTTAATTGAGCGCGAAGATGTTTTCGAATTAGCAGAATGCTAACAGCGTCCAAAAGCAATGGTGATAGAAGTTACTCAATGAGGGTTGATGCATGCGCGGGTTAAACCAAGCGTGATGGATATGAGCTGGTACAGGTCGGCGATGCGGGCTGTTGTTGTGTCGAGATCACCTCGAGTGGCTGGAAATGAGCAGGGGGGTTCTTACAGTCACGTGGACCACGGTGTTTGATTTGGATGATCTGATAAGACCTTACTCAGCCTCACGGGCGGCCATGGATCTGTCTACGTAGCCGTTTGCAAGAGCGGCAATTGTCTTTAACAGCACGAGACTGCTGGCACCTTTTGTTGTTTTCACCTTGGGCTAAAAGGTTGCCTCTCGCTGATATTCCGCATACCTCTCCACCTCATTAAGGCTAACTATCTTTGCATCTGTCCTTTGTTTCCGATTAACATCACAGCACTTTTCGTATCATGGCGGCTATACTTGGTGGCGGGGACGGCGTGATGGGTAACCAGTTTCCTCTGGAGCAGTGGTTTTTCGAAATGCCAGTGTGCACAAGGTGGTGGATGACGGCTGCACTGGGAGCAAGTGTGCTGGTTCAGTGCCACATACTCACTCCATTTCAGTTATTCTACAGCTTTCGGACCGTGTTTTACAGAAGTCAGGTACGACAACGGCACCTCTGACTAGATGAAGGTCTCTTGCTGACCATGTTATATCAGTACTGGAGGTTAATAACTACATTCTTCTACTTTGGCCCACTCAGTCTGGACCTCCTCTACCACATCTTCTTCCTTCAACGATACTCTCGGCTCCTCGAGGAATCATCCGGCCGTTCGCCAGCACATTTCTCCTGGCTCCTCACATTTGCGTCGACTCTGCTTCTCTGCATTGCGCCAATGTTTTCTATGGCATTTCTCGGCACAGCGTTGTCGAGCACTCTGATATACATTTGGAGTAGGAAGAATCCGGACACAATGCTGAGCTTTTTGGGACTCGTCGTTTTTCGTGCGCCGTACTTACCTTGGGTGCTATTGATGTTTTCTTTAGTAGTGCATGGGACCGTGCCGAAAGACGAGATGTGTGGGATCGTGGTTGGCCACAGTAAGCGTCGTACTAGAATGCAGTCATAGTATCTGAGCTAACAGGACAACAGTATGGTACTTTTTTAACGATGTGTACCCACCACTCCACGACGGACATAGCCCATTAGATCCGCCATATTGGTGGATTCGACTTTTTGAGGGAAGACCCGCAGAACCAGAGGTTGACCTGAACACCAATGCAGAGCCTATTGATCACGACATAGCGGCTGCAGCAGCGCCTGAAGTCAGGTAGCGAAAGGAGAAGGCCGTTCATAATTGTCTATTTTCCCCCAAGACCCGTGCTTTACAGATGGGCTTGTACTCAAACTACAGCAGGTGGTGCATTTGGACGAATGCATTGGTTGACAGAGCTATGCCTTGTATATTGCGATGTTCTGCGCGAAGCTTTTAGGAAGCCAATTGGAACATGCACAGAAACATCGACTGCCAATCAAGATGGCATCCCTCCTCATGTCCCCAGCCTATGACCTATCCGGAAGCTTGTATGGCTTGTTTACAATCGGGCCTTCCTTTTTAGGTATAGCTCCTAGCTTGGCATATAGATGGACCTGCATCGCCATAGTGGCATCCTTGAATCTCGGGGTTTCGCCTTCTAATTACGATCTTGTTTCAGCGCTTAATACAAGAGATTATCTCGGAGCTCACCGATGATCTTTCATTGTTTCTCAAACAGTGACAATTTAAAAGATGGGGGTATCCTCTTTCCACAAGTCCGTTGCGGAGCCCCCATTTAGTAGTTTAAGCTGTCGTCCACCATGGCTAAAACACTTCTCTTTACTGCACCTTTTATCTTCCAAACCCTTCCCGGCGTTAACGCGTGGGGTACCCTTGGTCATGATACAGTGGCGTACATTGCCCAGAACTTCGTCACGTCCGCCACTAAGACGTTCTGCCAGAACATCTTGGGTGATACTTCGACATCTTACCTTGCCAACGTTGCCACTTGGGCGGACACCTACCGTTATACTGCTGAAGGCAGTTTCTCTGCGCCGTATCATTTCATCGATGCTGAGGATAATCCGCCGACGTCATGCAATGTCGATTACAATCGCGACTGCGGAGCGGACGGTTGTATTGTTAGCGCTATTCAGAATTATGTTTGTCGTCCGTTCTTGTTGCCATGCCTTGCTGTTCTCTCCGTGATTGCTTGAACGTGAACCTAACCAGACACGACCGGCAGACTTCAAGAGTGACCGATTCATCATTGTCATCTACTGAGGTGACCAAGGCGCTGAAGTGGATTGTCCACTTCGTTGGTGACATCCATCAACCTCTGCATGACGAAGCACTCGGTATGCATGTCTCAAAAAGTACTTCTTGCTATATGCTCTAATGAATCTTCCTCAGATGTCGGCGGCAACACCATTGACGTAACTTTGTAAGGAATATATTATCTCGCAGCGAGTCTTCCCTTTATCCAGCGATCTCCTGTTACTTCAAACTACCTTCCATTTTTCCAACGGGCCATTACCTTCATCCAAAATCACCTGCCCAAATCAACTGACCCCTCCTAGCGATGGCACCTCAACCAATCTCCATCACATTTGGGACACCAATATGCCCGAAAAGCTCGTGGGCGGCTACACGCTCACCTACGCCTCAAGTTGGGCCTCGAACCTAACGACACAGATTAAGACAGGCGCCTACAAGTCCCAGAAGGACTCGTGGCTTTCTGGCATTGACTTGAGCGACCCGGTTACTACCTCCATGGGCTGGGCGAGCGACAGCAATGCGTTCGTGTGTAGCACGGTACTCAAGGGTGGTGTTAGCGCTGTCAGCGGTAAGGAGCTGGATGGGGGCTATTACAGCACTGCAATCCCGGTTATCGAGCTGCAGGTTGCGAAAGGTAACTCTAGCTGTCCCGAGTCTTGAATGCAGAACAGAGAAGAGAAGCCTTGGCTGCTCTCCCTTTGCTTGCTCTCATATCTGTAACGTGGCTATTTATAGGGCTGCTTGCTAATGTCTGCACGTATCAATAGCTGGCTACCGTCTCGCCGCCTGGCTCAACCTCATTGCGACAGGCTCCCCTGGACTTACGGTTGGCAAGAAGCCGCGAGGTGCGACACCGATCGAGCCCGTTAAGGTGCTACCAAGGGATGAGAATGCGGAGATGAGTCCCGCGAAGTTGGCGAGGATGGCTTATGGGCATAAGTGTTAAACGTTAATGATGACAATGTAATGATGAGAAATGAAAGTGGTTTTGAAACTTGCCTGGCCAAGGGCTAAGGATGGAGGTGTCATGGAATGGGTTTATGGGAGTATCCAGTTCGTTCGTTACGATTCAGAGGACGTATATGTTTGTCTTTAAATATATTCTTAGCATAACAGCACTTCAAACAAGATCAAGCCTCAGCCCCGACAATCTAATGTCAGGTTAATATATTTTTATTTAGACTCTAAAGTTCCGAGGCTGCAATTCGCTGCGGGTCTTAATGTCCATGCATGTGGCCGGTAAATTCTAACGACTATCCTACATCGGGCTTACAAAATATGAGTTTTAACTCATCTGCTAATGCTAAATGCTGCTTACCACTGAATGTGCTAATGATGGCGATGATTCAGTTGTCTCCAACTCCCTCTCTCAGTATCCATGGCTTCTCTAAGACCTCTCCAGTACCACCGTCACTGGTCACATCTTGCTCAATTTCTCCTCCACGGCTTTCCTTATATCGAATGACACGCTGCCACCCCTTTTCTTCCTAGCTTCCATCTCTTTCTTCACCTCAGCAACAATCTCCTCCATCTCAGCTTCCGGATCATCCGGAAGGCCCAAAGTGGGCGCCTTCTGCATCCTCTCCTTCTCTTGCTCCTCCTTGACGACTTCCTGAATTTTCCCCTGATTCCGCTTCTTGAGCTGAATCTGCAGCTTCTGCTTCACAGGCGAGAATATGCAGCCGAAGCAGATGGCAACTCCGATGAGGCAGTAGCAGTAGACGCGAACCCAGACGAGCCAGGAGCCAGAAAAGGTGAGGAAGATGAAGGGCGCAACAGTGAAGGAAAAAGCCAGCTGGGTTACAAGGGTTGTGAAAATGTCGTAATAGCGTTTTTTAGGTGTTGGGGAGACGCCGTCGGGTGTGAGGAAGAAGGGTCGGAGAAGACGACGACCGTCTGGTACGATGGTTATCATTGTATTGGCTAAACATACTCAACATTGTGAAGTACTTACTTTTAGCAATTGTTTGCAGTAGCGATGCAAGGACAAAAGTCATGTAATAACCCGGATAGAAGCCGTGCCAAAAGGCGCTTGTGACAAATGTGGCTAAGCTGGCGCGGAAGCCAGGTTTCTTTCCCTTGGGCGTAACGCGAAGGTACACATAGTTTCGTAGCCAGTGATTGGCGTTAATGTTCCAATTTCCAAGGTAGTCACGGCTATTCTGAGCAGTCTCGATAGCGAGGGGCCGGACGTTTTGTAGACGATCCCACTTAGCGCGGCTAGTCTTCGGGTCGATACCATTGTAACCAATACCAGATAGTATACAGGCACCCTCAGTAAGCGACCAGACGCCATAATACTTCATGCGTGTGGTCAAGCCGAGCATATGAAGGATCCAGACGCGACGGAAGAAGCTGTACTTCATGTGGTCGTCGCCAAGGAGAAAATCTGTGTAATACCAACCGGAGAATTGGAGGAAGGCAAATATCCAGAGCAAACCATACCCAGCTTTCCAGCTGGCAGGTGTGCCGCTGCGAGGAATCTTACGCTTCTTACGGGTCGGAGGCGCTTTGGACGGATCGATGCCGGGAGGAAGCTGGAACATGGTGGTACTGATGTAATGACGATAGTCTACGTAGTCAAATGCTGGCCCAGCGAATAGCGAAGGGAAGAAAAGCTGTTACGGCATGTCAAATTAGACGGGTAGTTAAAGATCCTCTTCGTCTTACCACATAGCCAGCGTAGTCAAGCAAGCCTGGGAGCTCTCTGATCACTCGCTCTTTCTGAAAGTCTGACAGCTCTGATTCAGGTAACCGCCCATCGTGAACATTCCAGCAAAATGCGGTGAGCTACAATACGTCAATTTTCCCTCCTCTAGTGCAGTAAGGTAAGGTCCGTATCACCTTCATGACTAGAACCATTTGCGCTCCTAAAAAAAGTAAGGATCAGCGATGTGTCCACGATGGCTGTGTGAAATCTACAAACCTGTGACATCTATAACTCCTGGATCGTTTAAGATCTGACGGTAGATGTGGCCGATAGACATGTGTCCCATTAGGAAAACGAAGCCAATCCATGGCATGAACGGAGAGTCGATGTACGCCGCAATAGCATATGCACCAACAGAGCCCCAGAGAAGTGTTCGAATGCCATCCCACAAATCAAATAGACCGACCAAATAAAACAGAGATACTCTATAAGGAATTAATAACGGCAAACAATGATAACAAGAAGTAAAGTTTACCCTATTATGAACAGATTTTTCTGCCATGGCGCTTTGTCCGGAATTCGCTTAAGGACAGCGGCAAGTGGATAAGAAAGAATGAAGGAGAAGATGAGTTTAACTAATTACGTGTTAATATGTAAAAGATTCATAGCATTCTCAGGTTTTAACATACGCTCATCTGTGGAAGCACCTAACGCATTGGCTACGTAGGCGAAGGCTATAGGATTATATAAGTATGTCATCTGATTAGACACGGAGAGGTGGACAGCTCACGGGTGTTGATATAGGGAAGCATAGTGGCGATTAACCGCAATCAGTGCGGTATTCGCACAGCAGTAATGTCGACAAAACGTATCCCTAAATCCGTTGGGGAAGAGGGTTGGGATTAAGCAGAGGGGGTAAAGACGTAGATCAAGGCCCGGGATTCGTGCTGAAAAGGCTGACAGGTGGTAGGATAGATCACAAGGTGCTCTCAGCTGTTAAGGCACGCAACAAGCGAGTGTGCGGTACGTGTATTGGTGACGTCGGTTAGACCCTGCCAAAATCACATCAATTATTCTGCCGAAACGTGGGCGGTGAGCAAGTCACCCGGGAAAAGCTCAACACCACAGATGCATCGCCATACATCACGAACATCATGAGCTCCGTTTACAACCTCGAACCCCAGCCGACTGCTAAAGTCCTCCTCCAAACAACCGCCGGCGATATTGAGCTCGAACTCTTTGCGAAACAGACTCCCCTCACCTCCCGAAATTTTCTGCAACTCTGTCTCGATGGATACTACGACAATACGATATTCCACCGCCTGGTCCCTGGATTCATCATCCAGGGGGGCGACCCTTCTGGGACTGGTTCAGGCGGCGAGAGCAGCTACGATGGAGAGCCATTTGCGGACGAGTTCCATAGCCGGCTGAAGTTCAACAGACGAGGATTGTTGGGCATGGCGAATACTGGACGGAAGGATGATAATGGCAGTCAATTCTTCCTTACATTGGGAAATACGCCGGAGCTTACAGGGAAAAATGCTATGTTCGGGCGTGTGGCTGGAGATACCATCTATAACCTGATGAAGATGGGGGAGGCGGATTTGGCTGATGATGAAAGCGAAAGGCCTCTATATCCAACAAAAATTACTGGCGCAGAGATAATAGTCAATCCATTTGAGGATATGGTGAAGAGGATTCGAGTAGTGCAACCAACAGTTGAAGAGAAGAAAGAAAAGAAGAAGCCAAAAAGAAAGGCCGGGAAACAATTGCTCAGCTTTGGGGGGGATGAAGGAGAGGATGGGGAAGCTACGCCTGTTGTAAAAAGAGCTAAATTTAACCCAAAGCTGGTCAGTGCGGGTGAGGAGGTTCCTCGAGTTCCCAGCAACCCGCCGATGCCAAAAGCTCCAGAGAGAAAGCGGGAAATGCCCATAAGAAAACCCGTCCTTGGGTCTCCCTCACTGCCACCTCCACCACGAGCTACCAAGAAGGCAACCCCTCCTCCTTCAAAGAGGCAGCGTTCTCCATCTCCATCAACTTCCCCAGAACCGGAATCTTCCAAGCAAGCCTCATTACTTGAACGCACCAATGCCCAGATCGCGGAACTCAAAGCATCTATGAAGCGCAACACCGGCGGCCCCGTAGCCGCAGCGCCTCCCAAGAAATCCGCTTTAGAAGCAATGATTCCCGAAACCTCAATACGCGGCCGCAAGCGTCGGCCTGGCGCGGCCAGCACTACAGCTGAGCAACAGGTTCTCTCCCTATTCAATGCTTTCAAGTCTAAACTTGAACAAGCTCCTCCAGAAGAAACAAATCAACCCGCGTCTTCAGTCCCGCAACTTTCCGACCGGTCCGACGGCAAAAATGGCGAATCGACGAATGGTGCTCCACAGCCGCCCGCTACGGATGAAGAAGCTGCTCTTTGCGACCTCCACTTTATTGCCAATTGCCAGTCTTGCACATCGTGGGACACACAGGCCGCTACCGATGAGCCTGACGATGATGCGGGCTGGATGTCACACGCGCTGAGCTTTGCCAAGGACCGGTTAGGCAAAGATTTAGAATGGAAGCGGAAAAATGAGGAAGAACTAGTGGTCATTGACCCACGCGAGAAAGCGCGGGAGCTGAAGGAGGAGAAAAGAGGTCGGAGGGAGGGCGCGAAGGAGAGAGTAGGAGACAAGGGGAGAGAGTGGGATCACGAGAGAGGAAAGGGGAAAGAGAGAAGGTAGTGTGTATGTATAATCTGTATAAATAGTACCATGTGAGTGGCAGGAGCACCGAAGAAAGTGAAAATCTTGGCGGAATCATCCACATACTTTAGCAGTTGGTTCGGTATGGACGAATCGGAGATCCAGAATTTTGATCTCTGAAAATTCTGAAATCCTGAAATCCTGAAATCTTAAAAACACGGCCTAGCGAGCTTTTAATTATCCACTTAAACTGTGCTAGCTGTCTCTAGCCTCTCAAGACTTTCCTTCCTCCGCACTTCTCGTATCATACTCAATGCAATTTGATCTACACAAGACGCTGTCACTTAGAAAAACGATGACCGAAAGCCATTCTTCATACAAACTATACTAGGTATGAGCTTGATGCCCCGGAATTTGAGCCAATGAGCGGCATAGGCCAATCTAGCCAACTGTCCCTAGAGAGAAAAGAAAAGGAACTTCCAAGGATCCAGCATCGAGAAGTAGTTTTGCCTAAGTAACAAGCCATGGCCATACAGGAAGTGCCCCAGCGCTTTAAGCAAGGAACGAATGATAAGCAACCCCAAAAGCGTGCTTGCAAGGCTCCAACCACCAACTGTACGGCGTTACGCAGCCCTCGAGCTAAAGAAAGGAAAGAAGACACTACCAGATTATCGCTATTGCCAGACCGACCGTTCCTTATGAACCATCATTCGTCATTCCCTCACGCCATACCCGAGCGTCGCCATCTCGAAGCCACCTCAAATATACTCCCCCTGGTCAGTATAATTGGAGTATTCACTCTCACCAACGCTACTGCCCTCAGTACCAAACCCTTCATCGCGCTCATGCTTCGCTGCAGCACGCCTGCTCACTTCGCGACGTGTGCGTGGGCGGGGCGGCACTGGTGATGCGTTCCCTTTAGCATCATCCCTTTCATCACTGTCATTGTCGTCAACAAAATCACCAGGATTGATAAAGCCACCTGCTTCCGCGGAAGCATGAGGTTGTGTCATATTATGCGCAGCGCTAAACGCAATTGGCAGAGGGGCCTGACGGCGGAGGTGGACTGGGGTTTCCTGAATGCTAGAATCCACATAGACAACGTCGTTATCGTAAACAACGTCTCTGGGATAGCCCGTGTTTTGATTATAATTGACGCCAAAGTTACCTCCATAAGAACCGTCAGCGCTGCCTTCGTCAGCCTGCTCGGAAAAGAGGGCCTGGTAAGCAGTCCGGTCGTCTGATTCTAAGGTCTGTGTGCCAACAGCAGGGTAGTTGTACACACTGCCATAACCGGTCTGTAGAGCATGGCTGAAGGTCGACTCTTCGTTGGTATCAAGTTCAGACGTCGTGACGGTGCCAGGCAAATCTTGACCATATGAATAGCTTTGTTCAGAACCGCCAATCACTGGAGCCTGGTTTTGACCATGGTACCGAGCAGGGAGGTTATTGTCAGCAGCCTCACGCTTGATAGTGCCAGTCTTCAGGGCGGAGCCAGTATCTATTGATGCAACACCCTGGCTTCCACGACCAGTGCTGGGGCTGCCGTTTAGTTCTCGGGCCTTGCGTCTGGAAACATGGACTGGAGGTTCGACATAGGCATCGCTAGACTCCTCTGCATCGCTAGATTCCTTATTCGCCTTGCGCTTTTTACTGGCTGGGGTTGTCTTGCCAGTAGTGCGCTTGTTCTTCGGAGTAACAGGTGCAGAAGAGCTGAGCTTGTGAGGAGTGACATTAGTGTTTTCCAGAGCACGACCGCCTTTGTTCCTTGGTGAAGAGGAGCCTATAGAGGTGCGAGCAGACGCCTTGCCAGATGCCTTGCCAATCGTCTTGCCATACTTCGCTGCTGCAATCCGGCGAATCTTCACAAAGCGCTCGGTGATCGAGCGTGCTGTAGGGATATCACCCCTATCAGTGGCTGTATTTAAATTAGGTTAGCTAGCGGCTACAGTAATTTGTGTCGATTTTTCATGAGTCAGGGAAAGATCAGGAAAAATCTAGGTGATAGAGATTTCAAGATGAGTGAAGACTTACGCCAAGCCGCTACGATCAAATCCGGGTCGATTTTGAATGGATGAGTGTCCAGAAGTAGAAGGAGAAGCTAACGCACAGTGTATCATTAATTTTACGACCTTTGCACAGCTGCTTAAATGGGGATAAAACCACGAATTGTGGTGGTGAGATTTCGCGCGCCATGGGAGGGCACGGAAATGGGGAGTGGGAGAGCATGAACACACCAACTGATCCAACTCGGGAATCCACTTGATAGGCATGTTGAACTAAGTATCTTCGAAACGATGTACTACGGATAGTTTACTATATTCACAGGTCAGCGTCGATGACTTCGACAGGGCTCAATATCAATAGAAGAATGCACCAGAGAAGGTGAGGAACGTGATACAAGACGAGTATGCTGATCTTGCGCTCGAGTTGATTGGAAATTGATACGTGATGCTTGGGAAAAGTAAAGCAATAGTGAGACCCGGACTCTGGATGAGAACGGCTACAAACGCAGACGGGCTTCGATTATGGTGCTCTGGAACATACCAGATGCTAAGCAGAGCAAGAGCTCTACTGTCTCGTCCGGTCGGTGAGAGCGGCGCGCTTCCAAGAAGGATGAAAGTGTTGCGAAGGGTGGAAGAGTGAGGTTGAGAGGTTGAGAGGGTGGAGGGGTGGGAAGGTGAGGTAAGATGAGGAGAGGATAAGACGAGGGATAGAAAGAGACCACGACATAAAAAAGAGAGAAGTGAATAAGGTGAAGCAAGAAAGGTGAATGGAATTGCGATGACGCCGCCGCCCAACATGAGCGTTTAGACTTGCCATTGTAATTTTCCGGTTACATCTCTATTCCAAAGCCTGAGAACCACACAGCATCCACCTCTCGCTGATGTTCTTCCCGGGCTGTAGGTGCGTATTTTCTGCAAAGCTCAATAATCTTGACAAGTGAATCCATCCCGACACTAATTCCACTCCTGTCGCATCGGGACCATCCAACCCACCTTTACCAAACGACTCACCATTCCACCTAAGCACGTGTTCCTTATCCCATAGCACCTCTACACGTGAATTACCGACTAAAAACACCGGCTCTTGCCATTTCACATGATAAGTCTGCTGGCGGCTTTTTAGCGACGCAAACACCGGGATTGCGGCTTTTCAACCTTTCAATCCAATCAACCCACAGCCCCCCCCCTTCCGAGTCTTAGGTTTTCTGGCTGCACTGGCTGGTGCTAACGACATGTTTGGGAAGAGCCGGCAATATGGCCATCGTTGTAACCGGCTTCGCGTGTCGGCGTGTGGTCTTGTGCATTTGCGTTGCGCTAGCGGTCCCGGCCGAGGACCCATGGTTCCAGCAATCCTTCGCGTGTGGCGCCGTTACAGTGGGAACGAGCCGCTAAGTCCCTGCCAACCTTGCTGTAACCTCATCAGATCCCCAACATCTGTGAAATGTTTTATGATATATGTACAGTCACCAACAATGTTGTTCGTTGTATCGAAGCCACAACGCAATGTCTAGTTTAGGGATTGACCTCCTGTTTCAGCAGTTTATTCATTATTGGGGATCTCTGGTTGTTGTTCTATGTGATTTCGTGACCGTTGTTGCATATCAGGGATGCATATAATCAATATAATCGCCCAAAATTGGTAATTATGATTACATAAGGACTCCAATTCCGAGCCGCCCGGCCTCTAGGTATGCGATTATATACCCAGGTACATAAGTTTTCTGTTAGGCTCCAGATGAGCGTAACATTAGAACGAGTCAATCTATTCAACCTTAATATTACCCGGTACTGAAGATATTCCAGAAGATTGGATAGACATACCAAAACGTACGAGACACCCTCACCGTATTCCCTTTAATGTTGGTGTATGGCCATTAAGTCCACCTAAGATTAGTTATCAGATTTATTCCTCTTGTTTCACAAATTCAACTCGGCACAAATGTCAACTACAAGCGTGTGCACGTAGTAATCATATAATCGCAAGCAGTTGAAGGGTAAACCTCGAGTTAGGAGTTAAGAGAGTTCCTCATTAATTTCTATGTGCTGCTGCACTAATATTTATACATAAGATAGGGTATATCACCTAATAAGTCCTTCCTTGTATTAATTAAGGGGAAGCACTAAATTACTAATTAATACTTAGGTACAGTACACCTTGCCACGTAATTTTCCGTTAACACACCCCCTTAGATTGCCGGGTATTGGGCAATCTAGATAGAGATTCCGGTGTTATAATTATAATTAGATCCTATAAGGTTTAGGAGCGGATTTTTCCAGTAGGCACAGCAGATTGTTATATATTAATTAGATGTCGTATATCCGTTAAGCCCAGCATATTAATAAATACCTAATAGAGTTGCTTAGTTAGTAGTTTGGTTAGTCCATTAGCTAGTATCTCGCTTAACGGGACCTATTAAACCACAAACTTTCCATCTTACACTTCTTAACATAGCCAGAATTGATGGATATCGATATATCTTAGTTTAGTGGATATAGTAGGGAGTTAATTGCTCACTATTTATACAGTCTGCTAATTATCGCATTCTATCTAGAGCTCCTGCTTAGGATTAAATTGTATAGCTTTAAAGATCTAAGCCATATATTGCACCTCTTTACCCACATACGATAGGGACAGAAGCTCTACCTCAGTTATTAAGGTGCTTACGGTTTTCTGCTTAAAGGATTACCATATAATAGGCCCGTTAAACAGCTTAATTAGATAGCCTTATAAACTCCATCTAGTTAACATATTATCCATAAAACTAGCATCTACTGCTATCTTTAGAACCTAGGTTTAATCGGTCTTATAAGGGTTAATATTTAAGTATTTAATTGCAAGGTATTAAGTTGCATTAAGATATACAATTACTTAATATACCTCCGCAAGATAAGCTTAAGATAGGTTTTGCATAAATTCTATAAGCTTTGTGGCTATATAGGCAATATCTACCCTAAGAGTCGTTGCTAAATAGATAATAGATCCTATCCGAACTTAATAGGCGTTAATTTCCCCTAGTATTGCTTCACCTTTAAATGGTTTAAGGTCTTGTCCTAAGAGTAGTATAAAGGGTAATTTTACATATTCCTAATTAAATTAGGTAATAAGTTTATTGATATATTAATCTTAAAAGAGATATAGGCGTTAATTTAGTCTATCTCTAATAATGCGGATATTAAGAAATTGGTTAAATTCTTTTATCCTTTAGATTTTATAAGTGTTTACGAGGTTTATTACTAATTCCTCCAGATTATTAAGATAGGGTTTTATTGCCATAAGAAGGATATTATTAATATAGAAGAATATCATAATAGGTTTAATTAGATGGATGTAGAGGCATAGCTTATTAGGTATAAGTATTAGACCTAGGCGGCGTAAAGTGGCTAAGATCTTAATAAACCATAACTTTAAAGATTTTCAAAGTCCATAGAGGGCTTTTCGGAGTTTTAGAACTATATCTTTCCTTCCTTCCTTATAGCCCTTAGGTATTATAATATAGACTTCCTTATCAACATTAGTATTAATAAAGGCATTAACGGCATCTAAGTAGATAACCTTAAGGTCAAATGCAGTAATTAAGGCCATAAGTAATCTAAATGTCCTAAAGGTGGCAGTAATAGCGTAGACATCTCATTTATGTACGCCTAGTTAGAGATTACCTCAAATACACAGTCTGGCCTTAAATTTTGTAATATAACTATCTGTATCTTCCTTATAGGTAAATACCCACTTTATTGGGATTGCCCTTACTCCTAAAGGTAAGATAACCTCGTCCTATATATACTTTGTAATAAGGGCTCGCATCTTACGGTGCGCTACTACTCAGAAGTATTAGGCTATAAGATGGTTCATCATCTCTTTCTAGAACTTTAGTGGTGGTGGCATCTCGTTACAATGGCCATAGCTTCATATTATTATAATGGCGAAGGCCCTATATGCCTACTTATATATAGGGTCATTATCGGGTTCTTATAGGTTGTCATTAGAAGAGAAGAATGCCTTTTAACGTAGATCTTAATTTGGTATTTCTATTGCCTTTTATATTTAGGTTTTCTGATGTTTAGATCAACGCTTAGGTTCTTAAGTTCCATCTTCTATACCTTCTCCACCCCCTAATAATAAAGCAGTCCGTTTGTTTAATTCTATAGATAGGTTTATAGGTAGTTGGTCCTATTAAATATTAGGTTAGGATACAGTCGGATATCAATCGGATATTAATAGTTCTCTATTAGATATAGACGGATATTATCTAGGAGTAGAAAGAGGTGGAGTAATAAGTAGGTTCAATTCGTCTTCCTTCAGGAGTTCTAGAAGGAGAGTAAGAGGTAGATATAGAAGTATAGGTGGCTATACATTAGCCAGTGCCTCTGCATCTTTAATCCAGTTAACTTCGTCTTTAAGAAAGATATCCACGATATCTTGAATTCTCCTAATTTCTTCCATCTCTTAAACTAAGATATCTCTTGGGTTTATATCGGGCCGATAGCGTTAAGTTTTATTAACCTTAATATCTCGGGTTTAAATTACTTAGTTAGTAATTAGTGACCATACTTAATAGATATTTAAGGCCTTAAAGCCTACTAAGTAACCCTTTAAGGCTCATAGATTAAATTTGCTAAGTTAGTTACGCTTCTTACTAATAATTAGGATGTAGGTAAGGGAGCCTAGAATCCGAATACCGTAGAGGTTGGGTTTCTTTCTATATAAGTACTTATATGGAGTTCTCCAGCCTAGGGAGCGGATAGGCGTTCGGTTAAGGAGATAGATACCTACTATAACAATCTCGGACCACAGGTATTTAGGTAGGTTTGCCTTATATATTAATGCCCTTCCTCTTTCAGAAATTAACCTTCCTAATCTCTCTGCTGGACTATTCTGGTTAGAGTTATAGGGGGTAGATACCTCCTATTTAATCCTATCGTCTCTTAAGTAGTTTTCAATAGTATCTCTAATACCTTGCTCATTATTAGATCGAAACCATTTTATGCCTCCTATTATAAACTTCTTTATAAAGGCAACTATTACTTTAAAGATGGGAAGTAAGGTATACTGTTAATGATTCGGTAAGGGCCAGGTACGGTAGTATTTAGTCTTCTTACACCAGAAGTAGGCGATACAGGTTACTCCACTATAACCTCTTCCCATTATAATGATATTAAAATAGATGCGTTTAAAGGGAGTTCTTACTTATAGTGTTAGTAGGCGGCGTAATATCTACTTTTAAAGCTTTGCTATAATACATGGCTCGTATAGTAGTTATCCAAATTCGGAAGTCTGTTTCGGTACTTCAATTATTGCCACCCCCTTAATAGCAAGTAGTAGGTTAGATATGGATTCCATATCGCAATGTCCCATTTATTAATACCAAACTTTCTTTATTCCTTGCTGCTTAAATTATTCCCTTAAGTTAATAGCAAAGATAGACAGATTCTTAACTTCCTAAGGTTGCCCTTTTAGGAAGTAAAGTCTACCGTGCTTAATCAAATTTAAGAATAGCTGCTACGTGTGGCGATAGACCAGTTAATTCTTTTCTTAATTAATCTTTATGCCTGTATTAAAGAGAGCATTACCATAGATAATATTGGTATAGAAGCCTGGGTAGTAGGCAACCTTCCTTAAGATAAGGATCCTCTTTCTTTTTCCATATTTAAGCGTAAGCCTAGCTTCTCCATATCCATAGATAGTTAAGGAGTTGTCTCCTATATTAATGGTTATGGGCTTAACTTCCTTATAGTTGTAGAGGTAATTAATGTTATTAGTGATGTGAAGCTCTGCTCCCAAGTTATAGAGAAAAAGGTTTTTAATGTTAAAATTAGCCCCAGATGGCAATACCATAGCAATAGTTAGTAGCGGTAATTGGGTACGTTGAGGCTCTCCTCTTTAATTCCTTTTACGTAAAGGTGGTTATAATTTTAATAGTGGTAATTTAGCGAAGGTCCTCTTCTGTTCTATATATATTGTCTTACCTTCTTCCGTTTTAAAATATGCTTAACATTAACGTTTGCGGCGCTTATTAACCACCCATCTATTTAGTCTCAATTCTTTAAACAGGTTCCAGCATTGCTCTATAATATATTCTCTACCACATACTAGGCAGTATTCACGATCTTATAATAGATGTTTAGGGTTAGTAGGTTCACCTAAAAAGGTAGGGAATACTACTGCTGCTTTGCGTTTCAGTAGTTAATAAAAAACATTAAATTTCTTAATAAGATCTTTAAGGGTAATATTAAGGGTGTTCTCCTTAGCCTATAAGCTATAGGCGCTAAAGATGCTTAGATTAATATCTTAATATGCTCTAATAAAGTAACGAATAAGGTATTTCTTTATTACTTCCTTAAAAGGGTCATCAATTTTTTCTACTTTCTTGGCAATGGTAAGGTAGAGTTGGAGCCAGGCCTCTAGACCTAGGCGCTTAGGACCTTGCTATAGTTAGTCAAGTTCGTTATCTAAGGCTCAACAAAGTTAAGCATTAGATAGTTTTGCTATATTTACTAACAGTTTCAGCATAGTGTAAGGGTTTGTTATATTATCAATAAAATCCTAATAGTTTAGACCTGCTGTAGTATGGATAAGGGTATTAAGGGCGGTAAGGCCCTTATTTAACCGGATATACTCCTTATAAGCCATCTTATAGGCATTCCACCTGCCTATTATATCTGTCTTAACAAGGAATTTTTCTAGAGAATTATTTAGGGTTGCTGGAGTAGTAGGTATATTAGATAAGGTTTAAGAGAACATTTCTAAGGGTTCTGATTTAGGAACTGGTTAATTTAAAACTGGTTAATTTTATTCCTCCTAATTTATATTTAATACAGGAAGGGTTTATTCCTTTATATAGTACTCTAAATCCAATAGGGTATTAACCGGTAGGTAAGTTTCTTCTAGGTTAACATATCTCCAAATACAACGTGCTTTTACTTTAGATTTAATATAATTGTACTATAGAATCCAGTCTTCTTGTGTAAGAAGTCTAATAACTAATATATTTAATAATATGGTGATAATATTAATAATAGAAGGTGTTGCGAGATAGTATAAAAGAGAGGTTATTACCGAATGCGGTATAGCGTGATAAGTTAGCGAGACTAAGACTCTTAATTGTTAACTACAAGCGTGTGCATATGGTAATTATATAATCGCAAGCAGTTAAAGGGTAAACCTTAAGTTAGGAGTTAAGAGAGTTCCTCATTAATTTCTATATGCTACTACACTAATATTTATATATAAGATGGGGTATATCACCTAATAAGTCCTTCCTCATATTAATTGAGGGGAAGCACTAAATTACTAATCAATACTTAGGTACAGTACACCTTGCCACGTGATTTTCCGTTAACAACAAATAAATTCGAGTATCGTATTTCTCTACCAAAGGTAGGCTATGTAACATATACTGCTGTAGTACATCTCATTGGTGCGGATGTTCAGGCACTAGGAGTGCCATCGCCGCGGTAACCTACATCATATACTCGCTTTCAGTGTCAGTTCCGCTCTCTAGCAGAGTCTTGACACTTTTAGTAGCTGCAATAGCACTCTTACGTGAGGTTTTAACTATCCTCCCGCTCCTCACAGCTGTCGTTTTCATCAGCAATTCTGTAGTGGCTCCAGCATCGGTCCAAACATACCATCTTTGTCAAGTTCCTTCTTTAAGCCACGGGCCTTGGTCGGACCGGCAATCCCAGCAGGAGCGGAGTCAATGAGTTCTTTTGCCAATTTCTTGTGGGACCGCAATTGTCCTTCAACAGCATCATAAGTGGCACCTTGTCCATAAAGGCGGGCGATATCGCTGCAGTTCAACTGAGAGAATATCGATGTCAGTGGCCACGGTGTATGCTAGAGCTAGAAAGCGCGCGCAATGAAGTTTTAGAAGGGCGACTGGCTTACCTTCGCCCCTTTGCTTGTAACATCCGCAATAACTGCAGCCAAGAGCCGATCTTTGCTTGCCTGGTCCTTCCAGTTGACCATTTCGCCGGAATCCCTTGCTCAATCAATAAGAAAAACGAAAGCAGCACATGAGAGCGTCCTCACTAGATCTTACGAAAGCGGTTTGCACAAAGTGGCTTCGGTTGTTCGAGCAGAAGTTATTTTTCCTTGTTGTTGTTAATGGTCGTGTAATAGGAGATGATGAGAATGAGAATGGGCTGCTCACTGTAACTCTCAGGGGGTAACACTGTAGAATGCTACGAGTATTCTGAAACTGTGGTTGCTGGAAGTGTGTCTGTTGACAGCAGTGTTGTTGAGGTTGCTGCATAGGAGAGGAGGAGGGACGCTAGGCGGTAAACATTCTGTTGCGTGACCCCCGTGTGTGGGCTAGCCCCTAGTAAGCGAACACTAGTGGTTCACAATCAAGTTCTAGAAGCTAGAGTGAGCTTAGATGTGTCAATTGCAAGATTAAAGTACGCTTGATATTTGGGCAAATTTTAATGCTCCAAGGGGCTGTCGTTCTGAAACAGTTCGAAGCCATACTATCATATATGAATATTTTGTTGCATTATACGGCCAGCAGATCTTCTGGATAGCATGGGAGGTTCTCTGTGAGACCTGTCACATTCACATAGCTTTCATGTGGTAATCTCTGTCTCCTCTTTAAAGTTTAGCGGGGCCCTAACACCTACTCTCTTGCTTAGTCGACCGCCGCTTTTAACGTATATAAAGCGCTTTATTACCTTTACTGCCCTCTCTACCAGCTCTTCCTCTCTTGAATCCCACTTCTGCCTTTACTATACCCCTGCTATAAGGACCTACCCTTAGTACCCTACGCCTACTCCTTAACGCCGACCTTCTAATTATAACTAATACTGAGATGCGTACCCTCTTAGCTAATTCTAAATGTTTAACTATTATTTCTGCTTCTAGGGCCTATATACTACTATCGTATTAGATTTAGGGAAGCCGATATTATATATCCTCTAAGCCTCTCCTTCTCTCTGCCTTGCTTTTCCTTTATTCTTCTCTCTAGTATTATTTTTATAGCTATTTATGTGTAAGGCATATTGCCCAGGTGTACGGTAGGGAGCAGGCAAGCCGAGTATAAGTCAGAGGAGAGTCGATGGAAGAGGACGATATGGTAATGAGGGTAGGCAATAGCCTGAGTATAGAGAGAGACGAACCGATAAGGAGGTGCTAAGGGCTAGCCTTGGCAGCTCCGGAGAGCCCCCGGGCGTGCACCCGAGTAAGGGGCCAAAAGAACCCTTATATTATGTTCTTAGTCTTTACTTCTAATATCTATATAGCCCTATTTTGCCTATTTTCTATTATATTAGTTCTAACGGAGGATTATCTACCCTAGAGTTAAGACACCAACCCAACCCTTATATGTTGTACTGGAAATTGCTTTCGAGTGTACTAATGCGGCGAAAGGACGTGGCCCTCATCCTCTATGGTCTCGAATTCGGCATCGGGAGCTCTTCCCAGTCAATAAAAGTGCTTCTGGATATCGAGTGGGATACGCTCATTATTGTGTCCTACTGTCAATCGGTAGTCCGTGCGCAGGTCAAGAATGAGAAGTCTATCTATTGGAGACGGCCCTAGGGCCTCTATATATACACGAGGGTGACTGAGTCGGTGACTGAGTCAAGGGGTCGGTGACCGAGTCAAGGGGTCAGTGACCGAGTCAAGGTGGCAAAATTCGATTCAGGTCGACGCCTACCATTTAATTTGGAGTGTTGCGGAATTTACTTCTTAAAACTGGGATGGAATTAGACCTTCGAAGCATAGAAAAGGTTGGCGACGCTGAATTAGCGCTTACATCTTGTAGATTGATCTAATTCTCCGGCTTGATTTAGCGTGTCCTGTAGTTGGCATGGCCAAATGATAGTGAAATAGACGTTCCCCGCAAAGTCAGTTGAGTGGGGCTGCGATCTGGTGGACAAACGCGTGTGATTTTCCACAGGACTTGTCTAGTCGAAGCATCCACGCATGCTTTTCTTGATTATGGCTACGTAGGATGAGGTGCCTGATGCTCACCTTGCGAACACTACACCTCTGATTTCCTCCCGAATTTGCGTGTCTTCTGACGTGGATCCAACATCAGGCCTCATCAAGCCCTGGGGACGGGGCATTTTCACATACCCAACACTCGACACTTCTAGATCGCCAAGACTTGCCTTTCCCGGGCCCGCCTGGAGGAAGCAGGTGAAGCGGGAGAATTCGTCGAACGTTAACTTCTTTCCCACTGCCTGTGCTAGGCAACTGATCCTGAAATGCGATGCATGTTGATCTCTTCCCTGAGAAGAATTCGAATGAGATGAAAGTGTGAACCATTCGATAACACACGAACATGAGGTCTGCTTGTTTACGTGGTCTGAAAAAGGTTGATAGAAGCGTAAGTTTTCGATGCCCCATCAGTATTTCTGCCACATATCCTTACTCTATCTTGCCGCAGTTTGACATGCCCGTACCCCCGATCTACCCGCGTGGGGCTCTGACTTTGTTCTTATGGCACAGGAGATAGCATCGCATACTTCGTAAGCCAAAGGTCACTGTACCGCCCATCTTGAGTCGACTGTTCACAAGCACTCTTACGAAGCGACGACACTGTGCTAACTGGTTTCGAAGCCCTCGTGGCCAGGACGAAGAGAGCGACACCAACCGTTCTTATTTTATCGGAGTTTTGGACGAGATGCCTCGGGTTTTTCGATTTTTGATTGAGGCGCCCAAGCCATGCAGAATTCACTAGCAGAGCGTAGCAACAATATCAGATTCACGTCTTCTACGTTTGTCCAATTGACCTTACACAATACTATCGAAGATGACGACGAACCAGATGACGATTTCCCAACTGAAGCTCCCTGCCTCACTCATCCAACAGCCTTTCATCATGGAATAAGTTCCACATGTCACCTTCTCGCCTCTTTGTCGCTCATTCTAATGTTGTTCTTTACGGATTCGACCTGGCCCCTGACTTCCTCTGGCCCCGAGAATAACGACAACGCAATGCAAAGACCCACTCGTTGGTGATCTTGACTGCAAAAAGCACCAGAAAAGTGACCACTAATAGGAATGTGATCGCAATGGTCACTGCGCTGAACATTCGAAACAGTCCTAAGAGACAACGCCAGTGTTCGTCAAGCTGCTCGACGGTCGCCGCTAGTTGCATTGCCCCAAGCATAATCGAGATAATACCGAATAGGAACAGTAGCGGCGGATAAAAGCTGGCGAAATAGTCACCGTATTGTCGATAGGTGCGGTAGTAGTACGGTTTAAAGAGAAGGAGCTTGCAGTAGAAGTTCAGCCTCGTAAGTCGGATTTCGCCAAATCTGAATCTTGCTGAGACCTCTTCATCCCGAACCGCGAGTACTTTCGCGCGCAGAAGACGCCATTGCTTCCAGCTGACAAAATCAGGAATAAGCACCAGAGTCCTGTCCTTTGCGATACGGAAATCGGACTCGTGCTCAATCAAGTGGGCGTAGGACCGAAGGAATCCGAGCGCGCTAGTGAGGATTATGTTATGCCTCAACGCTAATGGCCGCTGAGGATCCAAGAGAAGCTTCTGCCAGAAATTACGCGATAGGAGATATCGGGGCATCGGCTTGATGTGGATCTTGTCATAGAACCAGATCAAGTGGAGCTTTGGCTCTTCCGTGAGTATGATCTCTCTACCCTTGACTCTTTGTCGATGTAGCTGCGAGATATTTGCACTTGATTGTGTGGACATAAGCCACAGGCGGTCTGACATCTGATCTAATTCCTTGCACTCGAGATCGTTCACGAGGAAGGCTGAGAGAGGTTCGACCTTGTCCACCTCCAGATCGGGGTAGCCGGGCAACCATGGTGTGTGGCCAGGGTGGGATGTTTCAGACTCGGCGGGTAAAAGTTCAAGAAAAGTATATGATTTTCCATACATAGTTTTGCGATGTTTTGGCTCTTGCGGCGGCTGAAGGGCGGATGCAAATATGGAATGGTAGGTCTTCGATGGAGCTTGCCTTTGGCAACGGAACTCAGCCTGGGCCAGATTTACTAGGCTACAAACTTAAAATAGAGAACGCCGTTCCACTGCATGTGTGTGAGATATATTTCCGGCCAGAGAAGGCAAAAGGCCTCGATCCCTCGACTCCCCCCTCCTAGTAAACGAGCCACTTAAAGTAAACATCTAGAAGTCCTTGAATGCGGAGATTGCGGTGGCATGATTGATTGGACATTGTAGCGCTACGTCTTCTGCACCCCGTTGGAGAATAGAAGAAGGCAGCCGTGAAAAGGCTGGGTGAGATACCTGGTATAGAGAACACTGTTCCACCCCATGTATGTGCGAAATCTATCCGGTCCAGTGATCTATTTGGATTGGCGTGGCGTCAAATCCACTCCACGTCCTCAATATCTGATTTGACACCAGGCGCGCCGCGGCCCTCCATTGCAAATCTTGGCACAGATATTGTATCACGTGCGTATTAAAAAGGGGAGATCCGGCGCTCCAAGCGCTCCCCGGCCTCAGATCCACGCCACGGCGGCTGCAAAATCACCAGATCCACAGCTAATGCAGAGAGGCGCCGGCCGGCCGCTCTAAATAGGCGCCAATCCAAATACAGCCAAAACTCCTTAATACGATACCGGGTATATAACGATACATTTGGTATTACGATCTACACGCCCTGATCAAGCCTTTTTTGGTGTAACTAACGATAATCTGACTTTTGACATTTTGTTAAGCTCTACCACCAATATCGGTATAACTAGTTGTATGAGAAGGGGGTATATCTGGCCCATAAAGAGGGAAATCTATACCCTTTAGGCTTTAAGATTCACTTTTTACCGGAGTTTTACTGCTTATTCACCCTACACGTGACTCTTGATATAACAATACCATTGGTATTACGATATATTTAGCGCCAAAACCCATATCATACTAAGGAGTTTTGGCTGTAGATCACTGATCCGGTCAAAGAAGGCAGAAGACCTCGATGCCTGAATTTCCCCTCCTGGCAAACGAGCCACTTAAAGCAACCATCTAGAAGTCCTGGAATGCGGAAATGTTGGTGACATTGATTGATTGGAGATCGTGGCGCTCAGTTTTCTACGCTCCGTTCGAGATTGAAGCAGCCGTGAAAGGTTGAAACCCAGCCTGGTGTGAGGAGGACAGAGCTAAGTTTAGCTGGAGACTGCCCCGCCACCCTCTAAACACCGAGCGAAGATATAGAGGTGGCTCTTTTACGCCTGAAAATGCTTTTTCGATCACACCACTTACCTCCAACGGCATCTTAATCGAAGGAATCGGATCCTCGTGAGATACCTTTTGCACCATGACTTCCATTGGCCAGACTCCTGCAGCTGCGCCCCGTGCAGTTCCGGCACGGAGACGAGTCTTTCGAGCTGAAGAGATACCGCGCGAGTGGAACAAGCAACTCCTCAGCGAACGGCTCCAGCAATCATTTCCGGGTCATGATTTTCAGGTCGATTCGCTTTGCAGGCATTTTATTCGGCCTTTAAGCACCGCTCTTGTTACCTTTAACTCCACTGTACCGGAGGGTCTGTCAACTTTGAACAACGGGTCCGATCGTGTAATCGAGCTGGATATTGGCGGTTGTCAGATCATCTTCTGTCACTGCCTTAACTTGACAACTCTGTTTGAGCCTAGCGAAGGAGAATCACTAAAGGCTGAGTATATCTTACTATGTAAATCGTTTGTTACATAGTTAGCTAACTAATTCACAGCTTCATCTTCGTTCACGGGCTCAATGGTCATGCAATTGGGTCGTGGACGGCGCCGAACGGCAAATGCTGGCCGCGTGACTTTCTCGGTCATGACCTAGCAGGGCTTCGAATCTTGTCGTTTGGCTATGAAGCTAATCTAAAATTTGACACTTCTACGTCGCAGCTTTCGGACTTCGGTCTGCAGCTAATTGAGCAGCTTCTGATTTTACGACCTACTACCGAGGTATAGACTGGACGATCAATTCGACGAGTCGAGTGTTTTACTCACGTAGCGCATAGGATAAGGAACGTCCACTGTTCCTCGTTGGTCACAGCTTTGGGGGGACCATCATAAATTGGGTACGTCATCAAGTCTACCTTTCCAAGCTAAGCAGCTATGCACTGACCTTCTCAGACACTCCATAGGTTGTGGTCTCGCCAGAAATGCAATACAGAGTATGGTCAAACTCTGAGTGCGATCCGATGCGCTGCCTTTTTCGGCACTCCTCATCAAGGCATGAACAATGAGCCCCTTGAGCCTCTCACCTTGAAGCGCATCCATTCTTCTATGACGAGAACCCTCCGCGACCTTCAGCCCGACTCAGAACTCCTGAAAATGCTCCGTGATACTTTGACTGAGCTTAGCCCGGATATTAGATTCATCACCTGTGTGGAACAGAAGCTCACCCTCGCACCAGTACGTGAGAAGCGCGTAGATCTGTTAGTGCATCATAACAACTGCTGACTTGAGTTAGTTAATTGACGGTCAGCGACGCGAAAACTATCACGCGGTTGACATGAATGGAGCACGAATATACAGTCAGTCTGAAGACATCATTCCTATCCAGGGGGATCACCGGGAAATGATCAAATTTAGCTACAAAGGAGACATGCACTATCAACAAGTCCTTCGCCAGCTTAGGCGATCTCTAGACAATTGCGGGTCAGCCAATAGCTCAACGGAGAGAAAAGGAATTGAGCTGACATGGTAGATAAGAGCACTCACCGTAGAACAAATGCAAGCTTTCTTAAACTCGCTGCGATTCTCCGAGATCGAAGAGCGTCAAATGACAATCAAGAATGCTTATGAAATGACATGCGATTGGCTCTTCGAGTGTCCGGAATATGTGAACTGGTCGTTACTTTCAAATAACGAGAAGAAAGAAGATCCTTTTCTCTGGATCAAGGGAAACGCAGGGAGCGGAAAGTCGACACTAATGAAATTCGCCTTCACGTATCATCGCAAAAGACAGAGCGACGACCCTATTATCGCATTTTTCTTCAATGCTCAAGGGACGGATTTACAGAAGACAGCCAAGGGGATGTATCGGTCTTTGCTCCTGCAGATACTTCAAGAAACTGAAAGAATCCCATGGGAAGTACATGCCCTCAAGCAATCGATGCGAGGTGGATTTTCAACGTGGCAGACCTACGCACTGAAGGAACTTCTTGAATACTTTATACCCCGTTCTGGCCGGCCTTTATTTTGTTTCATTGATGCGCTTGATGAGTGCCAGAGCTCTGACGTTCGAGAAGTGTATGAATTGTTTAAAAGGCTTGCGGAGTTATGTGCGAAGGAGCAGACTATCTTTAGAGTGTGCTTCTCCAGCAGGCACAATCTGAACATCCCTGCTCAGAACTGCCGAGTAGTGTGCTTAGAGGAGCAAGAAGGCCATAGCCAGGATATCCTCAGATACATCGAGCACAAACTTCAGATAAGACCCGGCGAACCTGCTCAGGCCACTCAACAAGCGCTCAAGCGGAAAGCATCTGGAGTTTTTCTATGGGCAATGCTCGTCGTAGGGATTCTCAACAAGGATTCTGATCGGGGCGGGCGTTCATTTCGGGAGAGACTTGACAGGATACCTGCAGATCTTTATAAGCTTTACCGTCATGTCCTGACACAAGAAAGAGAGAAGGACAGCGAGGACAAGCTACTTCTCTGTCTTGAATGGGTCCTTTTCGCAAAGAGACCCCATACACCGATGGAACTTTACCTCGCTATACTCTCGGGTGTCAGTCCGGAAGCTCTAAGGATGAGAGAGTGCGCCCAAAACCAACCTACGGAGGATTTAGCGGGAAAGTTCGTACTAGATGCATCCAAAGGACTCGTGGAGATCACGCGCGCAGATGCGCCAGTTGTCCAATTCGTTCATGAATCCGTGCCGGAATTTCTACATAGCGATGAGGCCATCAGTCAGATATGGAAGGAGCATCGATCTGTCTTTCGAGGTAAAAGTCATAATCGCTTGAAGCATTACTGTCTTAGATTCTTGGAGGGTTTAGCCACTCCAGTATCCGGAAATCCAGACGAAGTTGAGCTTCCAAGTTATCGCCGCTGGAAAGTTCCACCGTTAATTGATCCCCTATCAATATTTGCAACATATGCGGTGGAAAACATTTTGTATCACGCCAATGAGGCAGAAAGGGATGGCGTCACTCAAGCCCAATTTTTGCAATACTTCCCTTTGACCCAGTGGATCCGGCTCGCCAACACGCTTTCAGGCCAACAAGTGTACACTCCGAAAGCAAGCCTGCTTTATATCCTGGCCGAACAGAATATGTCCGAACTTATCGCAGCCCATCCATGTCGCTTTTCCTATCTTTACCCCGAGCAGGAGCTGTATGGGTCACCATTCTTCGTTGCACTGGCTAAGGCGAACATCGAAACGATCCGGTCATTTTTCGCAATTGAGTTGAAGAGCCCTTCCCGCCCTGTCCATTTCCTCGATCAGCGCTCGGCACCTCAGAAATATGGTGAAATGTGTGAGAGTTATATCGAGACCGTCAAGGAACTACAAATGGATTTCATTTACGAGATATGCAGTGCGAGCAGTCGCGTGCTCTTCAACTACAGGGCGATGACATCATTTATGAAGAGGCCGGGAAACGAAGTTTTGCACCTATTTCTACTATTAACGGGAAGGGCGACCTTAGATAGTGACGAGAAAGCAACGTCACTCTTTAGATGGTCTGCGAAAAAAGGGCGCGTTAGATTCCTAGAGTTATTCTTCGAGGAAGGAGGACTAGATCTAAACGGCGAGGCCGGTACAACTGCATTAATGCTTGCTGCCGAAGAGGGCCATGCAAACATCATCAACAGGCTACTCAGCACAGGCATGAGATTTTTCGACCGGAAGGATAAGCACGGCCGCACTCCATTCTTCGCAGCCGTTTCTAGAGGACATACGGAAGTCGCACGCATACTGTTTGCAAGCGGCAAAGCTGACGTTGAATCCAAAGACACATACGGCCGAACACCGCTTGCGATTGCTGCTCTAAGCGGCAAAGTAGAATCGGTCGCATTCCTTCTCGACCACGGGAGTCTTCATGTCAATGACAAGGACAACGAAGGCCGAACTCCACTTTCACTGGCCGTAGGGAGCCATGTAGACGTGGTGGCTGCTATACACCTTGCTGGCGGGGATCCGAATTCGAGCGATACCGGCGGTCGGACACCGCTTTCTTGGGCTGCCGAGAAAGGTGATTTCGACACCTCGAAATACTTGATTGAGGAGTGTGGAGTTGACAAATATTCAAGAGATGTCCATGAGAGGGATCCGCTTGACTATGCAATCCGGGGTAGACGGAAGGGCTTGAACGTGGACGGTGAGTATGACGCAGTGATTAGACTGCTGGAAAGAGCAGAATCGCAAGTAGGGGAGGAGTCGCACGATGACGAGGAGTTGTTAGATGAGGAAGAGTGGCATGATGAAGAGGTGCCACACTATGAAGAGGCGCTGCACTACGAAGAGGCGCTGCACTATGAAGAGGCGTTGCACTATGAAGAGGTGCTGCAATATGACGAAGAGTTGCAACCTGAGGGAGAATGGCACGATGAGATGCCGCACTATGCAGATGTGCCGCACTATGAAGAGGTGCTGCACGATAAAGAGGTGCCGCACGATGAAGAGGTGTCGCAATATGAGGAAGAGATGCGACACAAGGGAGAATGGCACAATGAGGTGCCGCACTATGAAGAGGTGCCGCACGATGAAGAGGTCTCGCGACATGAGGAAGAGTCGCAGTATGAGGGGTGTTGGCACGATGAAGAGGAATTGCAACATGAGGAAGAGTCGCAGTATGAGGGGTGTTGGCACGATGAAGAGGAATTGCAACATGAGGAAGAGTGGCACGATGAAGAGGTGTCACGCGATGAAGAGGTGTCACGCAATGAAGAGGTATTGCAACATGAGGATGTTAGGGAAGATGATACCGATGGGGAAGACGATACTGATGGGGAAGACGATACTGATGGGGAAGATGATACTGATGGGGAAGATGATACTGATGGGGAAGATGATACTGATGGGAAAGATGATACTGATGGGGAAGACGATACTGATGGGGAAGACGATACTGATGGGGAAGACGATACTGATGGGGAAGACAATACCGACGGGGAAGACAATACCGACGAGGATGAAGATGCTGATGAGGATGAAGATACTGATGGGGAAGACGATACTGATGAGGATGAAGATACTGATAGGGAAGACGATACTGATGAGGATGAAGATACTGATAGGGAAGACGATACTAATGGGGAAGGCGATACTGATGGGGAAGATGATACCGACGAGGATGAAGATGCTGATGAGGGTGAAGATACTGATGGGGAAGACGTTACCGACGAGGATGAAGATACCGATGAGGCATATTAGGGCGAGGGATATGAATACAGCGGTAATGAGGGAGCGTTAGATGACGGATATGATTACTGATGGTGCAGGAAGCCAGAGCTTAAGCTCTGTTACAACAACCAGCTGCCTATATCGGTCCACAATCAGGCCTCCATGCCCGTAAACCACAGTGCAGGAACCCAAAGGGTCTTCTAAAGCTGCTTAGCTGCCTGTTCCAAAAGACACAGTTGGTGTGAGCGCTTGATCGTCGCGGAGCGACTAAACCTCGTGCTATGCATCAACACACCGCCTAACTCACGATAGTTGTTCATGCATGACTGACTATAGGCTCCCTGACTCAATTGATATTTGCATGCCAATCGCTCCTGTGCCTTCGTGCCCTGCTCCGCTCTCTTGCCCAACTGTTGCCCAACCTCTACGCCACCATTCCTCCCAACCCTCTTGCCCCCCCTCAAGAACACAGAGGACGATTGTCGATTAGGAAATCAAGAATGAGAAGTCTGTCTATTCAAGGTGGCTGTAGGAGCCCTAATATACATGAGGTAGCGAAAGACTGACGTCGATACTGACGACGATCTGAAACTGTTACGTCATTGCCACCTGATCGACAACGATGCTAAGGACTCCCACCCGCCCCGCATAGGCCCACTCCACTCAGTGATCTATTTGGACTGGCGTGGCGTGGATCTAAGGTCAGATACACTCCAATGCTCCAGTCCAAATCCAATGCGCCATAATAGGTAGGGGTAATAGTTACCTATATAGGCTAGCCCGCCGTTTTGGACCCAATTGGCGCGAGTGTTCGCGTCGGTCCAAATAGATCACTGCTCTCACTTCTTATTGTCTGTCAAAACTCCCTGTCCTGTTGTCACTGTCCGCAGGTTTCTTATCAACAAGGACAATTCAGAAGAGCACAGCTGACTAAGCACAACTGACGACATTCACTGCGCCTCTCGATTGGCTTTTGTGGCCAATCAGATAACAGAAGTGTCGTGACGGACGTTAACGCAGCGCAAAGACGCCTTCCTTTCTTTCGCCACGCCAGTTACCCCGTTCACTGTCTTGTGGACCAATCTTAAAATGCGTATTCACAAGATAGAGGACGTAGAAGATGAAACGATGGATGAATCAACCTTCAATCTTGTTGAAGATGAGACGACAGCGCCTGGACAGGATCAGATGATAAATCCAGCAGAAGCTCAATCAACAGATCCAACAAATCGTCAGCCAACGAGTCCGGCAAACGCTGAGAAATCCAAGAAGCCACGAAAGCAAAGACAGCCCCGTCCAAAATTAATGAAATGGGATGATGACACTCTCAAACTTGGCCTTATCTCTCTCGTGTATGCGCTCAAAGTAAAGAGCATCGAAATCCCTTGGGCAGAAGCGGCTAGTATCATTGACCCTCTCTGCTCTGGGGCAGCTTTTGAGCAAGCTGTTGGCAAAATTCGCAAGAAGCGCCTTGCTGAAGGGAAAATCGTCCCGCCACTACCTCCTACTTCCAGTCTTCTGCGAACTCGAGCAAACTCAGGCAGCCAATCTCAGCTAGATCCCAATTGGCCCGCTATTTCCGGTGATACGCGCCCGGAAGCTTTGGCTCTTGGACAGCCATCGTCGAATATTTCACTCAAGCGTCGTTCGAACCGCGGTGAACAAAATCCTGGGAAAATATCAGAGTCGGATTCCGAATTCGGTGTCACCAAGCCGTCACGCAAAAAGTCCAAGCGCGCACCCGTTTCTTCCTTCAACAACGAGCAATTCGATGGTGATAGCAGTGATTGGGATGACTCAAATGCGGCCGTGGAGAGAATTGGTAGCACTCACTCTGAGAAGAAGTCATTGGTTGTCAAGCTACTTGTTAATGGGGATCTTCTCAAGTTCTTCAATTATACCTCCACATTCCCTGCGACCAATGCCAATACCACGAATGATGGGGCTACCGGCTTTGTTGGCTTTGATCCACAAGCAGCTACCTTCCAGTTACGCACTCCACCGAATCAGTATTCTTCAACTCTCCAGACTTCGCCTTACGATGATGTGTCTACTGATTTCGATGTTCCGCACGGTAACCCTTATGACGAGACCGACGAACCCTTCCAAGGTTGTTACTACCCAGCATCAAAGCCCTTGAGCATCGATAAAAAAGCTGGAGTTGGAAAAGCTCGTATTGAAGGGCCACAACAAGACTTCAAGCCACAATCACGCCGACAAGCTGGAGGCACAAGCAGGCTCTTTTACACCGACGAGTACGAGATCCTTCCTGGTAACCTCCCAGATCCTACCAAAAATCCTTCCCAGGGTGCAGTCTTTCCTCAAGCAAGTCATGTTAGCGGGTATCCAAACAATGTGTCAGCAGGAGGCTTTCTAGCTCAATATTTTCCGATTGATCACAATACACGATCCTCCCAACAGCAACAAGTCTTCCCATCCAATATTCCGAACCACGGCTTTGTTAGCGGGCAATATCCTCAATATAATAACCCAGCGGTCGATGAATCAACAGCCAATCATCCTATTCAAACCACTAGCGTAACGCCCGGATTTCCACCCCTCCCCACTGGATTCATTCCCTCAATAAACCAGTCAACTGGGCCAATCCTCGATAGCACATTCAGAGTGGGTAGGGATGGGGATGACGATGTCGACGTAGTGGACTTTTCGTTGATTCCAAGCGACAAAGAGTTTTGGGCCATGATCAAGCGGCCCGGGGAGTCAACTCCCCTGAGTTTCGGCTTGGATGGAGTCTTCGACGACGACTTGGAGCCGCGCAGAAATGCGCGAAAGCGCAAGCTCAAGCAGGACGACTTCGAGATCTTCGACGAGACCCGGGAGGCCCCCCGGCGGGAGGCCCTTCGCCGGTTCCACCGGCCGAACCAAGCTACGGCGTCCCACCGGGACCTCGCCTCCCGGATCTCCTTCCCGGGGGAGGACGAGGAGGAGGAGGAGGCGGAGGGGGCAGAGGCGGAGGCGGAGGAGGGGGAGGAGGCGGAAGAGGAAGAGGACGAGGACGAAGACGAAGACGAAGACGAGGACGAGGATGAGGAGGATGAGGATGATGATGATGAGGAGGCAGAGGGATTCGGGGGCAACAGCCCTCGCATCAATCCCCGGACCGCGTTTTGTCAGGTAACTGACGAGCTCTCCGAGCCGGCTCCTAACCGGGGCCGGTTCCTAGAAATTGACAAATTTCGGGAGAGCGAGGACTCCGACAAGGAGAACGCGGTCCGGGGTGACATGCGGAGCTGGAATGCCAGTTACCGGTGGTGGTAGGGGGAGGGGAGGGTTGAGGAGAGGAGGGTGGGGCCGGGTGGGGGAGGGCCCCCCCTGGCTCGTGACGGCGGCGTTTTATTTTTCTTTTCTTTCTTTCTGTTGGGGGCTGAGAGCTCCCTGGGCCATATGGCCTAAGGGCCTAAAATTCCTTTTTGTTTTTGATGTATGAGT
>Ga0307515_10003302_pt1 | contig 34097 bp, 15 predicted proteins | sample 17_EM_MG_FD_194513 | JGI IMG/M metagenome (GOLD analysis project Ga0307515, IMG submission 194513) | Populus trichocarpa ectomycorrhiza microbial communities from riparian zone in the Pacific Northwest, United States - 17_EM | ecosystem: Host-associated > Plants > Roots > Unclassified | place...
AATTATATTATTAAATTAATTTAGCTTATTAACCCACCTGAATCAATGACTATTCTAAATTTTTTTTACCTTTTTAAAAATGCTATCACTATCTGACTAATTTTTTTTACTATCACATAAAATTTAAACCGGCTTGCCGCATCCTGCTAGCCACCGATGACATGAAAAGTTGGTTTTCCCTTGGGAAAAATGGCTGGGATTTCAAAGTTGTTTTTCTACTTGCGAGACCCGTCTTGGTTGGAGTGGGTCTAGACTCTGGATCAAGTGGGATAATGGTTTTTGATACAAACCAAAATTAGCGTGGAAAAATTAATTATAAAAAATATATCTCTAAAAAAAAATAATTAATTACAAGCAAAACGAGGTAAATTTTTTTTTAATTTCTTTTTACAATTCACTTCATGTTTATTCTTATTTTTATATATATATTTTTTTTTGGATTCAAGGAAACCCTACCCTCTGGAAAACGCACTTTGTGTGTTTAGGTAAGTGAGTAAAATCCCAACTGTCCCAGACTCTTATAAAAAATACACGTCTTAACTCGAACTCAAAACTTGTTATTTTTATGCCCGATATAACTTAATCTACAAGTGAGAGAGCCCCGTGACTATTTATATTAATTACAGTACTACATGCCTTGTCAAAAAAAAAAAAAAGTAGAAAAAAAATTGATATCGACTTTAAGTTACCCATAGCATGCCCATTTGAGCTATACGAGATTTGTCGCAAAAATCCCATCATTTATAACAAGAATCATCCTATTTAATTCTCGAATGCGACAGAATAATACGAAAAGTGAAAGTTAATGGTGTAGACCATCATATAGTATAATAAAATGCATCTAGTACGTATAGGTTTATACTTTATATTATAATGCTTCCTTGCTAGGCTATGCTGACTTTACTTCACTGTAGTATCGGTGACTTGGTTTGATTAAACTAATCACGTGGCCGCTTGCCAAAAACTTAGTTTTCACGACTTTGTTCTATTTCAGAACTCGAATTTCTTTCCTGGCGTTTACTTCCAATTTTCTAATATTTATTATGCATTTCAAGACCTACTAATTTAGCAAGATAATAGAAAATACCTAACGAACTGTTTGTATGCTAGAGTTAGCTATGTTTTAGTGGAACTTATTTTTTTAAAAAAGTAAAAAAACAAAATTCTTAGATCTTAGAAAATTATCTGGTATTGTGATTAAATAATCTCAAAATATATTTTGATTTTTTTTAAAAAAATAAAATTTTTTATTAGTTTATCTTACCAACAGAGTAATTTTAACTGGAATCATTCAATCCGTTTTTTTAAAATATTTTATGATAGAAAGTTAATAAAAATATTAAAATAGTATGTTAATATTTTATGTGATTTATAATAATATTTAAGAGGCATATTAAATTTAATAAATCTTTTCGAGCGTAAAAACCAACATTTAAACTCGTAATTTTTGTCTTGTCATGAACCTTAATTGACTAATATGACACATATTTATTATAAAATAATTTTAAAAAATATATTAAAATTTCTCACTATTTATATAAATAATAAAACAAACCCAAGTTTTAATTAATTTTCTAAAAAGCTATTATTCATCAATTTGAAAAAAAAGAAGTTCAGAAACCAATAAAAAAACAAAATTATCCGAATGGAAATGGCACATCAAACTAGTAACCTGTGAGGTGAAATTGTGTAAGTGAGCCAAGAAACTGAGTCGACAAACGAGTGTCTGGGATGTTGGGAGACAAAGGAATTAACAGACCAAATTTCGTGAATAACTTAATTTCAATTTGGGGGGGGGACAAAAGGGCACGTACCCTCTCCCTTTTGGTTTGGATTCTTTGAAATCTACAGAATAAACTCCCAGAAATGAAAAGAAGAGCACGCTCCTCATGCGAGCGTGGGGACAGAAGTGGATGGCTCATGTCAGAAAAGGCTGCAATCAGATGGCTCATCTTTATTTCACTGTTGATTACTTGGCAATCAAATAAATGTACCATGTTTAATTATTTGAATCAGGGTTGAATGAAGCTGCTGAAGGCCCCATTTGGGAAGTTAGGAGCTTTTGCCCCCATTTGGGAGTGCGGTTTAAAATGAAATTGGTCAAAAAAATTAATACTTATTTAATATATTTTAAAATAAAAAAATATTTTAAAAAATTGATAAGAACACGAAAAATTCATATATTTAGTAAAAGTGGATAGGGAGGATACAAGATCATCCTAAAATACTTCATTAGCATCTAGCGATGCATGGCGCAAACTAACTAATGATCTCAAAATACTTCATTAGCGGCATAGAATTGAAAACGCCAACTACAAGAGACTCGATGAAACCCTGATAAAGTGGGAATTATATTAAAATGTCTCAATGTTTCAGTTTCAAGTTGCTGGAAATTACAGTTTATGAAGAAATTAATAGCTACAGATGTAAAGACTCTTCCAGTAAACATTATGTAGTACAATGATGCATGCAAAGACGACCCAGTAGCAGCAGAAAGCTGTATATGCCAGGAGATTAGTAGTTGTGGAAGTGGTTGCTGGAATGCTCATTTCACTTCAGCACACTGCAAGAGAGAAGCAATGATCTCAAAATATGTAATAAAATCGTCAAAAGCTTCATCAGCAATCCGAGGTTAAGTAGTCTGCGTTTTCTTTCACTGATTGGAGGAAGATGGTTCAAGCAGCTCCTAGCTTAGCCCAGACAGTTCTGGACACAAAACTCATGGCAAACAAAGCAGAACAGCCAAACATACCAGTGCTTTGAAGCTCATAACATGTAGACAAGACAAAACCTTCAAACAATCTTTTGACAACACATTCATGGAATCATCTTATGGAAAAATTTGCTGATACTTTTCCCCATTTAATGGCTTCTGTTACTTCATCATTTCCTTTCTCTAGAAATGACAAGGTTCGGGGGTATTAATACTCCCTGAACCATTTAGATAAAAGGTTCATAAGTTTTTATCTTTTAAAATAAAAAATACATATATTTTATAATATTAACCAACTTAAAACTCAAGAACAAACATCTTTATTTCTTGAATTTAAAGATCTTTTAAATCATTTATTACCTTAAGTTATTTTATACATTTTCCATAAATATATTAACTTTATTATTGAAGGGTCTTTAAATCCTCTCAATTAGAACTGTTTTTTCAGGTATTCAAGTTTCTATTATTAGCCTGGAGTTTCTTAGACTAAAAAGAAAAAATCCAAGCACTTCAATATATTAATTAACCACTATCCCAAACACAACCTTACATATCTTGGATTTTGGTACATTATAAGTTATGACACTGGGATGGGATTTTTCATTAATTCTCCCTCTTTTTCCGTCTTATGTTGTGGGGGAAGGGTTGTGGGTAAGCACACTTGCTGGAAAGAAAATTTTGCCTTCAAATTGTATAAATCCAAATCTAACAGTTTCACTTCTAGGAAAACAGATGCTCTCCACATCATTGATATGCAGGGGAAAGCAAGTGACGACAATGCCTCTAGACAAACATCAATCCGGAAGAAATTATATCACTGGATAAACTACAGTATGGAAGCACATGATGACAACATAAAAAAAAAATATATATATATATATAGTTGCCAAGCATAAACAATTACGAAGATGTCAAATATCGTTCATGTTCATAGGAAGATCAGGAATTGTCCAACATGACGTCAACAAGAAACAGGTTGAACTTCGAACACTCATGATTTGTAAGTAACACCTGATTGATTCATTGAATAGCCTTGTAATTGAGCTAATTCTGACTTAAGCTAAAGCATGTTGAAACAACAATGTAGCATGGTTGGCCTTCTTTAAGCAAATTATTATTTGATATTCCAAAACAAAATGGCAAGCAATATAAGGAAGTCCCATGTACATCTCGTCCACCAAAAAGAACTTACTTGTAGAGATAGGCAGCAATGCCTAAGATTATAACCAAGAGGATGATATCAATACAAAAGTTGCGACTGGACCTCATCTGTTTTAATATCAAAATGCAAACATAGGAAAAATGAGTAGTAGACTTGAAACAGGGGACAGCAATAGTTTTCAGTTTCGAATTATCAAATTGGTGATGCGTTTACCTTGTTTATAGTATCCTTAAGTCTCACATTAGTAGTTTTAAGGTCAGAGGCTGCTCGGTCAACCTGCAAGAATGTCAGAGGATTACTACTGAAATTTGATGTAACCAACCGTTCAAGTTAAAACATCAAAACAAATAACTACCATTTTGCAATGAATAATATGCACAGCTTCTACCATTATCTAAAGTATTAGATGATCGTTTTATGTTCAACGTAATGATCATTACTTCTAAGAAAAATGTCACTTCCCAGTAACCAAATCACGAATAGTAACTGTGATTTTCTTTTAATAGATCAAAAGCAGGAGTATACTATTATTGCCCAAGGGGAAAGCCCACTTGCCACTATGCTATTAGCTGTTAAATACCTCCGGTAAAATGTACAGTTCAAAGGACTATAACACCAGGAAAGTGGAAAATACCTTGTCATCAATTTCATCCATCAATGGCACTTGTCTGTCCACCTCCTGCATACAGCATTCGTAATTCAGTGATAAACAATATTCAAAATATTTACCACTCATCAGAAGTTCATTGAAAATAGGACATAACCAAACCTCATTCATGTCATGGGCCATGTTTTTCAGAGTGTCCAAACCTTCTGCTATAACATCTAAGCCTTGATCCTGCAAGAAGTCAAATCAAATCCCAGAATAGATCATCAATAACTTCACTCAAGTTTGCTCCATTAACCTCATTGCACTTGAAATCATGACCTTTTCCGATCACGATACAAGTAAAAACAAAGAAAAAGCACAAAACACTTGCCTGTTTCACTCTCCGCATTTCATATTCCTGCCTAAACCGATCCGACTCTTCAGTTTGCTGAAAATACTCATCATCAAATCTTCCATCTGATTCCAAATTCAAAAAAAAAAAAAAAAATCATCGAAACTTCAACTACAATCATCCCATCCACGAAACAAGAATAAACAATCAAAAAACCAATAATCAACTCCAAAAAAATTCATTTTTTTACCATAAGTTGAATCAAATTTAATTCCTCCATGCGATGCTGAAGGCGCAGAATCTCCACCTTGTTTAGCTGCACTAATATTTCCATCTGCTACAGCTTCGATTCTATCTTTTAATGCAGCAACCAAATCACTTCTCACCTCGCGCTCTTCTTTCGATAGCCCTTTCACCTACACCCAAAATTATTATCATCCCATTAATCTCCATTGTTTCTAACAACAAAAACACGTTTTTCAAATAGCTAATCAGATATAACAAATTTACAAAAACAACCTGTTTAAAAGCGAGTCTCTGTAATTTAGGAATTTCCTCAAGTAATCGAGCCTTTGTTCTTCGAATCTCTGCATTCATAGCAACAGCCGTAGCCCTGCTTTTCTCTATTTTCGCTGCCTCTGATTTCTACCAAAAAAAAAAAAGAAACACCCTTTATTTCCCTTTTCAATTCAAAGAAAACAAACAGGGAATAAAAATAAAAAAATGGGAAACCGAGGTGATATTTACCTGGAGAACAGCATCGAGGTCGGCCTCAACGACTGCGTATAAGCGAGCGAAAGCATCGTCGCCAGCAGCGTTAAGGTTTTTCTGCTTATCGACGTCGTATTTGTCAAATTTCTTGCAGATTGAATCGACTCGCGTAACCAAATCGATGACAGTCATTTTTCCGGTTGGATTAAAACTGAAAGTTGTGATCTTTTACGTGTTCTGTCTCTGACCAGTTTCGTTTGAGCGGTTTTTTTGTTGTTTTTAAAGTTGTTTTTGTTTGGACACGGAACAGAACAAAGGGACGGCGAGAGTTTCGAAGGCTAAAATTCGGTGGGTCCTATGTCTAAGTCCTTGCAGTTTTAAGATGGCCGCTTGATAATGACACGTGTTGACATGGAAGAGTTCTTTTGACCAATCGGATGCTTGCGGGACAGGAGGAGGACGAACAGTCTTCCTTTTCTTTGTCTTTTCTAAAATAAATAAAAATAGTTTTTTTTTGGATTCATTTTGAAAAAAATAGAAAGATTATGAAATTAAATACGAGACTTATAAAAAAAAAATATATATTTCTATCCATACTGAATTTCCCCCCTCTCTTCTGCTTTTTTACTTTTCCTTATATTTGTTTTTATAAACAAAAAAATTCACATACTTAAAAATTATTTGAAAATATATTATTTTTTAAAATATTTTTAATTTATTTATCAAGTTTGTATCATATAAAAATAGAAAATTTCTATGATGATAAAAAACACATTAGTATGAAAAAAATTAATGGTGTTTAAAAATAAAGAAAATTAATTATTTTTATGGATTTATTGTGAAGAAAAATAGATAGATAATGAAATTAATTATGAAACATATAAAAAATATAATAATATTTCTATCCATGCTGAATTCCCCCTTCTTCTACTTTTATTTATGTTTATTTTTTTATATAAACATGAAAATTCATATATTTAAGGGGTGTTGGGGTGTTATAGTAATTGATTTTTAAATTGTTTTTCGTTTGAAAATATATTAAAAAATATATTTTTTTAAAAAATTATTTTTTAATATCAATATATCAAAAAAATTTAAAAACATAAAAGAATAAATTTAAAAAATTTTTAATTAAATTTTTCATAAAATATTGTTTGGAATATAATTTTAAACGGTTAAAAATAAATTTACGAAAAAATGTTAAGCTAAAGTGACATTGCTCATGAAATAATCAACGTGTACCCTCTGATGTAATGCTGTTTCCATGTGGAATCAAAGATTCTACCTTACAGACCGTCCTCCCCTGTCCTTAGTCCTACCCCCAGGCAAGTGGCGCGTGATAAAAAAACTCCATCATTTGCACGTGTGGTTCACTCTCCCCCAAACAAACCTAGACAGAAGTCGCAGAACTCAAGTCAACAACTAGACGTAGTCACCTTACGCGAAATCACATTAAACAAAGAAAGAAATCACCTACACACACCAAACAAATGCTAATTTATTACATTAATCGCCTGCTTCAAAAATCACATCATCTCTTATCATATCATCATCATCATTTTCTGCACTAAAAAAATGGCAGAGAATTCGATTCTGTTCTGCTTCCCTTCTTGTTATTTTACGATCCTGTCACGTCTTTTCGTGTTCTTTTCCCTTCTTTTTTGCTGCTCTCATTCAGCAAATCAGTTGGGTCCGTACAATACATTTACTGTTTCCAGTTTTAGTTACCCAACAACTAATGTCAGGCCGTTTGATTTGCGTTACATACGAGGTCCGTAAGTTCATATGAACTGACCCTTTTAAGCATTTGATTGGCCGAGTATTTGTTTTTTTTTTTTATGGATTAGTTTTGTTGGCTGTTATATGATTGGCTGATCGTCTCAAAAGTTCTGAATTAAGTGAAGAATTTCGTCCCAGTTGTTGAAAGATGATTGCTGTTTTTACTTTTATGTCTTTGCTAGTTGTTGATTTTGATTAAAGTTCGGCTCTTGTTTGATTGCTTATTGTTTTCATTGATCTTGAGATCATGAATGGAATTATGATCTGAATTATTGTATGATTCAAATTGATTCTGTTTAGTGTAATTTATTTGAGCCCATGAAACTGAGCTCAATTACTCATTTCTTCTACTTGATTATTGTTTTTATTGAACACTATGATGTTCATATCCCCGTATGTAATTTCTCTTAATCAGTGTGTTAAAATTTAGGGACCTCAACATCAAGATTTAAAATTTACTGAATGTGGGATGGCTCTTCCAAACCTCAATTCAATCTTTTCAGCTTCTTGGATTTTGCAAGATGTGGGTTAGAAGATATTTTAATCTTAGCTTTTCTGGTTTTGTGCCTTGTTCCAGTTGATTTGCCCGCGTGGTTCTCTTCTGTGTCTATAACAGTGCAGTCGGACGTAGACCTTGTGAGTATGTTTTATCTTAGCTTTTTTTGTCAATCTTATCAGTTTTTTGAATTTTGCAAGAGAAGAATACAAAAGAAAAGAAGTGAACTGTGCATTTTTCGGATGGCTACTTTTGATGCCTTCATTTGAATTGCTATTCTTTAATTGGCTTGCACGGATAGTGGACTTGTGCTATACAAATTGCCTTTGAAAATCGATGCAATTGCTGATGTTGATTGTTAATTTTGCTCATATCATGTTTTTTATTTCTTATTGGCTCATGGTTCAAGTTTTTCACAGGATGCTAAAAGCATATCAAAGGTTCCTAAGAGCACACTGCCACTCATCTGCATCAGAGATGGCAGTCCTCCTCTGCCAGATGTCTTAAACAGTTCCCTTATAGAACTAGGTAAAAGAGAGAAACAGATCGAATTGTTTTAGTTTATCCTCATGAAGCTCTTTTTTCCAAAAGAAGAAAGAAGAAAAAATAATCAAATGTGTTGCATACCTTTTATTACTTCCTAAATTCTTTTTTCAGTTGTTCCAATGAAAGCGCCTGACTATTTTATTCTTGCCCACTGAATTCTTCACAACAGTGTTGTACATGAAATGCCAGAACCTGCCTCTTTTTTCTCTGATAGTCCTTTTTCTGGAGTCCTTATTTCTGCTTTTGGTCGGGATGAGTGAAAATCTTTTCTTTATTCAGTCTCATTGTTTGAATCAAATGAAGGAAAGACTGAAGTAGCTGTCACTGTTTTGGTGTCAGGATCCTTCTCTAATGGCTCATTTCAAAGAATTCAAGGTCCTCAGAATGTGCAGTGCTATCCAATGCAGAGAAATATAACAGCGACACTCACAAATGAGCAGGTATGCCAACAATCCTTTCCTAATTGTGGTAGGTGTGGATTATTTCACTAGTGCTCTGTTCCCTTCATGTCAGCGAGCAGAGTTTAAATTATAATTTTTTTATGCAGATATCTCCAGGAGTTTGGTATCTAGGTCTTTTTAATGGCATTGGACCTACAAGGACACAATCAAAAATGGTACATTTCATTTAAACTAGCTGTATTAGTAAGCATTCCTTGTGATGTCTCTTTTGAATTTTGATCAAATTCTATTGTTTCAGTGAACTTCTTAATCTTAGGAAGCTAGCCAGCATGTTGCACCAGCTAAAAGGAATATAGTTGACTAATAGGAGCACTGGCTTTAATGAAATAGCTGCTGCTGTTCACTAGGAGAAAAGTTTGGCCATATATAAAAACTTAATGTTGAAATCACTTTGATAGGCTGAAGTTAATTTTTCATTTGTAATAGCAGGATGAACGCAGCTTCTTATTTCCAATTAAAGGGAGAATCAAAAAGTTTCAGAAATTTCTGATACAAGTGTTTATAGTAGCAGATTTAGAAAGCCCTAGAATACTGAAGTTGATATTCTGGACAGACAGAATTCATTCTCCTCTTTATAGCCACATTTAATTGGTTTTTGTTAATAACAGTGTGTCTTTGTGGCTGTCTTGGTGTCTTACTGGTTTATTTCCTATAGCCTTTTTCATTCTAGTTCTTTCTTTTTTTTAGTACCTTCTGCCCCCCCTTCATCGAAGGACTCACATTGGGACAACAATGAATATTGCTATTATTTAAATATTGAATTTACTATAAGTCATCTGGCATTGCAGATTATCCGTAGCCCATCATACTCCTTTAGTGCCAACATCAGTGTGGAAGGATGTGCAACATCAACAATGTGGGGACAGTATTGCAACCAGACAATTGACCCTTTTTCATGTTCTCAAGCTTACAGCTACAATCCGACGGAAATTTTTTCTGGTGCTAACTTACAGACAATACAAAATGTGGTTTCATGCAAAACTTTTGAAAGTTATTGCCATGGAGAAGGTGAGCCAAAAGTATATGCATTGGAGGTGTTGGGAATAGCAGAACAATTAAAAATTGTGGCAGCAAATGTCAGTTTCACTGCTGCCCCAACAAATAGCACTGGTAATGCTAGTGTTGCTAACTTATTGTATTTCGCTCGGCATGGTGCAATGCCTTCAATGGCACTGTATGATTATTCTGGTGACATGAGTAAAGCTCCTCTTATCATTCGTAAGCCAAAGGTTGGTCGATGGTTTGTTACTATTTTACCCACTAATCTTTCAAAAGAAGTTGGAGGGATTCAGAATACTAACATGCAAGTTTGCTATTCCATTACATGGCAATTGCTTAATTGTCCAGTGGGGAAGGCTGGATTGAATTGCTCTTCAGAAAAATACATGCTTCAGGTAAACTGTTCCAGGAATGTGTGTTCTTTGAATCTTGATTATAATATATTCTGACATGCAAATCTAGTTATATGATTTACTTCAGAATTATCTGAATCAGATACTTGGATTTGTTTATATCGGTGACACTGATAGTGGGGTTTGTATGGATGAAGTTGCTATACATCTTATGCTCCTATGGTAGCAGAGAAATAGGCATGATGCTTGAAACCACAGAAAAATATTGAAACCTAGGATTTTAATTGAATAGAGAATTCAATCTTTAACATAGAAAATTAATTATAGTTGTTTTTGCTTACATGTAAATTTGGTTAGTGGGTACATACACCACCATGAATTCCCACACTGATCCTTGCCTGTCTGAGCTGTAGAAATTTGAGTTCATAAATCATAGAATGGCTTGATATACAATCTGGGCTCCCCCTCCCTCCCTCTAACTCTCCCACACACATACTCGAAGGATGGGTGATGGTGATGAAAAGCATGTGTTAGCAATTGTGTCTAACAAAATGGGATCAAGATTTTGTTGCAGAGATATTGTGTTGGAAGCACTCTTCTGTACTTCACAATAGTTATGAATTGACTTACTGATTGTGGAGTGTGATATTAATATCAATTTTACCGCTTCAAGAAGTTTGTAGATATCTTGTTTTACACAGCACGTTTTTGTTTTATTAATGCTTGATGGAAGTTATCCGGACATTTTCTTTTTTCATTTACAAGCCAAGACTCCTTCTTGCAGACAGTTCTCAGGAGAGACTCCACACCCTTTGAATCCTATTATTTGCCCCTCAGTGGAAAAGTGTCCCCAGATTCAGCTGATTTTCCTCTTGAACCCCTTTCAAGCAATTCCTCATACAGCAATGAAACAGATACTTCTTGGACGTATTTTCTCTTGAACATTCCTCGTGGTGCAGCTGGAGGGAACATCCACATCCGGATGACTTCAGACGTGAAGATAAACTATGAAATATATGCTAGATATGGTGGGTTGCCATCTCTTGACAGTTGGGATTATTATTATGCAAACAGAACAAGAAGCAGTGATGGTTCCATGTTTTTCACGTCGTATAATTCAACTGAAGAAAAGATTGATTTTTACATTCTATACGTCAAGGAAGGAACTTGGACATTTGGATTAAGGTCTTTAAATACCACCATCATCCCTTCAAATGATCAGACTGTCATGTCAGTCTCTGTTGAGAGATGCCCAAAAAGATGCTCCTCTCATGGGGCATGCAAAGTAGCTCTGGATGCCAGTGGATTGGCTTCATACAGGTTTTATATTCAGCACTTCCAAAGTATGACACTTATCCGCCCCCCTAACTTCTCATAACTTTGCCTTTTTGTTTCTCAGCTTCTGCTCCTGTGATCGAACGCATGGGGGATTTGACTGTAGCATCGAGATTGTATCACATCAAGGTACACTTTTTTTTTTTTTTGGTTTTAAACATCCTTGTAGGGGTCATTACCTAGTGAATGGTAAAACTCTTAGAGCTTGCAGCCACGGAGAGTAGGTTTGAGTCCTGTCAGTCGTCACTTCATGCAAAAAATGCTGAAAGACTGGACTCTCTCCAAATTCTCCTAGGACACTTCAGTGGGGATATAACTTTAGTTTTCTTTTTATTTTTTTTAATATAAGATATCCTTCCTTGCAAATTCATCCCTGATAATTCTTTTCTTCCAATACTTCTGGAATCGCTATCATGTTGTTCTCACGGCTACACTTTGTCGCAATGGAAGTAAGCAGAGCTTTGAAAAATTGCTCACTGCCTATGTAACTTCTTAGGCATGCAAATGGTTGCTTTAGAAGAAAAATATTTGTAAGGCTTTCAGAAAACTGGCAAATTTAGAACAGGAAGTTTGAAATCATGGTCAAACTGTCACCATTTGACAGAAATCTATGTAATTCCTTTTCTTTTTCCTGGGTTGTGAAAGATACTTTAGGAAGCCTTCTGAGAAAATCATTGATCTCATCTAACAAACTTGGATTTATGAAGTATAGACCTCTGAATGAATTAGCCAGTTGGAAGTTGCAGGAGGCCAGCAATGGTTCTTTGACTCGAGTTTGTGAGACGAAATTGGAGAGAAATGCGCTTTGCACCTTTTCTTTCACCCTTTTTTCTTTTAAGAATTCCATTTTGCATGTGAAATGAAGGTCAGGAGTTATTATCATGCAATACAATAGCCCCCTATTCAAGTAGCTTTAAACTTATGTAGGTCACATATGGCAATCGATTGCTCTAATTGGATCAAATGCTGCAGCTATACTTCCTGCATATTGGGCTCTTAGGCATAAGGTAATGCTATAGTAATTTTTTTTATTGGATTGACTATTTTTTAAATTTAAAGCAAAGATTAATTCTTATTGGTGTCATGGTGAAACACTTTCCAAGCAGCCCAACCTTTTACTGTAATTGGTTTTTTAGTAACAGTGTACGATTGATTTGCCTTGCAACCAACAAGAAGAGGTGAGCGATGATTCATGAATCTCAAGGATGTGCCAGTGGTAGATATCAGGGATAATGTTCATATCTATACCAACCCAACATTCAGCTTTGGAGTTGATTTCTTCAATTGGAGAAGATGAACCTTTGATCCCCACTATTTAGTTTAACATTACCAAAATGACCTTTTTTTCTCAATGCAGGCATTTGCAGAATGGGTTATCTTTACTTCTAGTGGAATTTCAAGTGGATTATATCATGCATGTGATGTAGGCACCTGGTGTGCATTATCCTTTGGCGTCTTACAGGTACATCTCAATTTTCCTTGCTTTTGTATGCACTATTGATGGAGAATATGATTTCTGACGGCCCTTGAAAGATGATTTGCTTATATATTTTACTGTAATAATGCCAAGAAAAGTATCTCAGAACCAAGTGAACCTAGGATTTGTGTTTGTTTTGACATGAGAAACACAATAAACAAGCCTTGAAGCTATTTGAGGATCTTTAGTGAGATTTAGAAACAAAAATTTATTTTCCCTTTTTCAGATCGTTTGAAGGAATGTGTTTGCATTAGTTTAGAAAATAAGAGTTGTATAACATTCAGCAGTTTTGAATCTCTCTCCAACTCAAATGCCTTCATTCTTGTATAACTTTATATTATTGTCTATTAATTAATTTATTTTAGGAAAATGTGAGATCTTAGGTTTACTGGCTTAAGATGTTATTGACTCATCAACTGGAATGTTTCAGTTCATGGACTTTTGGCTGTCTTTCATGGCAGTGGTGAGCACTTTTATATACTTAACCACCATTGATGAAGTCTCTAAACGAGCGATTCACACAGTTGTTGCCATCCTCACAGCCCTAATGGCGATAACTAAGGCAACCAGGTATGTTTCAAGTTTGTCTGATGCATTTAGCAGGGTACTGTGGGAATTTAAGCATGTAAGGTTGATTAAACTCTGCAGGTCTTCTAATATTATTCTTGTGATGGCAATTGGGGCACTTGGTCTTCTCATTGGATGGTTGGTAGAATTCTCTACCAATTTAAGCTCACTTTCATTTTCAAGGGGATTCTGTTTAAATGTGCCCACAAGGTAAGCATCTTTTTGAGATCACCAATGAAGATTTAATATCATGCTCAAATGTGATATATAACAAACAATGAGCTGCGATAAATGCATGCATTGACTTCAATGTATTAAAATTAAGATTTTAATGAGGTTCGTGTGCTTGAATTTCAGTTTGTGCTTTTTTTCGCCATTTTTTTCTCGGAAATTCTCATTGCTTTTGGTAACAAAATAAGTTGCAGATAAAAGTATTTTTACATTCCCTACTGGAGGGTGCATGCATTGCTTGAAGCTGTGTATGCCAAAAAAAAATTGTGGTTTTCAATTTAAAGAAAACCGAGCTTGTGTTTTATTATAGGTGGGAAACCATCGGAGCCCAGCTCAGTAATTTAGTCAAGACACTTTTGAGAAGATTCCGATGGGGTTTTGTGCTAGCAGGGTTTTCTGCCCTGGCCATGGCAGCAATAAGCTGGAAGCTGGAAAGCAGCGAAAGCTACTGGATATGGCACAGGTACTATGAAATACTTTAGCAAATATAATATGGTTTTATTAATTGTTTATGTCACTGGTTTATTTTTTATAACTCATTCTCTGATGTTTGGCGTGTAAAATGGTTTGCAGTCTGTGGCATGTCACCATATATACATCTTCCTTCCTGTTCCTTTGTTCAAAAGTCGACAAAATTATAAATAGCGAAAATGAAACAACCCCAGATGGAAACTATGGGTTGACGCGGCAGGATTCATTTTCAAGAGCTGAGCCATAGTTAGAGGGAGGAGGAGAGATTTTTGCAGAATTTAGCCCTCAACTCCTGAAAGAAAATAAGCTATCCCCAGTACATATGAGAAAATGTAGCCTGTCCATACTGAACAAGACTTGCTCGATTGTATCTGCTAAAGCAGCTCTTACCGAAGTAAAACATGCGTCCTACTACATCAACAAAAGCCGTATTGCCAATTCTTCTTCTCATAAATATGAACCCTTTTTTGCCAGGATATTTCTTCTTTTACATTTCTGTTTGTGTACAAACAAAGGTAGGTTCGACAGGTTAGGGAATTAAGAAAAGACGGAAATATTGAAAAGATTTAGGGGGAATAGATCCACCATTGAGATGAATTTCTTGATCTATCAGTCTTGTAAGATTATGTCGGTTATTTGATACATTTTTCTTATTAATTAAATTTAACTTACTCATCATATTTGACTATTCTTTGCTCTTGACCACTTGCAAATCAGATCTTAAATTACAATGATGAGAGGTAGTTGGATGCCAGAAAAGTCTGAATCTGTTGACTAACTGGAAAATGAACAAAAAATATAAAAGCTGGATTTTAGTTTTGGAGGTTGTTCAAGAAGCATTGGTGTCTCTCCCACGGACAAAGAAGTTATCGGTCATTAAATGAAATGAAATTATTGTACCTTAACATATAAATTAGCAAGTGGATAGATGGGACCTCGTCCTCAACTAGAGAAGTGTCAGCTGCTTATTGCGATCTGAATAAACTAAATGCAGGAGAGAAATTGAACCAGACATCTTAGACGCAGTGTGCATGCAATGGAGATCACGAGAGGAAATGTTTACATGTAATTCCTCGAAAAGTGATGGAAATATTGCAAGCCTATCGATATACAATATTAATCACATAGTTTACAATGTTTATGTTCTCACACAACATCCATTTGACATGGATTTCTCAAAATGATACTGTTCTTGATTGGGGGATGGTCTCGAAGAAATATTTGTCTGCGACAATACAGAAAAAAATACAAACCCCGCTCTGTTTAGAAATGTTGCAGAATGGATGGAAACAACATGAAAGATTAAAAAACAATTGTAACCAAAAAGATGAAGAAACAGTAAACACAAAATCAGGTGGAAGCAAAGGCACTTCGTCACCTTAAAACGATTTTCCTATATACATTCATAACTTCACAACGAACACCTCCTATGATCTTGCAAGCAGTGGAGTCTTATTGAGCAATATTGTGCCATCTTGGAAATCGCTCTATGGAAAGCTATCAATCCTTTTTCTACTCTGACCACCCTGCACAATTACTCTCGAATCACTTGTTCGTCTTAAAAAGCAACCTGCTTGGCTTTTTTCTCTTCACATTATCATTTCTGCAATACTAGGCAGCTATTTGTTTATTCTTCTGTTATTACTGAAATACTCCCCTGTGATTTAGAAGAAAAGGAACGAAAATCTGAGGCTGATTGTTCCTTGTAATCCTTACGGATACTCCAAAGAATCTCAGCACATTTCCTCATGCTTGGCCGACTCTGCCTGTGAGGAGCCAAACATTGCAAGGCCAGTTCAAGAATCTTTTCCAGGGCCAAGTTATTTGCGGCGGTACATTTTAGTTTCGGGTCCAGTATTAAAACGGCATTACCTTCCGCAAACTTCTTTATTGCCTGCGCAAAAACTGACTGAAATCAGAACAGATCTATTATTGATTGCTTTAATTCTCCTGGTACACAGTTCCAACAAAATGTGAGATTAGATGGGAGGGCTGGGATTGCTTTCTAGGCTCTGTTAAGGACTTCCATGGTGGGATCCATCAGATATTGCTAGCACTGGATAACTATAGAGCTGGGATTTTATAGTTTTACATGACATAATTAATATTTAGTAAGACTTTTATTGAGTGAAGAAACAGAGGGAAAGAGTATTGTACCCATTTTGCAGTTATACGCTCCTTGATTTCCCTTTTTGCTTCAATAGGGCGCCTACCTGTCACTAGTTCAACCAGCAATACACCGAATGAATAAACATCACTCTTCTCAGTCAATTGATAAGTCCTCAAATATTCTGGGTCCAAGTAGCCAGCAGTTCCTTTAACTTGGGTAGACACATGGGTGGCACCTGAATCACTATCAGCTGCCAGTCTAGCAAAACCAAAGTCAGCTACCTTGGCTCGAAAGTTTTCTGTGAGGAGGATGTTGGAGGACTTTATGTCCCTGTGAATAATTGGGTGATCTACATGGAAAGCCACAATGATCCAATAAGATATCTCAAGCTTTTCTGCAAGTGTCAGAGAAATGGCAGAAGCTCTAACTTTGATGCAAGTAAAATTAGGTTGGTTGCAATTAAAAGAAAACCTGTGTACATGTGAAGATAAGTGATTGCATGAGCTACATCAATTGCAATATCTAGGCGCACCGCAAGGTCAATAACATTTCCATGAATACCTGCATCAATGTCATTCGTGAATCAACAAAATTCCCACATTTGCAAACATATATCTTCATCTGCCACATCCAACACACATGAGCGTGTGCACACAGACACACACACAGGCACAGAGAGAGGTTGCGAAGAACTCACAATCCAAGTGTTCTCTGAGAGTTCCATTGGCAACATACTCCACAAGAACAATTCTTTCATCTTCATGCTCCAGATATCCATAGAACTTTACTAGATTTAAATGCTCCACCTGTGCCAGTGTTCGAATCTCACTTTGAAATTCTACACCTAAATGCTTATCATATACACTCTGCAGACACAGATAACCAAGCAATCTGTGAAACCTCAGAATACTCATATTCACTGAAGCAGAAAAATAAACTGCACTTTTACCAACCTTCTTGGCACGTTTGATGGCAACAACAGTTCCATCTTGGAATCTTCCCTTGTATACTGTCCCAAAACCACCTTGTCCAATCTTGAATGTAGGAGAGAAGTTCCTTGTGGCTGCATTGATTTCCTCCATGGTAAAATTTACACTCCCAGGTTCTCTCCCATGGACTGAATTAGCTGGACTGCTATATATACCTCTTCTTGAACTTCGTCTCCTTTCATTGCCACCAGAAGTACTAGATGCAACTGAAAGGAACAAATTTGAGTAGTTCATTCTAACTCTACAAATTCATTTCATATAGAAATAGAAAAAAAAGAAAAAGATTCACCATGTATTTCAAGTATGCTTCAATGCTCTGAAACTAAAGCGTTGTCTCACAAATTGTTATGTGTTTAGTAAATAAACTTAAAATCGAATATACAAGTCTACTTTCTTTCTTTGTTTTTTTTAGATTAATTACGCTTTTTTGAAATGGGCCAAGAACCCCCAGTTCCTGTTGCTTTGGAACAATACCAAATCTGCTTATTTAATTTGTTATTATCATAATAACACATTGAGATTCGGCCCAACTTTTACCATAAAATCGATAAATAACAAAGAAGAAAATCAAATTGGTGTATATAACAAGTAATGCGGTACCAAACACATTTGTTAAGGTTTCAAGAAATTTATTGATAATCAAACGTTGTCATAGCATAACAATAAGTAGACAAGAAGTGATCTTTGTTAAACCATGCATATTCAGTAATTTCTCATTTATATCCAAATAAAAACTTATAGTAAAAGAAAACTATTCAAGGATCTGATCCCTTGCTTCCAACACAACATTGAAGCCATGATTTGTTTACACAGAAGATAAATTAAAAACAAACCATCATTACTGTGTTGCAATCGCATTCTATAGTCCAACCCAAAAAGAAAACTCTCCAAAAAAGACTATATCATATGAATCAAGAACCACGTCTCAAGTTTCTTACCTTTTCTCTCAGCAAAAACCTTACCGCAAGACAGTAAAAAAGTCAACAAAACAAACAAGGAGTTTACCAGAGGGAGCTTTTAACTCTTCAGAGTAACCAAAGTCCTTTGAACTGTTCGGCTCAGGCTCGGGAGGCGTGAAACAAGCAACAAACACACCGGCCATTGATTTCGCGGCCACCGACAACGGGTTCCGTTTCTTCAAGGTGGAGCCGCTTGAGTGGGAGGAGGATGTCGGGGAGTATGGAACACAGTCCGGCGTATGCCCTACGCCGGAGGCTGGGGTCCGGCGAGCGTAGCGAGAATATGGGCTCTTCATTGTTTAGAGAGAGGTGGGTAGAAATGGCGGGTAGCTGTTGTGTTAATAAAAAAAGGGGAAGACTTTGATTTTTCGAAGGTGGGTGTGGCTAACGTGAGCCGTTGAAGTTATGAAAGGGTAACTGGCACCAACTATAATTAAGCTTGATCATCGAGGTTTCAATTTGATTATTATAAATGATTAGCATTAAGGCCCGCTGTATTATTTTTCTTAAATTGAAAGTTTTTTTTATATATATAAAATATCCTTGTTCTTATTTTTATTTTTGTGTTTAAAAAATATTTTTATTTTTTTTTATTTTTTTTTAATTTTAGATTGTTTGATATTAAAAATAAATTTTAAAAAATAAAAAAACATTATTTTAATATATTTTAAAATAAAAAAATTTTAAAAAAATAATTATTACCACAATTTCTAACATTACCTTTCTTAATAAATTATTGAAAAGCTAAAATAATCTAGAAAAATAAAATTATAACTCTAATAACAAGTGTGAGTATGAAATTTTAAATTGTTTATTTTAGATACCGAACGGGAAACTTCTAAAATATGATAGTAACACGCAAGTGTTAGATAATGACGGTGAACAAAGGGAGAGTAGGAGTCAATGATAAAAAAATAAAAAAAATAATAAAATTGGCAGAGTCAGTAGAACTTGTAATCTAGCAGTGGAGTCTCTTTATGGGGATTAAGATTCGGCTTGCAATAAATTAAAAAGGAGAACAAAACCAGAAAAAAAAACCAGGTCAAAACACTAGTAGGATGAATAACTGAATAAGATTAAAATGATACCAATACATTTTGACCTGTTAAGGAAAGGATCTAGAGATTGATCGATTGATTTTCCACAGAGAAACAAAATCATGTGTTGGTTATGGACGCTATCAACACTCTAGAAATTAGAAAAAGTTGTTGAATCATGAGGCCGGGAGTGTGGACAATCTTCTCTCATTGAACCACAAAAATCCCACAAGGAAAAGGTCATCTTATTGCTTGGTTGTGCCCTGAGTCAAATCCCAGCACTTGGTAGCGGCTAGTGGCCTTCATTTCACTCATAAAGACACCGAAACATCCTGGCCTCTCTTAGAGCTGGTGACAATTTGCACAGAGACAGAGAAGGGCAGTGATGTTACACTTAACTGACACGTGTCAGTTTCAGGAGTGTTTTGAGGGTCTGTGCTCTATTCAATTTGGCCCCAAGTTGTAATGGATGGTAGTTTCTGATCCTTTCCTTGTCCAAATCACAGTTGGTTTCACACCAAAAACCCTGATAGAATATAACGTTTAGTTGATCAAGAATTCTTGCAAACTACTTCAGAAACAGAAGCTGAGTGGTTGATCACTTCAGCAGGCCCCACAGATCCTAGGATAATAGAATTCACAAAAACCTCAAATTCCGTTACTGACAAGCAAGAAATCATCTGGATTGTCTACCTTCTTTGTTTCTCAAGCCAGTTTCACACACTAACACGGAAACAATGCATAATAACTCTTATGACAGAAACATTAATTTGATTATATTCTACCAAACCCTCCCAGATTAAGAAAAAAATGATAGCCGTTGCAAAAGAGAGGTCGTGTCCATGAGGAAAGAAACTCCTTTCAGACTATTCATTTTGTATTATGTTCGGGAATTAAAATTAAAATTGCTTGCAGCTTTAAAGAGCATTGGCTAGATTACTGATTGCAGTTCGAGGAGAATCTTTCCAAATCATTTGCATGTGCAGAATTCGTACCACACAAATGCACCACAGAGGTGGAGCTTAACAGACATAGAAACAACATTTATATCATGAGAGTGCACCGCACATGAAGAGAGAAACTCCTAACCCTTTGATTAGAAGTCAATCAACTGGTCTGTGCAGTTAGGATGGAGATTGTCAGAGTTATAAACAGTGATAAGTACTGAAGTGGCAGTGGAAAATGACAGGGTTTTGCAGTTCGTTGAAGATTGCCAGAGTTTAAAGGGAAACTTTCCATCAACACCTGTTTTACAACAAATAAAAAAATGGATTGGTGTTAATTTGAATTGTTACTAGGGAGATGTGACCATTCAATCAGAACCCAACCAACTTTAAGTGGTAGAAGGCGGTTGGTGTTTCTATACTGGATCTCTATCACCTAACATATGCTGATGTCAGCAACACAAAGAAAAGGACCTATGGAAGACATTTCTAGCAAGGATGTTGCGATATTTGCATTATGAAAATTATCCAAAGGACTTCAAAGATGCATACTACTATCAGATTTTAGTTGAGCCACTTGTTCAATGACTCTCGAGTGAGCAAAAAGCTTGACACCTGAGTTGCGGTTTAACTTGCCTTCTACATTTGGACTGTCTCGCCCAACTAGGCCCAGTAAGATGAAAGGGGGTTAACCTTGCCATCAAAACATCTTCTGCGGATTTCATGTTAGGAACAACAACAAAAAATTAAAATTAATGATCATCACATTTGCAAATAGGCATACCTCAAGACAAGAACCAAACTGATAAACACTCACCAACAGTCGAGAAGCTTGTTTCAAGCCAAGGCATCAGATGAGGGGAGCTATAGTGCACGTTCATCCCAAACATTGTCATGCATGGCATGTACTTGGAAAGAAAATATTGTTCCTGTATTACCCATGGGGCATTCCCTAACATACCATACACCGATTAAATTTTGACAGGAACTTCATCTATGGTACCAGCATATTCCATCCAGCTACAACCTGGAACTCCGTGACCACACCTATCCCTCATCAGTTTGTGTATTCTTGCCACATCATGCCAGTGACCTTCAGAAGCAAAGACGCTAGACATAAGAGTATAATTTACAGGCTTGTTTGGCTCCATTTCAAAAAGCTTTTCTGCAGCCCATTTAGCTAATTTTACGTCTCCATGGATTTTACATGCCCCGATAAATGCTCCCAAGGTGTCTGAGCTATACCCAATTGACATTGAATTCAAAATATTAAAAGCCTCATCCAAGAGACCGGCTCTACCAAGAAGGTCAATGAGACAAGTATAGTGCTCTAAACCTGGCAAAATATGATAATCTTTCATTAAACTAAAGTAATGAAGCCCCTCATTTACTAGCCCTGCGTGGCTACAGGCAGAAAGGACTTCCAGAAAGACAATTTGATCTGGCCATACACCATCAGCTAACATCTCCTCAAAAGTATCAATACTATTTTTTGGAAGACTGTGGAATGCATACGCACCAATAAGTGAAGTCCAAGTAACAAGATCAGGCTCCAGAACTGTGTTAAAACACTGAAGTGCCATTGCAATGCTACCGCCCTTGGAGTATGCATTTATTAAAGCATTTGCAATTGATAAAAAGGCATGGAAACCATTTTTAAGTACATAAGCATTGACTTGCATAATTTCGCAAGAGGTCAATGCACTGCTGCATGATCTAATAATGCTAGCCAGAGTAATTTCATCAGGTCTTAAATCTTCTTGAAACATTCCAATGAGAAGTTTCATAGCTTCCCCCCCATCTCCAAGGCGACCGTAACCCACAACCATAGTATTCCATGAGACTACATTTCTAGCAGCCATCCCATCAAAAGCCTTGCGAGCATCATCTATATTTTCACTCTTTGCATACATATCAACAAGGCCACTAGCCACCAATACATCTAAATCAAAAGACAGTTTGATAGAAAGACCGTGGATCTGTCTTCCTAGGTTACAAGATCCCAGAGTTCCACATGAATTGAGCATACTAGAAAATGTAAAACCATCCGTCATAAAATTCTCCTCTTGCATTAACTTAAAGAAACCGGAAGCCTCTTCAGCTAAGCAATTCATAGCATAGCAAGACAACATCACATTCCATAACACCAAATCTCTACAGTATACTTCATCAAAAGCACGCCTCGCTTCCTTGACTAATCCACATTTCCCATACAAATCAACCAGAGCACTGTTGACAAAACTATTCACTGCAAAACCCAATTTCACTATAAAACAATGCAATTCTCTACCAATCTCGACATCATTTAACTCGAGACATGCGCGAAGCAACCCATTAAGAGTTATGGCATCAAAACCTACCTTATCGAGCAGCATTTTCCTAAAATAACAAAAACCCATGTAGACACTTGACTCATAATCACTGCCCCTGCAGTCTACAAGCCCGCAAATCACAGTATTCCATGTAACCACGTTTCTCACATGCATTTCGTCAAACAATCTGTGCGCATAATTAAAGTCTTTGCATTTTATATAAACATTCAAAATCTGATTTTGCAAGGACAATACATTACAAAATCCCAACTTTATAACATGTGAATGTACTTGTTTTCCTTCACGAAGAAAACCCATTTTGGCAGAGAAGTTTAGGGCTCTGGAGCAGAAAGAATGGGTTAAGTGGGGATCGGTTAAGTGAGTTGACTCGGGAACGGTTGTTAATGATCTGAGTCGAGTAGGAGGGAGAAGTGAGAGAGATTTGGTGAGAAGGGTTTTTGTTTTTGGCGGCATGATTTGGTTTCTTGGAGAAGGAAATGGCGGGAATGGTAACTGACGTTTGAGAATGGACGGTAGGGATTGAAAGAAAGTGGGATGTGGAGATCATCGGAAGATGCAATCATGCAATATATGAATTGAGCACCAAAGTTGATCGTAGGAAAATTATGGAGTTAGTTGCTGGAACTTAGAAGAAATGATTAATTAGTCCTCAATGTTTTTAAGAAATATTTATTAATTTAATCTCTATGTTTTTAAATCCATTTATAAAATTCTTTGTCTGTTTTATGCTCTTTTCTGTTTATTTTGATTTTAAGAAAATAAATAATATGAAAAGATTGATGAAAAAAACATTTTTTATGACAAAGTTATGCTAAAGTATGCATGATTAGCATTGGTCAAGGAACTATTTAATTGTTTTTCATGATATATGAACTAATTGATTTTATTGTCGAGACTTTGCAATAAGTCCAGCTTTTAAAATTATTATTTTTCAAATTAATTTAATTTTTATTATACTTTCAAATACGAGGTCATCAATTTACTTAATCATTTACAATTATCATTCTTACTCGTAGGATCTTATAGTTATTTTTTTCTTAATATGTTTAGGAGAAACAGCTTGAATGTCTTTGTATTTTAAGGATCATGTCCTATCTATTCTTATATATTTAATTATATATATAATCTATCATTGAAAAGTTCTTAGTGTCTCTAGTCTATTATTCTGTCAAATTTTAATAGTCAAATTAATGGGAATACATCACATGATTATTTTTTATATTTTTTTTGGATTCGAGAAAACTTATTCCTCGAAAAACATATTTTATAGACCCAGGTGAGGGAGTAGAAAACATCATATAATTTGCACTTGACCAAGTTCATATATATATATATATATATATATATATATATATAAAAGATTACATCACCCCGTAATCTTCTTCTTGTATATGCTGAACAAGAATCTTTGACATTAAGATAACATAAAGCACAAGTAGTGTCGTCGTTCAGGGATCACGAAGGCAGACTTTGCGGTTTTCGTCTTCTAGGGAATGGTTGGAGATACAAGGTGCAGGTTGTTCACAGGAAGTGATGTTGGTGGGATTTTGTGTGGCCACGAGACCTTCCTGGAGCCGAGGGCCTTGAATGGCTGAAATGTGCATCGAGTCAGTAATAATATCCGAGATAACGCCATGAAATTATTTTATTGTAATAACAAGTGGGCAAAATATTATAAATACATATCCAGGGGTATTGTGGAAAGTAATGGCGTGTGTTGGAGTATAATAACAAGTTCTTAGTGTCTCTAGCTCGTCTATTATTCTGTCAAATTTTAATCGTCAAATTAATGGGAATACATCACATGATTTGCACATGACCAAGTTCATATATATATATATATATAAAAGATTACATCACCCCGTAATCTTCTTCTTGTATATGCTGAACAAGAATATTTGACATTAAAATAACATAAAGTAAATCATCTAGGTGGTAGTCCAGTGGTAAGAGCCTGATATCAAGAGATTTGTTTTCTCTGTAGTCTCAGATTCGAGCTCTATGGTTGCTCATATGATGGTCACTGGAGACTTACATGGTCGTTAACTTCAGGACCCGTGGGATTAGTCGAGGTACGTACAAGCTGGCCCGGACACCCATGTTAAACTAAAAAAAAAATAACATATAGCACAAGTAGTGTCGTCGTTCAGGGATCACGAAGGCAGACTTTGCGGTTTTCGTCTTCTAGGGAATGGTTGTTTACAGGAAGTGATGTTGGTGGGATTTTGTGTGGCCACGAAACCTTCCTGGAGCCGAGGGCCTTGAATAGCTGAAATGCGCATCAAGTCAGTAATAATATCCGAGATAATGCCATGAAATTATTTTCTTATAATAACAAGTGGGCAAAAAATTATAACTACATATCCAGGGGTATTGTGGAAAGTAATGGCGTGTGTTTGGAGTATAATAATAATAATTGTTTTTTTTAATATTTGTTATTTTTAAATATATTAAAATATTTTTTAATTTAAAAAAAAATATTCTTAACATCATCATATTAAAAAAAATTGAAAATATAAAAAAAAAATATTAATTTGAAATAAAGAAAAAAAATTCAAAATTCTACAAAAACATTTTTAAAATACAAAAACAAACATATCCTATTTTGAAATAAAAAAACGAACCCAATAAAAAAAAACAAAAAACTTGCTGGTTTCTTACTTCTCAAAGCTGGGATTATGTAGTAGTTTTTTTTTTCCTTTTCTTCTTCTTCTTGCTTTCACCACCTAGTTTTAAGTTCATATACTCTATTTTTTTATATATAAAAAAAAATTACCTTGACATCCTTTGGTTTACTTGATTTTAAACTTTATCTTTATTGTTTTAGAAGTTACAGAAGACCGCGTGATGAATGAATATTTTAGATTGATCAAAATAACCTTTCATGTATTATATAAAAATCTTGAAGAGAGTAATTTATCTGATTAGATTCTAAATTTGCTCTTTGAATATCACCAGTTCGAGTTTCACAAACCTCACGATCATTGAAGGCTTATATGGTCGTTAACTTCAGGGCTCGTGGGATTAGTCAAGATACACGCAAACTAGTTCGAATACTCATATTAATAAAAAAACAAAAAAAAAACCACCATAAAACAACCTGATCCATTTCTCTCTCTTCATCTTTCTATTTAATCTCTAATTTTAAAAGTTTAACTTAATTAAAAATGTATTGAAATCTACTAATAACATGTTAGACTCCTTGTTTTTCTAAATTTTACTGTTTTGCATCAAAGTAAACCATTGAGATTTCAAATGAGTATTTGATAAGTAATTTTATGTTCTACGGCTGAACTTTAAAAGGTAAAAAGTGATTCGGTTTCATTTTAAACACACGTAGGAGATATTGTTTGAAATGAAAAGACAAAATTAATCTTAATTTTTTTTTCCCGATTAAGTAGGAATTCCGATCCACGCGTCGCATGACGAGGACAATCAACGCAGATTGATTTTCCATGGCCCGCATCTATCCTTTTTTTCTTTTTTTCTTTCTATATCCGATAATTAGAGCAACAAAAATTAACGAGAGAAGGGTACATGTCCACGTAAGCCAGTAACAACACTGCAGCGTGCTTATCCCGTGACGTTAGAAGGAATCCACCACCATGTTTAAGACCCTTGTCGTTTAGCACTTTAGCTAGGCCTCACGACCCATTATTCCATATGCTATGTAATAATGGATAGCCGGCAGGAAGGGTTTATAAGTGGGAGTTTGATAGCAATGTTGTTTTTTAAAAATATTTTTTGTATTATTATATTAAAAAAATTAATTTAAAATAAAATATTATTTGAAATACAATTCCATTATAAACAGTGTGTTTAAGAGTCTGGTGTGGTTGAGTGTAATGTTTTTTTTTTACGAAACCGTATAGAAAGGTAAGGAAAAGCATGAAAATCTAACGCATTTTGTGTATTAAATGGACTATGCATATAAAAAAATTATACCATACTCTTAAACATACTTTAATTATAAAGAGAAATGTGACTTTTATTAGATTCTTTATTTTTTTTCATCTCCTATAATGCATGATTTTTCTAATTTTCTGATATAATTCTTATACTGACAAGGAATGTATAAAATTACGAGAAAACTTCGTAAAGTTATAGAAGTCTCACATCTCCCATAATTCAGAAAATATAACAAAAACTAGATGACGAGAGGAATTCATTGTTTCCTTTCTTAAAATTTACTGTTCACTACATCAATGCTTTTTCATTTTCTTTTCTCTTCTCTGTATTTATTTTTAAATTTAGTTTTTGTTTATTTTTTTATTATTTAATATTATATTTGTTGAGAATTGAGTTTATTAATTTGTTTTAACTTGCTTTGAATAAGATTATCCACAACCTAGGTCAAAAGTCTGTCAACATTTGATTGATTGAAAATTAGGCTAAATAATTTATTTCAATTTGTTTTCTATAAGGTTATTCTCATGTCATGAGTTTGACGAGTTAACTCAAGTTGATTCAAGTTACTTTTTATATCATTTTAATTGATTTATTTTTAATTTCATCATTCGATATTAGATTAGTTGTGAAATGGAGCTGATAATTTGTTTTCTACATAGAGTTAATATAGTTTTATAACTTGGATTATGAATTAACATGTTAACCTGAATTAACTCAGGCCTCCATAATATATTTTGGTCTTGGTATCTAGATACATGTTTTGCTCCGGTGAAAAATCTCCATCAAATCCTTCCCATTATTAAAACAAAATAAAGAAAAATGATTAAGTTTTAATCTTTAGGATGTCCTTTATTTTTTAGGGCTTTAATATTATTTACCCACGAAGGAAAAAGAAAAGGCCTGGTTAGTCGAGTAGGAGCACGTGCAGGCGTGCAGCAACTATGATAACATTGCAGTTAATGCAAGCATACACAATTCTTCCATGACTCAATACTTTGCATTGGCACGAGAGTACTATTCCTTTTTCCTTTTCTTTTTCTAGTTTTTCTCGGTATTTAAGTAAATGGAATCCTTTTGTAGAGTAGATGGAATCCTTTTTCCTTCTCTTTTTCTAGTTTTTCTCGGTATTTAAGTAAATATAGATAATAAAAATAATTATAGAAAACGAGTACTGTGTGCATTGGCACGAGAGTACTATTCCTAAAATACTTTTGTTTGAATTTTTTTTTTTTTAAAAATTGATTTTATAAGTAAATTCATGGAAAATATATTATTTTTCAATACTTAGCAGTACAATAAAAAAAAAGTGGAAAAGTTTATAGAATTTGGATGAAAAATAAACTGAAAAATAATTTATTAATTTTTATTATTTTAAAGTTTATCAAAATAATAAAGACCAAATCCGATAGATAAAAAGTTAAAGAACTGAATAGATTTTTTAATTTTATAAATTATTTTAAATAAAATAAATAGTAATGGAGAGAGTATAAACTATTTTTTTAATAAAAAAATTAAAAAAATACTTTAAATATTTATAGTGCTAGACATGAAAATGTAAAATGAGAAACAGAATAAAGAAGAAGAAAAAAAAAAGAGAGAGAGAGAGAAAAGGCTACAAAGTACAAACACTAAATTACTGGCTAATAAGTTACGTGAGCCGCCTACAGACTACAGAGAAAGAAATTCTAACCACATTAAAGAAGGTTATCTTTAGCCATCGTAAGGCTGTCAGTTGCCATACTTCCTCTTGTATTGATTGAGTATTTGTACTCTTTATTTTATTATATAAGGGTGCTTTCATCATAATAATACCAATATATTAGAGTAATTCTTTCATTCTTTAAATCCTATAAATTAAAGAGAAAAAAATAAAACATAAAAAATAATTTACTTTAATTAATTAGATGCATTTAGGTTTTTTTTCTTATGTAATTTACCTTATCTTAGTCATTTAATTTTAATCTCAAAAGTGAATTTTTTTTTAAAAAAGTTATTTTTTGCGTTTCAAAAGCGTTTTTTAAAAAAATTAAAATTTTTTATTTTTTTCTTTGTTTTAAATTAATATTTTTTTTTAGTGTTTTTAGATCATTTTGATACCCTGATGTCAAAAATAATTTTTTCTTAAAAAAAAATTATTTTAATATATTTCTGAGTGAAAAATATTTTACAAAGCAACCACAACAACACTCTGGCACGTTTGCGCATATAAACATTTCTACGTTTTATATTGTAATTCAATTGTATTTTTAAGAATTTTTAATTTTTAATTAATATTTTTGGTATTTATAAATTGTTTTAATATACTGATATAAAAATAAATTATTAAAAATAAAAAATATTATTTTAATACATTTAAAAAAATAATTTTAAAAAGTAAAATTATGCGTGTAACAGTAACCACGCTCGATGCTAAATTATTCAAAATAAGATGACTCCCTGACGAGAGGTTTGACGCACTCTTACTCACCGAGCTTGCGAGATACGCCATTCCACTCGCGAATTGCATGCTAAAGAGATACACAAGCATGCCTTTTATTTCTTTCTCCTTTTAGCACGACAGAAAAAAGGTTCCATGAAAAAGAAGAAGAAGTTGAATATACACAGTGTTGCATATCAGCACGTCAATGACGTATTCAAGATTGGAGAGCAATTTATTTATCGTTGAGATTTGAAAATTAACAAGATAATATCATTTTTGTTAAGGCTAAACCATAAAAAATTGACTGGAAAAGAGACCAAACCCATCTACTTTCATATATGCTTAACAATTTATTAATAATGATCAAGTTGCCGTAATCTTTCTGAGATACCCATTAATTAACTAGGCTAAAAGGGACGAGTCGACTCAGACCCAGACTCAATTGGATAAATGAGTGGAATGCAACAACAGAACAAAGTATAAAGCAACAAAGGTGAAATTACAAAATCACTGCACTCTTCAGCTCCTCTCCACCCTTTCCTTTCCTTTTCTTCTCACCGAATCGAATTTTGCTTCCGCATCTCTCTTCAGGTAAGCTTCACCCTTCTCATCACCTTCTTCTTCGTCTGATAGATTCTTCTTGCTTTATCATCCTTCTTAGTAACTGTTTAAATTACTGTTTTCTTTCTTTCCCTTCTATTACCGGCAAACCTTTCAGATTAGGGTTTATTTCCTCTCTTTGCCCATTTGGTTTCTGAATTCGAAGCATGATGTTGTGTGCTGATAACTTGTGTAGTGTTAATTTTGTGATTCTTAAGGTCATGTACGTGACTCGTTTTAACTTTGCTGTTCACTTGATGGAAATAACAGGAAGCTATGCTACAGCCATTGGTTGAATAACAGTAATAAAATTGCAGGGAATGGGAGGTTGCTGTTGTTCTTCAAGGAAACCTCATTTACACGGAACGCCCGTGTATTACTATGTTAGTATTATTATTAATATCTTCGTTCTCCTGAGTATATATTTATGTCTGCTTATCGTTTTTTTTTTTAAATGTTTACATTTTTTATAATGTTCTAGTAGAGAGTGGTTGATTTTAATGTCGTGTGCTTATGTTGTCTTGCGTTTATTGAAGTGGATGTTGAGCGTTGGGAAATTTGGGAGTTGGATTTAGCTGTTATTGATTCCCGAATCGCGTATAGGATTTGGAACTAGCAAGCAAGAGTCCTAGGATGTCTCTGAGGGTCTTAAACATGGGTTGAGATTGTATCATACATGATGGCATTTGTGATTTGTACGTCTCGGTCTTGAATCAACTTTACTTGGATTGGAAAAGGAAAAGACACTTTTTAATTATGTTTTGTGATGATGGTAGAATTTTAGGGTCAGCATTGCACCTGTAGAGGACAAAGCATGTTATAACTCAGTTGTTTTAGCCTTGAATATAAGCTCAAAACCATGCCTCTAATTGTAGCTTTCAAATTCTTGCACTATTTCACAATCTATGCCTTGTCTGACAGCAAGATAAATAGAGAAAATTCGTGATGCTCTTCAAATTTGCTCCACCATTTTTCATGAGTGATGTATTGATGGAATCGTAGTAAATATATTTCTATATGACCATAAACGAAGAGGGGGGCAAAGATTAGAGGTTTGAGGATTTTTATTGTCAAGATTCTGTCGGTGAAATGATGTAAATTGCCATGATAACATAATCTTAGAAACACCCAAAGTTCTTGCATCCTTTTCCACACCATTTCACAACGACATGGCCTAAAATTGCTTCCACTTTCAAGCGGAAATCTCTTGAAATGGAACCAAATGGGTTCTTTTGGCTAACAAAATACCATCTTGAAATTTAAAACACCCTTGTGCAGTGTCCACCAGCTTTGGAAGAGCATGGATCCTTAACATCTCACAACGGCGCAGCCTCTGCATTCACTGCAGGTCTCCTGGTCGAATTGCATTTGAATACATCAACGCCTGATACTTTCCGCCCCCCTCCTGCACCTCTGCCATATGATGTGATTTTGGGATGTCCACAGTCACCGTTTTCTGAATCTGTTCAAGAAACAATTAGTCGTGGTAGTTTTGGAACGTTGGCAACATGTGAAGATCTTGATGAATTGGACTGCGAAACTCAAGCCAGTTCATTGCTTGTCTCTCCAAGGAAGTCAGAAGTGACAAAATTACATGAACCTGTTGCGTCCGCAACAGAAGAGGAAGATGCTTGTCCCATATGCCTTGAAGGTGCGGTAGTGCCATTTCCATTTCCATTTTATTATTTTATAGTGTTTCTGGATAGGTAGAAGCATAATCAAGGTCATGCCTGAAATGATGTGTGGTTGTCCTAAAGTAATTAGTCAGTGTTGTCTGCTTCCACTTGCAGAATATGACTTGGAGAATCCAAAACACATAACAAACTGCGAGCATCATTTTCACCTCTCCTGCATTCTAGAGTGGATGGAAAGGAGTGACACCTGCCCCATATGTGACCAGGTTTGTTTCTTGTAAAATGACTTTATGTGCAGTTAGCGGATGATTTTATTGCTCTTATTACTGATGAGATGATTGATATAATCTGGATTTCTTTTAAATATCGCTTGCTGCCCCCTGGTCAAAACCACACACCAATTTACTATTTAGTTGGTTGTTTCACATAGAAGGTGGAAGCACATACGAGGGGAAACATTGACTTTACTCATGCTTTTGGTGGAATGACTAGTTCTTGCTATTGACACGATTCTTATATACGCTCATTTGCACTCTGCTTTTTTAATGTTACAGGAAGTAATATTGACCACAACTTCATTTAGTTGTTGTTAATGCTCTTTGAGATGGAGGTTTATTTGTTTTTTCAATTAAGAGCTTGCCAACTTTAGTGGGCTGCAGATGGTGTCAGTTCTGTCTCACAACTGGTCAGCAGAGTGCCCCCTGGTTCATTTTTTAATTTGGTCTTACTTGGTTTGAAGGGTCAACTTATCATTTATGCGGTTCCTCTGGAGAAGTTCAGAGGTAAAGGAATGAAGTTTAGCAAAACATGGAAACAGGTTTCTCTCTGTTCGTGCCCCCTTGTCCTTGTTAATACTTTGGTTGCTAGTTATGGAATGGATGTGCAGATATCTACAAGGTTGTTGAAGGGAGTACATGCAAACAATTCACCTCCAAGTTAAAAGCAAATGGTCTGTCCTGTCTTCCATGTTGGGTCAGCAAACTATTTTTCTGTTTCCTATGCATATTATCTTCTACTTGTTTGTCGTATGCTGCATATAGTTGTTCTTTTGCACTGGGTGATTTGTAAATTACGACTGTTAGTTTTGGATGGATTCGACATTTAGGATTAGATGAATGTATGAAAAGTGTAATGAACAATGAAAAGTTATACTGTATTTACATGAACTCAGATTGACATGGCATTAGAGATCTACGACACTACTGTTTAGTTTCAAGAAAAAATCTTGGATCACCATCCACTAAGATTCATGCTTCTGCATATCAATTCCTTGCATGTATGTTTCACATGCAGGATCGCAGATCTCCCAGCACCTCCCATCCTCTTCCCTTTTCATTTACTTTTTTGGTTACATGAGTGGATGGTCTGTGAAATTGTTTCAGGCTGCTCAGTGCTACGTCAAAAGCTTGGAGTTACTGGTATTGTATAACAATTGTAATACCTTCATCTAAATCCTTCTTTGGGAAAACTAACTGAAGCATACTTCTGGGAACTTTCTTCCATTTTTTTAACCGAACTTCAAGAGTTGGCCATGCTCTGTGGTAGTTGCATAGCTACTTTTGGATCACCACACCGCGATCCACAGCAAAGCCCAAGAGACACTAGCTATTGCTAACTGGAGCTGCTATGTCCTTCACACAAAAAACACAGAAATAGAAAAAAAGAGAGGGGACTTGCTAGATAGATCATTTTCTTCAGTAGTCGGTAGATGAAAATATCAGAGTGGTTTCGTGTCAGTGTCCACGCCTAACTTCTGCAACATGTGGTGGTGAGAGCCCCACTATCACACTATTCTTGGGATTAAGTAAAAGGCGGTCGTATTCGTCTGTCAAATTTTTCGTTTCAAGGGCCAATCAGTAGATGCCGTAATTTTCAACTTCTATTTGAGGTTTTCATTTGATTTTTCAAGCTGTCGACACTTCTTTTTCTTTTTGATAAAAAAAGAAAGAAAGAAAGAAGGGCATCGGTAACTTTCAACAGCGGCTGCTTCTAGAGATGGCCGCACTAGTCAGTCTTGTCCCAGCTAGTAAAATTTCTCTCTGGTGCCTAGGAATTTTAGATTCACTGTCGAACTCCCCAAGGAGTGTTGCTACCAATTTATCAAAAATACATGGGGTATGAGTTTTCAGCTGTGGCACTTAACATATGGATTGTTATAGTAAAATTACTGTTTGGTTTTTCAGTCAAAAAAATAGAAGCATTTGTATTGAGACAATTTGCTCTTTTTTAGTGGTTTATTTGTCATTGAAATTTTGTTTTGGGGGTATATACATTTTTTTTTCAGATTTCTAAACAATAAAATAACTTATTTACTCTCTAAGATTAAAAGCAATTAGAACTGTCGACCAAGATTAAAAGACTTATTTTTTTAATACTTGTTTATTTTTTTTAAATTGAATTGTGTTTATTTGTTTTTAGTCATATTATTCTAATTTATTTATAATTTTCCATTTGTTTTACACAAGTGAAGCTTATTTTAGTAATAAAATATATTTATTTTTAGATAATATTTATAACATGTTCGGTCATGCATAATATTTTTTTCTTTTATCTTATTCAATTAATTTCATGTGTAGTTCTATTTTTATTATCTTTTATTAATTTTAATAAACAAATTTAGTGTACACAATCGGGTAAATATTTTATTTTGCAGGATTAAATATCTTGATCTATATCTATTTAATTGTATAAGTTTCTCTATTTATATTTTAAATTTTTTTTAAAAAGAATATTTTTTTATATATATATATAAAAAACATACAACCTTAAAGAAAGAGTGTTGCTACCTTCCGAGGGTTTCTTGGTGATTAAATTCCAATTTTCCATCATTCGGTGATATAACTTGAAAACATCTTATGGACAGAATTGCAATGTAATGTCATGGTTTTTAAAATTCTGATACAAGTTCTTATCTAAAGACA
>Ga0307515_10003303_pt1 | contig 34092 bp, 12 predicted proteins | sample 17_EM_MG_FD_194513 | JGI IMG/M metagenome (GOLD analysis project Ga0307515, IMG submission 194513) | Populus trichocarpa ectomycorrhiza microbial communities from riparian zone in the Pacific Northwest, United States - 17_EM | ecosystem: Host-associated > Plants > Roots > Unclassified | place...
TCTAAGTCGTTAAAAGGCAGTCTGATATGCCCTATATTCAATGATGGCCTCCCTCACATGTTTCATCTTGGTCACCCAACGCCTCTTGAAATAGGCGCACATCATAAAATTTTACAAAAGACAATATGGTTATAAACAATACTAGTAAACTAAAATAAATGATGGTCAGACAAAAAAGGTGTTTACATTAAATACCATTTGTCTAGTTAAGGCCAAATGACGGCTGTAACCCTTATCGTGCATTAATAAAGATATCTAAATGAATTATGAGAACCCTCTCTAATTGCCTCACCACCTCGAGGCTAGCCTCCCCAAGGCTAGACCTCCCACCAATAATAGTTTTCATGGTCTGCCTTTCCTCCTCAGTTAGGGTGGGGAAGAAAAAGGGTTCGACCAAGGATGAGTCCAGCAAAAGCATCATTAAATCTTTATTCAGCTTCTACATGAATACCTTGGGCAGAGGTCCCAATAGTTATAACCTCTTTAGCCAAAGTTAGAGGTAGAGATAAAAAGATCATCATCACCAATAAAGCCTCAACAAATGAGGTTAGAACACTAGTATCCACAGGGGTGGAAACCCTTTTTCTTTTTGAAGCAACAACAACACTCATAATTATTTCAATAAGGGTTAGATATGTTTGACCCCTAGCTAGCGAAGTATAGTTACCCCTAGCTTTTATTTGTGAGGGAGTCTTGGCTTTCACCATTGCTTCCTCAAGAACAAAGTCCTCATGAATGATATGCCCGTCCATGTTGATGGTGTCATACTCTATCTCCTTTTCAGTAACAATTCCACTAACATCAAAAGATGATGACCCTCTTCTTGATACAGACATACTTTCTTCTATAGACCTAGTTGAAATCTCTTTTTCTTCTTCTTCTTCTTCTTTGTTATTGACCCTACACAAAAATAAAGTCAGATATGAATTTAGATGCATAAAAAATAAAGGATAAAAAGGTTGCATACTTTGTAGCATGATCTGTTAATGCCCTTTGGCTATTTTAATGATGTCATACTCGGTTAAGGCCAATACCAATGCAACACACATTCTCTTCTCATTTAAGATTAGATGAGGCTTATTGTTCACTTCACAGGAATGTACCTTCCAATAATAGGAAAAACCCCAAACTTATTGCATCTCATCTAGGGCTGACTAACCCATTATACCTTAGTATCAGCCACCTCCTCCACTATTTCTTGACATGCGCAGGCTTTCCCTGCAGAGTCCCCTTCATAACTCATGTGGGTCTGTTAGCAAAGGTAAAGAACCAATATATATCATTGTCACCATCGATCTCAGCAACCAAATGGTAATAGATCCAAAAAATGCTAACAATAGGCTTGATTCCAACAAGCCTAAGAAGTTTATCAAAGGCACCCAAAATCATCCATCTATTAGGATATAACTGACCTAGACCTAACCTATAATATCTTAATACTTCCCTTGCAAACTCGTGAATAGGAAAGGTATACCCCAACTCATACACACAAATAGGGGCTGTAATTTCAAATAGACCCTAGGCAGAACCTAAAGTCTGTGGCTAATGCGCTCAACCCTAGCAGGTAAATAAGTTATATACTCTCCTAGTTATTGACCATTAATAAATGTCATCTTATGTATACTCAAGGTGCAAGGGGCATCGTTCTTAGGGGCTTGAGGTAGCCCCTCCTCTCGAGGTTTCCTAGCAATGGTAGAGGAAGAACTTCTCTAACAGGGATGGACGCTAGTGCTCTATCCTTTCTAGTTTTGGGGCCTAGTTTGATAGACTTTTATCCCCTACTACTTCCTTCAGTTTCAGGTTGGAACCTGAACTCCTCATCGAATGCAGTAATATTATTGTTTCTAGGGTTAGATCTAACTCTTTTTTGGTCCATTTTTCTATTAGAAAAGGAGAAATAAATTTTTGGTAGGAGATACCTAAGATGGTGGTTTCTTTTCAAAATAGAGTGAAACTGGCTCGAAGAGTCTTTAACAAAACTGCTTTTTTTTTTTTTAATATAAAGATTACAAATAGTGAAAGAAAAAAGAAAAAATGAAAGCAAGAACGACTAAAGGTTATAAAGGAAACAACTTTTCACCTTCATCATTGGATAAATGACCTTTCATATCATCTCAAGTCTCCAGAAATCTACTCAATTACTACATTGAATGCACCCCATCATTTTATTCCCCAAATGACATCTTTTTTCATGAAAGTAAGCCATTTGACCACGAAGAATCACATCAGTTCTGCGTGGGACAAACAAATCTCATAAGAAAGGTAAAATGTCTTTCATTAATCAATAAGGACTAGCCATCTGGCTATGAAAAATCCTAATAGTTCTATAGAAGACAAACAAATCTCATAAGAAAGGTGAAAAGTATTTCTTTAAAGCTAATAACCTTTCAAAATCTTTGTGTAATTAATACACAAAGACTTGGGGGATACTGATGGGTCAATATATTTTTTATATGTTTTCTTAAAAGCCTATGATTAAAAAGGTCAAAGGCATGATAATATCTCAATGTATCTATGCTTAGCAGAAACATCAAACCTATATTACATAGGCCTGACTTACTTCCAGGTGCAACATCCTTAGATTTAACTACGCATTAAGCCCAAATACAAGTGAGACTACCGAGATGCTAGACCCAACCTTATTGGGTTCAATTACGTGCTGAGGTCAAGTGTATATGGATATGGGAAGTTGTCAGACCCAACTACCTTGGATTTAGCTACACATAGAGCCTAGGTGCATATAGGTCTGACAAGGTGTCAGAACCCAATTCTGGGTTATTCCCCAAAATCACCTTTTTCCAAAATAAAAATCAAAAAAATAAAATAAAGGCTGGCAATGTGGAGAAAGCAGATCAAAGAGGACTACAAAAATAGGAAAATATCAAGCTACAATTTTGAAGGAAATTCAAGGCCTAATTGTAACCCATTGTGCCAAAAAATGGAGAAAAAAATGCAAATTCAAGGTTAAATTAAATGATTATTGGATGAATTTGCATAAAAATTAAGTCCAATGACATAATTAAATTTTTAATAGGCCAATTTGATTCAATCATGGGCCAAATTAAATTTTAATTATGTTTAAGAATTAATTTGAGTCCAATTGAAGGATTTAATTAAGTGCAAGGACTTAATTATACTTTAGATGGGTCAAATTAATTTTATTTGGGGCTTAATAGGTGAAAAATTAAGTTTGGGAGCCTAATTTGGGTTTAATTGAGGAGATTGGAATTTTAAGAGACCAAATTTAATTTTTATCATGATAATATATTGAAATCAGGGGCAAAAGTACAAGAAAATTGAAGTTTTGGGGTCAATTAGGGGCTAAATTGAAGAAATACGAGATCAAGGATCATATCGCAATAGGCGTGTAACTTCGGGGCTCCAATTGAAGTTTATCAGGGGCTTAATTGAAAAAGTTTATGGTCAATTAGAGGTTCAATTGAAAGAAATTGAAAGAGGAAGGACTGAAATGAACTTTGGCCAAAATCAGAACTTTGGTACTGTTCATCATCTTCTTTATTTTTCTGAAAAAACTGGTCCAGTCACCTCCTTTGCAGGTGCATTTAATGCACCTAACGTCCACCAAATTTAACCAAACTTGCACGCAAAATGATCCTCTGCAGTTCCTCTACAGTTCCATATCAATAGTTCAGTCTGAATGACAATTAATCGGCGCCGGCATCGGCCTAAACATGCCAACTCAGCCAGTTTTTCTGCAGATTTGACAGTGCACCATGCCTACTTTGAGCCAACGGTTGGGATCCTTCCCAACCGAATCAAGGGCTGAAATTTTTTCCCCTGTGTAGACAAGATTGCCCTCTTCCACCGCCTATAAATAGAGGTGGATTTCATGGCCCGAGGGAGGAGAAATTGGGGTCCAAAATAAGCCAAAAAATCAGCTTCTTCCCGGTTTCTGCAACTTTCTCTCTGTTTTTCTTTCTTTCTCTCTCCACCTCTTCCATAGCTGCCTTCTCCGGCGATAATACCAACACACCCGACCTACACACCACCACAAATACCAGCTCCACCATAGGAAGCCGGCATAACCACCAAGAGCCACCGTCGGTTTCTCTCTCCTCTCTACAGCCCCTCCCGTTTTCTTCTTCTTCTTTTGCTTCCTCTGCCACCGACCTCCACCGCCACAACCAGCTTTACCACCGTCATTTCCATCAACCCCGCTCCTCACCAGTGGCAGAGCAGCGACCGTGACCTTCTCTCTCTCTTCTCCTTCTAGCCTTTCTCTCTCCTCTGTAACTTTTTTCTTCTTCCTCCCACAGCCGACTCCGGCCACCATCACCTCAGTCGACACCTCTTGAGCCATCGGCCGAACCACCTCATCACGTCCGAGACCCCCACGCCAGGCAACTTCCTTCTCCTTGCTTTCCCTGTTGCTTCCTCGGCGTGGCCGCTGCATGCAGAATTCATTTCTGCATGCAGCAGCTAATTAATTAACCCATGGTTTGGGTCGGGCCAGTTATGGCCAAGCCTAAGTGGCTGGGTCTGGCCCGGCCCCCATTAAAAAAAATCCAAAAAAATTTCAAAAATCATTTTAAAAAAAATTATGATTTTTCTAGCATATTTTCCTACCAATTATGCATAATATCGGGTTGTATATTTACACTGTAAAATACAAATCCGGTATTAAAATACCTGATTTTCTCCAAAATATTTCAAAAAAATAAAATAAATAATATTTCAAAACATTTTCAGAAGGAAAAAATATTTTGTTGCATATGGCCAAATCCTAAAATTTTTCCAAACATATTTTTCATGTTAAAAAAAAATGGATATCGTAACCAGTTTATGATTATCCATTAAGATTTGGCCAACATGTCAAAAATCTTTTTCCAATTTTTTTTAGAATCTAGATGTAGACTTTAATATTTGTGGGGGTGTAAAATTACACGATAAAGTACACCCTCAGGTATTAAAGATACAAAGTATAAATAAATGCGATGCTAAAATTCAGACTTTAGAACGGTTAGGATTTAACCCAATAAGGTAGAGACTCTCTCATGAAGAGAAATATGCCTTGAGCCTTAGAAAAGACCAATGAATAGAAATCTGACTTAGAAAAAACAATCAAACAACAATGCAGCTTACCTTAGGTAGGGTGCACTGGGGGTGATGTGTCTTCCCCTTGCACAACCAGTTCCTTACCCAGACTCTCGCAGACCATAGGTTCCTAGTGACCATAATACTAGGTGGCGACTCCTGAACCTTAATCATAATTTTATGATTAAATACAAAAACTCTTCCTAACACACAACACCTCACACAGGAGGCGCGACGAAAGCCTCTGCCGTCGCCAGAAGACGTCGCCCCGCGACACAAGGTTTTAGACCCATCACCATAAATACATATAAAGTTGATAATCTTTTTAGGCTCTATGTGAGTCACGAGGATTTGTTTGTTTATTCCTATGTCTTTTAACATTAAATATTAAAAGTCAATAATGATCATCTCTCTATATCTATAAGTGCATAAAAAGTCTTCTAAGGTTCTACAATATTTCTATCAATATTAATTTTATGTAAGAGATATTTATCTCTTATTAATACTAATAGGAGGAGAAGTTATTTCAACCATTCAAGCAATATGACAAAGTTTAGATATTGTATATATCATTTGAACTGTCTATGTAAAGAGTTCACATTTTTCCTATTCTCTAAAGTATTCATACTTTTATTTTAGAGCATTTATCGTATACAACTAAGAACAAAAGTGGTTGTTCTTAGAATTTAAAGCTTATTCTCTTATTTATTGCAATCTCTTATTAAAAGTTACTAAGAGTGTGTTTGGTATTGTGGTAGTTGTTGTGGTTGTGGTTTGAAAAAAGTTGTTTTATAAAAAGTACTTTTAGTTGAGGTTGGTTTGGAAAAATATATGTTTGGTTAAAATTGTGGTTGAAATTGAGGTTGAACAAAAAGTAGTTTAATGTGTTTGGTTAAGAATACTTTTCAAATTGAGGTTATAAAATAACTAAAAAAAATATACATTAATATTAATAGTTTTTAATTGAAATATTATATTTAACTACTGCTATTACATTATAAAATAAACAATATTTTATGTAAAATATTTTTTATTATTCTATTAAATTATTTATAATTCTATCATATATAAAATTCATCCGATAAAAATTATAATTTTCATGTCTTCTTAACCGTACAACAAATTAATAAATATAATGTGGTCGTTGAGACGCACCACCACATTTGATAATTTTTTATTTTTCCATTAAACTTGCACTCCCTACCTAAAGCTGAAATCAACCACTACACCCGGCGTCTCTCTTCACTGTCATCTCCCCCTTCCACTATGTCCCTCTCTTGGCAGAACCTCCACTGGAACCAAAACCAACACTGCCATTAACTAACCCCCTCACCAATACTAGCCCTCACCTATTTACCTCCACGAATCAGCCCTCTCCCTCACAAACCCAGTAGCCTCTCACATCTTCCACTACCAACACGCCCATAGTGAACCAACCCAACCATCAAACCACCACATAGCCAGCCCTATGTCTTCCTCACACAGACCCGAAAACCCATCTCATCCAGTCACCCAAAACCCATCTGCATCTCTGTTTCAAACCATCAACCCATTAGATTCCCCTAACCAACGGTCAGCTCAGCATCCCCCATCGACCCAACACACACCAACCCAATCGAAAGAACCTAGACCCAAACAACCATAGACCACTGCCACAACCTCCAATGCTCTCCAACAACCCTCGTGGTTTTCTCATCTGGACAAAGATGCACCCATAACTCAAAGCAAGATCTTTGCTTTAACTTAGACGATTCAAGGACGTGGCTGATATGCTTCAGGACAACATTCCTAGCCTTAAAATGGCAAATGACGATTCAAGCTCAATTTTTGCTTCTGATAGGTCTTCCCAACAACTTTCAAGAGAGCAAGTTAACTTGTTGCTATATGAGAAAATTGATCCAAGTTTCAAGTGTTTCCCGAAACACTTGTCAAGGAAGAGGAGAACAATTTTTTATACTGTGTTTATAAACACAGTTGCAATAAATAGAAAACGTAGGATTGTAAAAAGCATGCAGTTTCTGCTTCATCAAAACTGAGGTTCAAACGCAGCTAAAGGTGGGACCCATACATAAAAGTTGCGGCTCGTTTTGTAACCAAACAATATATTGCTACTGTTTCAATAAAAACGCTGCCGCAAACGCCAAGCCAAACGGGCTCTAACTCTATCATTGAAGGATCCTTAAATCCCATTAAAATGGATTGTTTTGCAGATGTCAGGTCTTCTATCACCAACCATCAACTTCATGAACTCTGGAGAAGGGAAAATTGAAGTGAATATGTTATTACCCATTATCCAAACACTAAAAAAACATCATTTCTAAGTATATTGGATTTTTAGAACATCATCAATATTGATTTGTTTTAAATGAAGTGTTATACATGTAATATTTATATGTTAATTGTGTTTAATTTTAAATTTGATAAATTTACATGAGATTGACGATGACTGTGATGACAAAGCTACAAAGAAGCATGATGATCTTTTGATAGACATTGATGAGATTGGCTCAATGTCATCGATAATTTTTTCAAATTCTACTCATTTGGACAAAGAAGAACTCGATATGTTCATTGTACTATAGTGAAGGTGTTGACAATGATGTATCTATATGTGTTGCATTGGTTTTCCAGGTGCTTTTGCATCAAACTTGAACTAAAATGTTATGAGATCTTGAACTTTTCTGAACTTGGTTATAAGGATGTTGTTTGTGCTAGAGTGTTTGTTAAAACAGGACATTGGTAATTAATTACTTTACTTTTAAACCTAGATATGAGGGGATCTTAGAGTGATAAATCTCATTTCAGGGATGATTTGTAGCTGAATGTCTTTTTTCTATTCTCTTGGGTTGACCGAGGACTTAACCACCTGTCGAGTCAACTTTTGAGTCGGGTTTAATAACCATGCATCAAATGCTTAAACTTGGTCTTAACTCAACCCTAGGAACGCTTCAAATTTGTTCTTATCTCAACCCTAGGAACACTTCAAACTTGTTCTTGACCCCCGGGACACTCGAACCTAACCCTTACTCTACCCTAAGGTGTATTGAACCCAATCCTAAACCAATCCTTATACTTTGAACTTCATCTATGTACCCTGAACTCAATCCTAATTTGATTATTACTGAAGTCTTAAATTATAAATTACTGGTGTAAAAACAAGTTTTGAAAACTTTTGAAACCCATTTTTTTGTTTTCATTTTTTTAAAATTTATTGTTAGTTATCCAAACAAAAAAATTAAAAACAAACAAGGTTTCATGTCTTGGTTTATTTTTTTGAAAAAATATATAAAAAACCAACAAAATTATAAGAAAAACTAAATGATGGGGGGGGGGGACTATAGCTTTCCTCGCAAAACATTCTGGATTTCTATAGTGTTTCTTCACATTGTGTTTTTTTTTACATATGGTTTTTTCCGTAATGATTTTTTTAAAATTATTTTTGTCGATTTTATTTTTAATATTGAGATGGCTGAGAATTTAGTTTTGTAATTTTTTTTCCTTTTATTTTGTCTTTCTATGAGGTTAGCGTGGTTTGTCAAGATAACCCAAGTTGCCCCAGTTTATAGATGTGGTGTGTTTTTTTTAATGGTGTGGGAAAAACACTGTAACTTTCCTCATAAAACATTGTGGATTGCTATAGTGTTTCTTCATATTGTTTTTTTGTTGTTATTATTTTTTTAATATTGAGATGGTTGTGAATTTAGATTTATAATTTTTATTTTTATTTTGTTTTTCTATGAGGTTAGCGTGGTTTACAGGTTTGTGGAGGTAACCCAGATTGTCCTAATTTATGGATGTGGTTTTTATTTTAATTGAACTTGACTTTTTTATAGTCTATTTTTTTCTCATATTGTTAAAAAAATAGTTTTAGAAAAAAACCATGTTATTAAACTTTATGAAGTAACAAAAATTAAAGGATATGGGGGAAACCACTGTTCACCTAACACCATTATACTGTGGATTACAATAGTAATGCATAATGTTTTGCTTTATTTTTCTTTTTCTTTTTTTTTGAATTTTTGTTATGATTTTTTTTCAAATCTATTTTTATTAATTTTATCTTTTAAAATTGAGATTGTTGAGAATTTAACTTCATAATTTGCTTCCTTTTATTTTGTCTTTATATGAGGTTAATATGGTTTACGAGTTTGATAAGGTAACTTAGGCTGCCCCAGTTTACGAGTTTGGTAGGTTGCTTTGTTTTTTTTAATTGAACTTGACTTTTTTATAGTCTATTTTTTTGTCATATAGTTAAAAAAATAGTTTTAGAGAAAAGTCATGTTATTAAACTTTATAAAGTAACAAAAATTAAAGGGTGTGAGGAAACCATTGTTCACTCACACATATTGCAATGTGAATGACAATACTATCCACATTGTTTTTCTTTTTTCTTTATGGTTTTTAATTTTTGTTATGATATTTTTTTTCAAATTTGCTTTTATCAATTTTATCTTTTAATATTAGGATGGTTGAGAATCTGACTACATAATTTCTTTCGTTTTATTTTACCTTTCTACAAGGTTAGCATGGTTTGCGAGTTTACCAGAGTAACCCGGGTTGTCATGGTTTACGAGTTTGGTGGGTGTTTTTTTTTTAATTGAAGTTGACTTTTTTATCGTCTATTATTTTCTCATATAGTTAAAAAAATAGTTTTAGAAAAAAAAATGTTATTAAACTTTATAAAGTCCATAGACTTATTCACATGTTTGATTGGTTAACTTGGTTCGTGGGTCTGACAAGTGTAGCTTTTTTATATATTTTATTCATCTTTAGATATTAGGTTAATTAAGAATTCAGTTTCATAATTAGTTTTATTTTGCCTTTTATGAGATTATCGTGATCTATAAAAACATCTCGGTATTGAGTTGGTGTTTGATTTTACAATCATTTATTTTTGTTATTATATAGTTAAATAAAAAATAGATTTGAAAAAAAAAACAAATTATAATCCTATTGGAGTCCATAACTCAGTTCACATGTTTGGCGTACTAACCCGACTTACTCGATTCACAGGTTTGACGAGTTTACCCACCAATATGATATGCTTTTTCTATTTTTGGTTTTTTAATTATTTTTAATTTATTTATTTTTAATTTTATTATTTAATATTGGATTGATTGAAAAATGGATTGCATTATTGATTTTTGTTTGCTTTCTAGAGATAATTATCTCAAATAAGTGTTTATTTTTAGGTTGATATTCAATTTCATGGCCTTTGTTTTTATCATATAATTAAATAAAAAATATTTATAGAAAAAATATTAAACACAATAGAGTTCATGACCCGGGTTACAGAGAGGCGAAGTTGATCATTATCTCAATATTTTTTTTAAAATTATTATTTTGAAGTTTTATTTTTAAACTAAGTTATGTTTTTATCGATTATGTATTTGGATCAATAAAATTAATTAATTTAAATTGTGTTAATTTTCATACAATTTAATTACTTGAATTAAATAAAAAGTTGAGTAAAAAATTTTAAAATTAATTTATACTATTAAAAACTTCTCATATTTTAAATATTTTTTTTAAATATTAATCCAACCCACACTACAGAACTGTTATTTTAAAAGGCGAATACTAAACATGAATTTAGATTATTGGAGGGTTGCGTTAACCATTCTAAAATATTACTTTATCTGCAATAAAATTTTCAGAAGTGAACTTATTGATTCAAAAAGTATGATTGGATATATTAATGTTTTTCTTTTAAAATCAATTTACAAGTAGTTTTCCGAAGTTCTTTTTTCCCCAGAAAATTCACTGCAGACTGACTGGTTATCTGCAAAAAAAAAAAAAAAACCGGCTTCCAATTTCAGTTTCTGCTCAACAACCGTGTAGATGGCTTTGAAATAAAAAGCCCTAATTACATATCAGCTACGGCGGCGGCGGCATACCATGGAGGACCCAGAGGGGGTTTTAAGCTTCGACTTCGAGGGCGGCCTCGACTCGGGGCCCACGAACCCTAGCGCCTCCATGGCAGCGATCCCATCTGACAATCAGGGATCCGCAATGGCAGCTGCGCCCAACACCGCAACCACCGGCGCCAGCACCAGTAACACCACCACCAACAACAGCAGCGACTCTGGTGCGGCGGACATGCAGGCGGGGCGACGGAGCTTCCGGCAGACTGTATGTCGGCACTGGCTTCGAAGCCTTTGTATGAAAGGCGACGCCTGCGGATTCCTTCACCAATACGACAAGTCTAGAATGCCTGTATGTCGGTTTTTTAGACTTTATGGAGAGTGCAGGGAGCAGGATTGCGTTTACAAGCACACCAATGAAGATATCAAGGAGTGCAATATGTGAGTAAGCCTCCTTCTGATTCAATTCTACTAAATAGACAAATAAATAACAACGTCCTTTGAACCAGTAAATAAGTTTTTTCTATGTTTTTGCAGGTACAAGCTGGGGTTTTGTCCCAATGGTCCAGACTGCAGGTATAGGCATGCAAAGTTGCCTGGACCTCCACCTCCGGTTGTAGAAGCTGTTCAAAAGACTCAGCAATTGAATTCTTACAATTATGGAAACTCTAACAAATTTTTTCAACAACGGACTGCTGGTGTTCCCCAACAGATAGAAAAGTCTCCCATTACCATCATAAAACCTTCAGGAATGGAATCTGCTAATTTGCAGCAGCAGCAGCAGCCACAGACACAGACACAGGCACAGGCACCAAATCTTCCAAATGGCCAGCAACAGCCTAATCCATTGAACAGAATTGCAACGACCTTACCTCAAGGAATATCTAGGTGTGTTCAGAGTTCTGAGGTCTTTTATCGAGTTATATGTAAATCAATTATTGTATATTCTTTCTCTTGGATATTCTGATTATTGTTATTAAAACTATACATATAGATGGGCATTGGTCTTGGAAGACTTTCTGTACCAAAAGTCTGTGATCATCTAATAAAGCCCATTGTTACTTCAAATGTGAGAGGCAATGGACCTTTTCTTTCCTTTTTTTTTTGAATTTTTTCCTAGCTGTTTGCGTGTATATGTTGGTCTAGACGTCCCCAAACCCATAATTGACAAACATTATTACTGTGCATTGAATCTTACTGATGCTAAATTGAAATGTCTCTTGATGTGCCTTTGACATGAAGCCATCCATCCTCTATGTTCTAAAGAGGGTGGCACAAATGTGATTGTTTCATCATTGCTTGAAGAGCATGAAGCAGCTGTAACTATTCTTACTACTGAATTTACTCCTGTTTTTCTAACAACTTCTCTCGTAGTCAAGGCTCTTGAAACTGTTTCAAAAGATCAACTACCCTTCTCTTTCTTTCAAAAAAAAAAAATAAAAAAAATCCTTCTTGTGAAGTGGATGTCTGAAAAATGTTGCTATTATGTTTGTGTAAAAGGTTGTAGATATTTTTTGTTGGTATATGCTGTTTTAGTCTTTTTCTGTGCTTTTACTTATGAATTGCTTACTTCTTAGTTAAATGATGTTTTGCAACCTTCTTGCTTTATTATTTTTTCCCTTAAACATGATGACGAGTCATTAGTTAATGCTTCACATACAGGAACAGTTCCTTTTCATGTCTTGATGCCTTGGGGCATGGCTGTTTGCTGTCAGATAATGTAGTCTAGTTTGATGATTTTTTAGGCTGTCGTTGCAAAATGATTGACGCCCACCAATATGTGTGAAGTAACAAAGAACTAACGCAGGATGTCTTTGAAGTATCTGTTCTATTAGGGTTTTGAAGGATTAGGGTGTGGAAATTGGGCATTTAAGGGTTTAGAGTATAAGAAAAGGGGAATTCAGGATTGTAATTTAAATTAGAACAAAAGTAAAAGGGCCACTGGCTTTCACATTACTAGGTTTCTGGGAATCACATCTAGAAGATAGAAAAACTAAGCAAGCTTCACACCTAGGCTTCTCAGGATTTACACCTAAGATTGGCTACATGACTCTATATTAAATCGTAATATTGCTGGAAATGCTTAGACTCCACATAAATCTGATACCTTAACAAAGCTTTACAAACATAGTTATTCTTAGACTCCACATACACCTAAAGCATTACGCTGTTAAATTCTAAGACTTAGATCTTAAATAAGAGTATACTACTATCCCATTTTAATCTACTTGACAAATAATAGATAACTTTCAGCAGATCTGGAAATTACAGAAACTTCTTTACGTTCAATAATTTCAGAAAAAAAGACTAATCCTGCTTGTTTTGTTGTCCGCATCATATGTGATTCTCAAGCTTTCTGTCTTCTAGGTGTGGTTCAATAGAAAACCTACTAGTGTGAAGCTGGTAGCCCTTTTAGTAGCATCTTAATTTACCTTGGATACTTAAATAAGAAAATACTGCTATCCCTATTCAAACCTAATTAATTAAGGAGTTCTTTTATACTAAGGACTAATCAGACAACTAAAACATAAAATAGAAACCTGGACCTGGATAATTTCCAGCAAATCTGGAAATTACAGAAATATCCTTGTGTTTGATAATTACACAATAATATAATAATCCTGCTTATTTTTCTGTCTGCTTTATGAACTTAAGCCAAATGCATGACTTTTCTTATTGAATCACCCCTTTGTTCCTTTTGCTCCTTTGATCAACTGACCTCAAAACTTCCTACTTCTTCTCATACGTGTCTTCTAGTCTAATTTCCACAAGGTGATAAGTGAATTTGCAAGTACATGCTGAACTTGTTCAGTTGATGCATTTTGTATTAATGGCTGATAACTGGTTAGTTGTGTTTCTCTTTTGAAAGTTGGCTGCTTCTGTAGTAACGGTGTATTGGTAGCATGTGCTTTAGTATCTTTTTTTTATTCAGACAGCTAACAGAAGAAGAAGCTACAAGTGACTGTTCTTCCTTTGCATCAAAAAACATAGAAAAGGTTCATTAGAGAATTAGATGAATGCATGGAAGTAACTGATGCACATGGCTGTAATAAGTGCTTGCCTGAACAACCCAAAGAGAATGCTAGTTTGTTTTTCATGCTCTTTATTCTTATTGCTTTATGCTTAACTATTCATTCACTCACCTATCTATGTACAAATTGTTTTATTAATATGTATGTCTGTGAAAGTTCTCATGTGTCCACGTGAGCGTATACATGTATATGTGTTACAGTCTGTTTTGGGTTAGGAGGTGGGGAATAGTCAGTAAGCTTTCGCTCATGTTTCAAATTTTGTGAATGGATTAGCTCCCTTTGTGAGTCAGCTAAGAGTGATCAATGCTCAGTTCGGATTGCATCCTCAAGACAGTAGTCCTATTTTTCAATTTGTTTGATGAAATTGGGTCCTGCAACGCTGTTTAGACCTCAGAAAACAGAATCTGGATGTGTTCTTAAACAATCTCTTAAACATGAACACAAAATTCAAGCGGTATATCAGTATGCAATGCTGTGTTATTACAAGTTTGAAAGATCCTAGGATGACCACACTGATTGTGTGACTTGTAATGAGTTGTGATGGGAGAAAATGTCACTTGGAGTTGGGTTGAGATAATGAATGATGCAAGAAAGATAAGAAGCAACAAGTAACGACAAAAGAGTGCTAAAATCAAGAATGAAATTGATACAAGTGAACATAGATTTTAGTGATGGAAAAAATTATGATTTCGGTAAGAAAGCATAACTGAAATCCTAATGGTTGAGAATAATTTGGGATGACATGATAACTAGGAAGAAGAGTAAGAAACCTTCAATATTAACCACACTCAAATGAATACCTCAATACCCTGATATTAACACAGCTTGGAACAATATCAAAACTACGAAATCAACAAAATTAATGATTAATTGGCTATAGCTCTTGTATTATGTTCCCAGGTTAAAGCAACTTGTCGCTGTATTGGTACATCAAGACTATAAGAGTCCAAGATATTAGCCTCATTTATGATTGCAATTGTTGAAAAATTAACATGTGCTTGTTATTTGTCGCTACTTTTGATTCCTTGGCCTATATATTGTAAGTAAAGTCCCATTTTGCATCATCAACATTTGTTGCCACCATATAACTTTCTGGATTCCTTCTTTGAGCCTGCATTATACATTTAGGCAGAGGATCATTATAGTGTGGTAATTTAATAATATTTCTTAAGCTGCTCCATGCTCTCCATGTGTTCTACTTGATTTCAGCAACATCATAAAAAGGGGGATAGACATCATAGGTCAGTGGAGAATCCCAATTTTCACTTGTCAATAAGTTGTAGACATCATAGTTTGGTGGAGAATCCAAACTTTCTTCAACGAGGTTTCATTTTCAAAATAAGGACACAGGAAATCAACATTATGATGCAGCATAGGGAACCAAGTCTAACTTTCACTGTACATGCGAACAAGGTCAAAACCATAATTTCAGTGATTTTCAGGTTGGAACTTGAAACAAGAGAATAAAGTAATAGTGTGTAGAACATACTGTTTTGCTAATAAACTAGCATTTCTAAAACATAGAGGAGGTGCCGCATTTACATTTAAAAAAGTCTAATTGTTCTTAACTAAGGTAGATACAGCTTTCTGAATAGGAACAAGACACCTTGAGTTAGAACAACTCCTAGCTAATGTCCTCATAACCCTTGGGTGATAACGAAATGATTTTAAAACTACTAAATTAATAAAAGGAAGGATTAATTAATAATAGCTCCTCTAATTAGATAATAGCAGGAGTATGTACTCGTCTTTTATTATACTGGTTCCTAAGAAAAACCAATCAACGAGAGTGAGGAATTATATCCCCATTAATGTTGTCAAAGCTTCATACATGATTTTGTTAATGGTGTTATGAAGTAGGCTTTTTTTGTGGTGTTGGTGGATAGTGGATACAATTTTTGCTCTTTGAGTTAGAACAACTCCTAGCTAATGTCCTCATAACCCTTGGATGATAACGAAATGATATTAAAATTGCTAACTTAATAAAAGGAAGGATTAATTAATAATAGCTCCTCTAATTAGATAATAGCAGGAGTATGTGCTCAACTTTTATTATACTGGTTCCTAAGAAAAACCAATCAACCAGAGTGAGGAATTATATCCCTATTAATGTTGTCAAAGCTTCATACGTGATTTTGTTAATGGTGTTATGAAATAGGCTTTTTTGTGGTGTTGGTGGATAGTGGATACAATTTTTGATCCTAGATTCTATGCATGTTCCATTAGATTATAGATGCTGCTTTGGTGGCTAATTAGGTACTGGAGGATGCCAACTAGGAGGGGAGTTTGAGAAGGTGCATGCTGTAATTTAGAACTTTCATGGAGGAAGGTGTCAAGTTGAGTTGAGAAATAGTTTTTTTATTTTATTCAAGAGGTCCTCGGAAAGGTTATCCCCTGTATAATATTTTGGTTTCTGTGATAATGGATTTTCTGAGAAGATTGATTTATAAAGGGGTTTCTAGTTGGTTGTGAGGATATTTTCAGTCACATTTGCAATTCATTGATGATAACATTTTCTTTCTATCAAATGATAGCCAGGGGTTTGGATATGTGTTCTCCATGTTGATTTTTGAGAAGCTATTTGGCTTGAGAATTAATGCGAAAAAGAGTATCAGGGTGGCTATTCCCATGTCAAAGTCTATTAGTAATGTGCTTGAAGGCTATGCCTCACTCACTGGGTTGGTTACTTGAGATTGGTATTTGACATGCTTAGGTTTCTTTCAGAGGTGATCTACCCTTGCCAGCCTTTTGGGAAGCTTTGCTTGAGCAGGTATCAGAAGGATTTGGATGGGTGGGAAGGCGTATTTATTTATTTATTTTATGTTGTGGGTAGGATCGCTCATTTCAAGCTTCTTTGTAGCATCCCTTGATAATTGTTCTTTTAGGATTCCAATTTTTTTTGCAATGGGGATTTCTTATGATCCGTCAGAAGGTCAGTTATAGAGACCATGTGGTCTGCTGGGAGGTGTTGCTGCTGTACTATTAAAGGGGCTTTTAGTGCAGGTCAGTTTAAGTGAGAATATTTTCTTTATGGGAAAATGGCTATGGATCTTTCCTTCTGAAGTTCATTTCCTATGGCAAAGAGGCATTGACAGCAAATGTTTTCTTCAAAGAAATGGTTGTTATTCCCACAGTAGGATGGCTAATCATGCATGTGAGTCCTTGGAAGTTCATAGCACAGTTTTCTCCTTGTTTCTGCTCTAAGATATAAAGTTGGTAATGGTTTGTGTATTCATACTGGGGGTGAGTCTATTGGTTGGGATCTTTAGAAATACCAATGGATAGAAAACAGTGGACTTCCTCTTGTTGTTACCTGTTTTACATCCTACATCCTTATTGGACATTAGATAGTTCTAGCAAGTTTTCTTGAAAACTTTTGTACACCTCAGACTCTTTGTGCTTTCCTGTGGTCAATCATATCTGGAAAGCCAGAGAAGTATCTGATGTTAAAACATTTGTTTTTATTTGGTACTCGATATGATTAAGTCTAGATGATTAAGTCTAGTGACTCGTTGCAGGTTCATGAGTTGCTTTTTCCTGACACTTTTGCTGTGTGTCATGATGGGAGTCACCTGTTACTGTGCCACTGATAGCATATGGTATGTGGTTCAGACTGTTTTTATGTTTTAGTAAGAGCAAGGGTTGCAAGCTTTTACAGACAAGTGCTATGCTAGCAGTTATATGGACTCTTTGGATGTGAAGGAACTTCAGAACTTTCAGGACTGTTCTAATTTAAGATTGCTTTTGTGGGCTAGGATAGTTCTTTTCCCATCGCTATGGATCTTAACTCCAGAGTCCTTTAGAGGAATTTCTTTAGCTGACACACAGTGGAACTGGAATGCTCCCTTGTCTTTGGTTTTACCTTTCAAGGAGTGTATCTTATCTTCCTAGTCTCCTTTGAAAGTATGCTCTTTCCTTCCAGTAAATTCTCATATACATAATAAAAGCCCTTACATTATTTGGTGAGTAAGTGGAATATATGGCATTGATTGTTTAAGTTAGTAGAGAGCCTTGGTTATTCCAAGTGGTTGCATGGTTATTGTCAATTTCCTATGGGGTTTTGGGAGAAGGAAGGACCATAATATTTTATGGTGTTCTGCAGCCTGTGGGGTCCATTTGTTGTGTTTGATTCGAGAGGAATTTTAGAGCTTTTAAGCCCAGTTTACATAAACACAATCGATTTTAGGTAGAGTAGTGTCTCTTGCTTCATTATGGTATCGTGCTTCAGGTGCTTTTTTGGGGTTTTTTTTAGCTGACTGAAGTGAAATTGGAATGCTTCAGGTGCTTTGTTTCTTAGTTTGGAGGATGGCCTATTCTCCTAACTCTCTCTATATAATTTCTTCCTTTCATTAATGATATCTTTCATTATCTTAAAAAAGGTGCCTTCATCAATGTAATCAGGGCCTAGGCTCAAGCTTAGAAATAATAATTAAATTAAATATCATAAAGATAAATACAAGATAGAGGATTATACTCTTTTTAAGGTTTGGTAAGTTGCAGATCTAATTAGTTGGTTGTTTTAGTCTTCATATGGTTACAGTGAGGTTATTTTGACTAATTTTATTGAAATCTCTCAAACAGGAATAATCCTCTCAAAGTATAGAAGGAGCCAAGCATCTGACATAATTGAAAGGGCAGGGATGGCTAAGCTATAGGATTATCCAATAAATTAGATCATCTAGTTGAACCAACCTTCAGTTGATGGTTGTACTTCATAGTTTTTAAATACTAGAATCAATTATCACTTGTCTTTCCTTTGCTATGCTAGAATCTACCTGGAAAGACAGGAAAGGAAGAGTAGAGGAAATGGAGCATGAAATCATGATGGGAGTGGCATCAACGAACTGTGATTCTCTTACTTGTTTGACTTTGTTGAGTATGAAGTCGTGATGGGAGTTGTATCAATTGGTGGTTTTTAAGGTGCTATGGTTTGAGAATTTTTATTTGCTGCCCTGACTTACCACATAACTGGTTTGTTGTTAGCTAGGTTTAAGGTGTATGAACTTTCCCACAACTTGTTACTAAATTTAAGATACAGTTGTTAATGATAGTATCAAGCCTTTCAAATACCTTTCCTATTGAACATCATTAATTGCTATCTGTAATGCGACATGTCATTCAGCGAATAAGTTGGGTCTGGAAGAGTTGAAAGTGATTTAATTGATTGGGGGGGGGGGGGGGTACCCTTCGTTGTAAATAACTAAGAATATAAAGTTTCATTATAATTTAAGTTGCAAAGTTAAGTAGGAATTTCTTTATGCCATCTGACCTCATCACAGTGAAGCCTGCACTCCTATGTTTCTGATGTTCCATGTGCTGTATGTGGTGGTTTTCTGGTTGCGGGTCAAGCTGTTAGTAGCCTGTTCTTCGTGGCTATGAATATGCTAGTTCACTATGTTTTTTTCTAATCTAATTCTTGTGTGTTTTCTGTTTATTGAACTTCTAGGGTGTTATTTTGGTTTCCTTCAATTGAAGCACCTAGTTTTCTCTTTTCCATAATTGAATGCACTTAACTTATTTCTTTGACTTGGGCTTTAGGTACTTCATTGTTAAGAGCTGCAACCTTGAAAATTTGGAGTTATCTGTGCAGCAAGGAGTATGGGCAACACAAAGGAGCAATGAACCTAAACTGAATGAAGCTTTTGACTCTGCTGAAAATGTAATCTTGATTTTCTCAGTAAACCGGACTCGGCATTTCCAGGTATGTTTGGAATTTATTGCTCAGTTAGTTGCTTAATTTGGTAGAGTGGATTCCTGATTTTCCAAAAAATATATATTGTTTTGGATTTGTCTTGATTAAGGCTGCTACATGGCTTACTTGGTTTCTAGTTGCATGAAATTGCTCTTGTTTGCTCTGTCTGAGATGCTAAGCATTAAATCATATATGGTTGATAGGGTTGTGCAAAGATGACATCCAAAATTGGTGCTTCTGTTGGTGGAGGGAATTGGAAATATGCACACGGAACTGCACATTATGGGAGGAATTTCTCAGTCAAATGGTTGAAGGTATTTTTTCCTTCTATGTTTGTTTATGATTTGAATGGCAAGATGTGATACTTTCATTATAAAATGATTATCAGTTTCTTGATCCGAAGTAAAAGTGATAGATAAGAGGGCCCTTGTTTATTAAGGAGGAGAATTTGGAAAACAACTTTTAGTAGTTCTCTTATTTTCTAGAGAACTGGTAGAATAGAAAACATATGTTCAAGTAAATACTAGTTTCTAAACACATTTCTTATAGTTTCGTGTTTTCTAGACAACTAGAAACAAGCAAGCACAACTTAAAGCATCAAACTTAGTGTTCTCAACTCTCACGTGTCAGCTTAATGCACCACATGATCATATGGAACAAATTGCTGGAATTTTTTAAAAGGATTGTGTTCTCCATTAAATTAAATGATTACATTAGCATATGTATATAGGACTGAAAATTCATACTGCTAAGTAGACCTGGACTAAATAAAGAAATACTAGTATTCTTATATTGAATAAGAAATAGAATGAGGAGCTCAAATCTTCTTCATGAGAAAGATAATATCTTCAAAAGTTTATTCAATTGCTCTGGTAACACTAACTACTTTTAGACTGGTTCTTTGATGACAATCAGACTATATATACATCTCAAAATGCATGCAGTTGTGTTTGTTTTTGGGCATTAATCATGCAACATAAACATATTGTATTTTAAACTTGACTTGGAGGCTACTTCAGTTACAGAAGTAACAATGGGTAATAAGAAACAATACAGGCTCCTGAATGTCATGATGCATTAATTACTTGTCTTTCAGAGTCCTGAGTGGCCTTGCTCAAGATTTTGGCTCCATATCATATGGGGTATTTTTGTTTTGAGTTCACGGCTATCCTTCAAATGTTTTGCGTGGCTAACAGAAACAGACTGCAGCTGCTTTTCAAAGTCATATTTATCACAACAGATATGTGCATTGGACATTTATTAATGAATGGGGGCATATTAAAATTAAAAAAAAAATGTGTACAATTTAAATATTAGTAATGTATGATGTAGCTAATTGCAGTTTCCCACTTGCAGTTGTGTGAACTGTCCTTCCACAAAACTCGTCACTTGAGAAACCCGTTCAATGAGAACTTACCAGTGAAGGTAGTACCTTTGGTCTTTGTCTAGTTTATTCTTTTGTTCATCTTCTATTTCATTGCATGAAAAGATATACTGTTTGTACTGTGTGTGAGGACTTACAGTTATCTGCTCGTAAAGAATGAGTTTTTTTGTTTTTTAATATTAGTATTAGTTTATATGAAATTGTATTCTAATAAATCTGCCTTACCAACTACATTCAAGTTCCCAACTATGGGAATTAATATTTGATTGTTTAGGAATTTTAATGCTGTATGACTTCTATTAGTATTCATTAATAGTTAAAATAGGAATTTAGATTATTTTAGTTTCTTACTGAATTAGGACTACTTAATAGGTTTTCTTATTTATATGGTTTGGTTCATGTAAAAAGATAAATAAGCACCCTACCTATGCATTTGGATAACATTGAATATTAATTATCAGAATAAAAGTAACTTTTTCTCCCGTTGAATATTATAAACAACCCAACCTTGGTTGCCTCTCATAAACATACTGTATTTGGGTGTTGCTTACAGCCACCTCATTTGGTAAATAAAGGACATAAAGCATTAGCACTATCCTTTTTGAGAATCATACAAGTAACTTCACTCTTATCAATGCCTGTAGGATACTTTCAGGTCTGATGAATTTGATGATACCCAATGCCCGCTCTTCAAATCTATATTTGAAAAGATTGTATAATTCTTTTGTGTCAAGCTTAGGGTTAAAGTAAATAGAAATCATAAATCACAGTTCACCAAGTTTTCAATGGTAAATGTAATGTTTTGAGGAAATGATAAATTATTAGTTAGTTCTTATATTTCCAATGTAGTTATAACTTAATTATTTTTATTTAAAATTTCCATATCAACCCCGCTGCTTTTTCATAATCCAATCAAATTACAATTTGTGCATGCTGTTTTCAATTTAAGCAATAACTTTCATTTATTTTCTATTATTAACTATCGGTATCCAGCAAAACAGACAACTTCTATGATTAATAAAATGCAATTGTTTCCTCGGTTGCATTTCATCTATTGAAATTATCAAGTAATAATTTATCATGCCAGTAATTTTTTTTATTTTCAATAATTGAAAGATAATATAGTTGAATTTAATTAATCTGTTCCTTTTCCTTACTATCTTCACATGTTTTGGGTTTTTGTATTCTTATTGTTGATTCAAGTAGATAATATGCATTGATGCTTTATCTAAGTTAAATAAATAAATAATTCATTAAATAAAATTTGGGGATAAGGCATTAGTAAAAAAAAAAAAAAAAAAATCCAAGTGACAAAGGATCTGAAATATATCTTTACTTAAGAAATTTTTCTTTGATTTATGTGAATTATTGGATAATGTTATACTTAAAACAAAAAAACTGCATAACAATTGAAACAAAATTGTAATCATCCAAAGAATCACCAGTGTCTGTAGCTAGTAATTAATTATTATTGTTACCACTGTTAGTTTTGTATTAGTGCAATCATCTAGAAATTTAAGTAGCTCTTTCATAAAATATTAATAACTGAACTCCACATTTCAAAATCATTTATATCAATATGGTTTTACCACACTTCTTTTGTTATGATAGTTTTCTTGGTAATATAAATTGCTTATTTGAGCTGTGTGTTGTAGTGAAGTCCTAATATTAGTCCAGCTAGCCATTTCTAGTCTTCTCTAATGCTATAGTGTGTCTATTTACTTATTTCTAGTTATGTTTGTACTTTTCATGAATGCAGATTAGTAGAGATTGTCAGGAGCTAGAACCCTCTATTGGTGAGCAATTGGCGTCCTTACTTTATCTGGAGCCAGATAGCGACCTCATGGTATGCTTGTTCCATGAATTTTTTTTTATTTAAAAACATGGTGAGGTAGATAAAGAAGCACTTCAACTAATTATAGAATGAAGAAAGAGATGGAAAGAAAGAAGGATGTGATGTGTCATTGTCCTTTCCTCATTTGGCAATTAATGCGGTTATACACTTATATCAACAAAACCTAATCCTAACTGCAAGTGGCCACGGATCAATCCTATATATTCAATGACTAGTGTCACGTTTTCCAACAAGGAAGTCTTATAAAATTACTTGAATATACCTGATTTCATTCGTTTCCAACTCAGTTTGCATTTGATTTAACAGCATAGTAGAATTTACAGTAGCTTGAATATTAAATGATTTTATTTGCTTCTACCTGCAGTTTGTGTTTGACTTAACAGCATAGAAGAATTAACATTAGCTTGTACAAAAAATACAGAATTCATGCATGTTGTCAATGTCTTTTAGATGATAATGTCCTTGCTTGTTAAAGTAGTTTATTTTAATTTCTGTCGATCACTTGCAAGAGCTGGCTACTTCATATTTCAGTCACGTGTGTGGCTAACAACAGGGGTTCTTATTTATGCTTCTCACTATATATTTTGTAACTAAATTACATTAAAGGCATGAATCGAAAATGAAAGAAAATATTTATCTTCCTCTGTGTCTTTATTTTTTTCTTCTCCCTCAATGAATTCTTTCTTTTCTTCTACTAAACTTATTCAACAGGTTCAATTACTTTTCATGATACCAATTGTCATGGTTCAAAAGTGATTGAATTGGTTAGTAGAAGAGAGGGAAGAGTTCATTGAAGGACAAGAAGAAAATAGAGGATGATATTCTTTCTTTTTCTGTTCATTCCTTCAATGTAATTATAGTAAGAAGCATAAAGGATCGAATTAATGTCAGTTTTATTTTTTCTTATTCATGTTCTAAGGAATGAATTAACTTCAGTTTTCTTATTTCTTGTTTATGTGCCAACTTATCTCAATCGTGGAAAACACCTCCTTCCATCTCTTTGTTGTCTTTGATTCTGTACACTTAACCACACTGATTTTGTAATCTTTGAATCATGATATGAAACGAGTCATCAATAAATGTAGCATAAATTGAATTTTTAGAACTAGAAACAAATACAAAACTAGAAGTCTGTGGTTGTAGGTAAGGTTTTAGGGAGGTGGGGACTATGTTCAGAATCATAAACATTTCTATTTTTGAACTATTCTTTATATTGACAAAACCGATATGCTTAATGGGTGGCCGTGCTACACTCGCTATTATTTGATTCTAAGGTGCAGCTCTCCAAATTATGGAATGCAATGAACCAAATGTATTTAAATAATATTCCTTTATGGGATGCAGGCAATCTCAGTTGCAGCTGAAGCAAAACGAGAAGAGGAAAAAGAAAAAGGAGTCAATCCTGACAGTGGTGGTGAAAACCCTGACATTGTCCCATTTGAGGACAATGAAGAAGAGGAGGAGGAAGAAAGTGAAGAGGAGGTGGAAGCCTTCGGGCATCCTCTTGGAGCAGCAGCTCAAGGCAGAGGGAGAGGTAGAGGAATCATGTGGCCTCCTCACATTCCAATTGCCCGTGGGGCAAGACCCATCCCCGGCATGAGAGCTTTCCCCCCCATGATGATGGGTGCTGATGGTTTTTCATACGGAGCTGTACCTGATAGCTTCGGAATGCCAGATCTCTTTGGTGTGGCTCCCCGTGGATTCGCCCCATATGGTCCGAGGTTTTCTGGTGATTTTACTGGTGCTACATCTGGCATGATGTTTCCTGGGCGGCCTTCCCAGCCAGGAGCTATGTTTCCAGCTGGTGGATTTGGGATGATGATGGGTTCAGGACGTGCTCCGTTTATGGGGGGAATGGGTCCCACTGCATCAAATCCTCTTCGAGGCCCTCGGCCCGGTGGCATGTTTGCACCACTTCTCGCATCATCCTCCCAGAACAATAACCGGTCTTTTAAGAGAGATCAGAGAGCAGCACCCAGTGATCGAATTGACAGACATAGTATAGAATCAGATCTGGTTAGGGGTGCAGCTGGGGAATCAAATGATGAGACAAGATACCCGCAGGAAACATACAAGGCTTCCCATGAAGATCAATTTGGTGCTGTAAATAGCAATAGAAACGATGAGAGTGAAAGTGAGGATGAGGCACCTAGACGGTCAAGGCACGGGGAGGGGAAGAAGAAGCGGCGAGGATCAGAAGGAGATGCTAATCCTGGCTCGGATCACAAACAGTAAGATGCACCTCCTAGATTCGTAGTGGAGCATAATTAATCAGAAAGGCCAGCCGTAGCACATGCTTTTCTCCCTCTTTTATCAGCTCCCTTTGAATGTGATATAACTGCGGACTTGTCGTTTTTGAACACTCTTTTTGGGGCAGAAAAATGTACGCCCCCCCAAAATTTCTAGGTTAACATGTAAAATATATAGTAGTGTACCAAATGAATGGGTATATAATGAGATTAATGGAATGCTGATCTGATATATAGCAATGTATCTGGAGGTTAAACATTATACATGGACGTAACCATTCACGCCGGGTGGGGATAAAAGCAGAGGGAGAAAACAAATGTTAGGCACTCAAGCTGCAGTTGAGACATTGCTGGCCAATTCACCGCTGTATGGCTGACCGGTGATTAGCACCGAGTCCGGCTTCATGCAGCCGAGTTGCAGCCTGCGATTGCTAGTTTGGAAAAAAGGGTTCCCTGTAAATTAATATTCCTGTGACGATATTCTTTCTTTCTATAATTTTCAAGTTGCTATAACCCTTTGTTTTTCTTTCTATGATTTATTTATTGTTTTGCAAAATATCGTTAAAAATAAAAATCAACCAGTAGTGAGGAATAGCCTTGCGTACAAAAAAGTGTTATATTATCTCCTTTGACTGCAGTTTTGTTATGAGAAAATCTAATGATTTAACACAATAAAAATAATTCCTAATAAACGACTTAGACGGGATAGAAAGTTGATAAATTATCATATAAACCATGTGTAGTGTTCGGTATGATTTTAAATTTCTTTCATTTAAGCACACCAGGTTTTATCAATCTTCTAATCAAGCACTTCCATTAATTTCTCTATTTTCTATTTCACCTTTACTAAAGGAAATTTGTCAGATTTCAATTTTTTCGACTTTCAATTATTCCAATTCAATTTTTCTATAAAAATCTATTCATATTTTCTATTTATTTTACAATCACATGATTTATATCTTTTTAAAATAATAAATATTTTCAACTTTATTAATAATTTATTTATTAGTTTTGATTAATCATAAGATAGTGTTAACCTCAATTAACGTAGATAACTACTATAATTAAAAAGATTTTCTTTTTAAAAATATCTATTTTAGTTTAAATTATTTATATTTATTATATAATATATTTTAGCGGGTACTCTTTTATATATATATATATACCGCATTGAAAAATCAAAAATTGATTGAAGTACTTCATTGAGATAATAAAAAAATGTTAGTATATCAAAATAAAAAAGTGTTTATATAAAAAATAATTCATCTTATGTGATAGGAGAAAATATTTTTAAAACAATTACTCACTTTGCTTTTTTTAGTAAGACAATAAAGGAAAATGAAATCTACAATCGATTAAGGGATTAGGATTCATAATAACAATCAACAATCAAGTTTTATGTAGAACAAGAGTCTTTAACAGCTAAATTAATGGATGTTGCAGTGTAATGAGAACACATGTAATTTCCTAGAGAATATAAACAAATAAAAGAATACAAATTGTGCTAAGATTGAGATTGTAAAGTCCTTATTTGCCATAAATATTTTGTATTATACTAGGATTTTAAGTTTATATGCAATTAAATCTTTGTTATATTATAAATAGGTCATCTAGTAGATGAAAACTATGATTAGCCTTGCATATATAATTTCTTTTACAACTTTCTATTTGTAACATTTTTTATTTACAGGTTTCTATACCTTTGTTTACTTGATTTATTTTGGTTTTTTCTTTACATTAATTTTTTTAACTTGTTAAAATCAAGTTAAGAAATTCACATTCTTTTCGGTTTGTGAGGCTGTTACTTATCTTTGATCATGATTAAGTTATTAATTTTAGTTTCTCCATGTTGGTCGGAAGAAATGAAAAACATGTAACATATTGTTCAAAGAATTAACTATCCATCATAAGATTAACAATAATTGATCATAATATTTGCATTCAACAGTTCAAGAAATTAACATGTCTAGTGGGACTAATTTGTTAAAATAATAACATGTTAGTAATCATGCCAAAAATCAAACTAGAAAAAATATTTTTATAATAATCAATGACTAGTCAATCCACTCAACTAATAAAAGTTATTCTTTTGGTCGTAAAGAGTTCGACAACCACTTACCAAAAAAGGTGCCAATGAAACAACTTGTATTAGGCATGCCACATGTTAACTCTTCATTGTTTAATTCCCTACATCATTAATGAATTGTACTAGAATAGAGCGATGGTACCCCCATGCAATCCATAACTCTTGCACCCTTTTCAATGTATTTCCCTCTGCATAACCTAATGGTTATCCTTTCTAAAGGCCTGATAGCATGATCAGATGGTTACAATTAGTTTGGCAAAACCCTAATTAGCCAATAATTGTTCCTTCTAGAGGTGTGTCCTTATTATCATAACTTAATCCTATATAAAACTAATTTAAGGGATTAGGTGGAGTTGATCATACACTTATTTTATCTAGACACTTGAGGGGCATGTCCATGGATATTTTGAAAAAAAAAACACTCTAATAAAAATATTTGCAAGTTCTCAAGTTCATTATAGATATCATATGCCACACACCAGATACCATAACAAGCTTAACCTGATTTGAACATGATTGCTAATGAGGTACCACCTATCCTATAAGAGTAAAGACAAACTTGGACCGGTTATATGGCTCAACGGAAGGCTATATAGTATACAGTGATGCATCAAGAAAAGGGCTTGGTTGTATGTTAATGCAACATGGAAAAGTTATAGCGTATGCATCTCGACAATTAAAGCTATAAGAACTTAACTACCCTGTTCATGATCTTGAACTTACGACAATTGTGTTTGCATTGAGGGTGTGGAGACACAACTTGTATGGTTTTCGAGTCCAAACATTTATAGATCACAAGAGCTTAAAGTATCTCATGTCACATAAAATATCGAACATGAGACAAAAGAGATGGGTAGAGCTAATTAAATACTATGATTGCATAATAGACTACCATCATGTGAATGAAAATGTGGTGATATATGTCTTAAGTAGACAAAATTGGATTAAAAAAGAGGACTCCAATAATGGAGATAGAAGGGAGATGACAAAAATTAGGAGAATAAATGCTTAGTTAAGCCTAGGACCCAAAAGGTCATTAGTAGCACAATTAAGGGTATGATCTTCCTTTCAAGATAGAATACATGAAGCTCAATTGAGGGATGCAAGGGAGATGACAAAAATTAGAAGAATAAATGCTTAGTTAAGCCTAGGACCTAAAAGGTCATCAATAGCACAATTAAAGGTATGATCTACCTTTGAAGATAGAATACATGAAGCTCAATTGAGGGATGCAAAGACTGAAAAAGTGAGAAGAAAGTTGGACATGGGGGTTGAGACACTTTACAAGATTTCAAATGATGGTGTAGTAATGAGGGATAAACAAATGTACGTTCCATGAGATATGATTATTAAGAATGAGGTGCTAAAAGAGGCTCATTAGTCAAAATTTATAGTTTATCCTAGGAGTACTAAGATGTATAAAGATTTAAAAGAGTATTATTGGTGGCAAAAAATGAAGAGGGATATAGCTGAATATATAGCCAAGTGTGGAATATATCAACAAGTAAAGGTAGAACACCAAAAACCCACGGGACCTTTACAACCCTTTTTAATTCCTGAATGGAAATGAGATAACATAACTATGAATTTTATGACAGGTCTGCCTAAAAGAACGAAGGGTAATAATGTAATATGGGTTATTATAGACCGGTTAACTAAGTTTGCTTTATTCCTACCCATGAAAATGACGAACTCGATGGATAGATTGGCTCAGTTGTATGTGAGAGAAGTGATAAGACTGTGTGGAATTCTAGTGTCCATTATTTCATATCGGGATTCCAGGTTTACTTCTTGATTATGGTCGAGTATTCAACATGTGTTAGGAACACAATTGGATTTAAGTACAACTTTTTATCTACAGGTCGATGGACAATATATGAGAGAACCATTAAGATTTTGGAGGATTTATTAAGGGCATGCATTTTAAAGTTTGGAGGAAAGTGGAAGGATCAACTATCGCTTGTAGAATTCATATACAACAACAATTATCAAGCTACAATAGGAATGGCTCCATATGAGGCTCTATATGGTAGGAGATGTAGAATGTTAGTGTGCTGGGAAGAGGTGGTAGACAAAAAGCTATATGAAGGAAAATTGATAGAAATAACCTCTGAAAAAGTGAGGATTATTAAAGATAGAACGAAATCCGCCCAGGACAGATAAAAGAAATATGTTGATATTCAAATAAGACCTCTTAAGTTTGAAGTGGGTGATAAAGTGTTTTTAAAGGTGGCCCTGTGGAAGCATTTGTCAAGATTTGGTATGAAGGGAAAACTAGCATCGAGATATATTGGGCCCTTTAAAATTGTATAGAGAATTAGACTAGTGGCATATAAGTTAGCTCTGCCCCCATAATTGACCAAAGTGTATAATATGTTCCATATTTCTTTGCTTTAAAAGGTTGAAGTATATCCTTCCAAACTATTACCCCAAGTTCCTATAAAGATTAAGGAAGATTAACAATCAAACCATGCATTTAAAAACTACCTTGAGCATACATTTTAAAGTGTGCATATTAGTTTAAAACATTATTAGACATATTAAATCACAAATATTGTCCATTAAACTACAACTAATCATAATAGATGCACAATAAATATTCTAGCAAGAACTTGAAAAACATTCTAACAAGCTTTTAATCCTTAGCTTGTATGAACTTGTTCTTTTCTCTTTTCTTCCTTCAACTTTTGACATGATTTTCTTAAATTTTCCTTTCTTTTTACTCAAGGATTTTTCTCTAGTTTTTCTCTATTTTCCTCTTTATTTTCTCTTTATCGTCCCCTATTTTTTCTCCTCAAGAGCACCTGCCTTTTTATAAGCAAATCAAAACTAGAAAGTGTGAACCCATGGTGGTTTTGCACAAGATGGGTGGTTTATGGAAGATTCTTCCTCATCCTCTCCTCTAACCTCTTTAAAAAAGTGTATTCTGGTCCATTTTGTCCTTTTATGAGCTCACCTATCAAGAGAAAGAAAACCACAAAATCTACTCAAACATGGAATTTTTCTTCTTCAGTTATGGTTGATTAAATGAGACACTTTGGCGAGATCATCATGAAAATAAGATATAAATATGTCATAGGCAAACATGAATCATATAGAAGGGATGTATATCTACCATTAGAAACAAACCTCATCTGATTTGGAGGTGTAGAACTCTTTATTCATTCATTGAAAGATTGGCCTCCAATCAGCTTACATCTATCAATGCAAAGGAGGCTGATTATAGACAAGATGTTGTCAACATCTTTGAAGCAAATGAGATGTAAATGTTTGATGGAAGTAGCCGATCATTCATCTTAAAGAAATGGTGGTTTGAGCCCTTGAGGTAGTTAGAGATGCAACATTCATTCATCTCAAAGTGGTATCTCGATCAACTTTTGTCTGCTAAAGAAGATGATAAATAAGGATGAGACGACATGTCATTCGGTCTCTCTATTAAAAATGAGTGACATTTGATATATTTAAACCTTAGGAATTATGGTTTCTAATGGGATTTTGGTAAATTTCAAGTTAATCCATGTCTTTCTAATTTCTAACATATGCACCCTCAATTGATTCATAAACTTTTTAATTTTTGCAATTTCACCCCTGTAAACCTTGATTTAAATCTTTTAATTTAAGAGCATTTTACAAATTAGTCATTGGTTTCCAGATTATGCAATTTGACCCCTATTAACCATTAAATTTTCAATTTCTTTCAAATTAACCCCTAATTTGATTACTTTAAGTCCCTGAACTCACACGTTTTTTGCACTTTGATTTTTGGTTTTGAAATTATTTAACTTTACCCTCAGTTAGCCTTCAATCTTTAAATTTCTTTCAATTGAACACCTAATTTGATTAATTTAAGTCCATGGACTCACACGCCTTTTGCACTTTATTCTTTATTTTTAAAATCCTTTAATTTCACCTTTAATAAGCCTTTAACCTTTAAATTTCTTACAATTGAACCCCTGATTACAGCAATATAGCATTTCAAAGTTTCAATTATGTATTGAATCTTCTAATCTTTATGAATTGATTCGAATTATGCTTGCAAACATAATTTTCCTTCAATTAAATCATTAAATAAGTTGATTAAGCTTATTAGAGGTTTAATTAAGTCCTTAAAATTAATTAATTCTTATAATTTTGGTCAACTTTGAATTTCAACCTTAATTTTCTTTCTATCAAGTCTTTCTTCATCTCATTTGATCAAAATATCCCAATCTGGCAATCTTCTGGCATTTTGGTCTGTGGTAGTTGAAAGACTTATCCCTCTCATATCCTAAAAATATTTTCAGATTTCATATTTTTATTTTTTAAAAATATTTTAATGAAAATAAATATTTTTATAAGGGAATCCAAAATTAGGTTATGATATTTACTCCTTCTCTTTATAATATTTCAGGTATAAAGTCTTCTAAAGGACTTTAGAAAGTAAACTTGTATAGAAAAGAAAATGGTGTTTTGTATTTGAGCGTTGACTCTTTATGTGAAAAATATTTAGCATTTCTCATGAATGGTCTGTGTTTGGGTAACATGTCTGTGGTTCGTGATCGAGTAACTTGCTTATGGTCACTATTCAGGTGACCTGATCGTTGTTTATGATCTGGTAACCTGATTATAGTCTGTGTTCGAGTGACCTATTTATGGTTTGTGATTGGGTAACCTACTCATGATCTCTATTCGAGTGACCTGCCCGTGGTTCTTGATCTAGTAACTTGCTCGTTATGTGAAAAATATCTAGGATTTTTCATTAATGATCTGTGTTCGGGTGACCTGTCTGTGGTTCGTGATCAAGTAACCTGCCCATTGTGTGAAAAATATATAAGATCTTTCATGAATGGTTTGTGTTCGAGTGACCTATCTGTAGTTCGTGATCGAGTAACCTAGATGTGGTCTCTGTTTAGGTGACCTGCCCATGGTTCATGATCGAGTAACCTGTATGGTTTATGATTGGGTAACCTACCCATTGTGTGAAAAATATTTAGGATCTTTAACAAATGGTTTATGTTTGGGTGATCTTCTCGTGGTTTGTGATTAGGTAACATGTCTGTTATGTGAAAAATATATAGGATCTTTCATGAATGATTTGTGTTCAGGTGATCTGCCCGTGGTGTTAGAAATATCTAGGATTTTTCACGAATAATAGCGCCTTGGATTTTCCATGAAATGTTTTGCCTCCCTTCTTCTGAGATGATCCATCTTCTGTTTTTATTTTTCCATTCACTCTTAGTTATATCTTGATTGGATTTCCAATGGTTCATATTTGTTGAACCTTCTGGCTGCTTTTGAGAAATCTTCCTTAAAACATTCCTGAAAATATCTTTATGATGTTTATGCATGTATTTTACCTGTTTTGAAATATAGACCCCCCCTTTTCTTGTCATCTCTTTATTGTTTGATGGATGAGGTTTGTAATTTCTAAAATGAGTTCTTTTGGTCTTTTGACTCTTCATCCCACATGGTCAATGTGTTTTGAATTTCTTACAATTCCTGTGGGTTTAATCTGTAGGAAAAAAGATAATTTGATCTTTTATTCAGTCAAAGAAAGAGGCTCGAGTAAAACTCGAGATTTTATTGAGAAAAAAATGTCTTATTTTTAGCATTTATTTATCAACATGAATAATAATGAGTAGCTTAGTTCGCAATGTCATGATTTTTGTGAAAAAAGTTCTTTCACATTTTGAGAACACCATTTATTGGTCCAAGTTGCTTGCTTGCTTGATTAGAAATGATTTTTTTAAAGGTGCAGGCTATGACTCTTGACTTGAAAGAATGAGATTTGTAATCTCAAAAACTGTTTCAAGGTTTTAAAGACTTAAGATCACTGTCAATGTGTCTTTCAATTGTATTTCTTTTATTTGCCCCTTTTTTGTTTGCTTTAGTGGAGCATCCTTATTTTGTTTTGACCTTGACTTAGTCATTTTTATTCTTCGTTTGGGAACGCCACCTCCATCATTTGGATTTCTCAGGTTCTTTGGCTTTTCACGACCTGCCTTCGATTTTGATCTTTAAATTTCTGCTTGCCCCTAGTATGAGGTGTGATTCTAGTCAAGGTTTTAAGAAAGAAAAACTTATTTAGACTCAAATAGGAACAACAAGGGGTATATTTTTAGAACATGATGGGATAACAAATATGGCTTTTCATCATTTCAAGCGTAAACAGTTAGAATCAATAAATTTTATCCTCGTCTTGTGTAATGGTTTGGGATTGTGTTTTTATGAATCACTAACTAGCAAATCGAACTACACGCGATTATACATAAAACTAAAATATGGCATAAGACACATGAGATGTGAGTTTTTTTTTTCATGTCATTGTTCAAAATTATTTGGTCACCTTAAAATAAAAATTACTTGAATGATTCGTTACAAAATGGTGTCTAAACATTCTTTTAAGTAAACATTGAATTATTTCTGAAATCAAAAAGCAAATTCAATTTTTTAGAAATATTTTGGCGAAAGGTGTTTTTCGTTTTACAAAATTGATTTGCTCAAAATGCTTTGAATAGATCCATGAAATCAATTATGAGTGTCAAAAAGTTTTAAAAAGGGTGAGGATTGCCTCTTAACATTGTATAACATGCGTTAGGGTTCGATTATTTTTACCATTATATTTATCCAATCATGGACAACAATAAAATGCTAAATATTATTTTCACAACAACATATCTTGATTTCAAAACAACAAAGAGATAAAGAAAATGTATATTTCATTAAAAGATGTGATGAGATCCCAATATACATGCAAAACATACTAATAACAAAATAAGAGTAGTAAAGTTCTATAATAAAAGGATTGCCAATGCAACAACCCTTTTTAGTTTAGCTTGTTTAGCAATGCCAATGTCTTCTTAGCATTCACCACTATTTTTTCCATCTGTTTGCTA
>Ga0307515_10003304_pt1 | contig 34085 bp, 25 predicted proteins | sample 17_EM_MG_FD_194513 | JGI IMG/M metagenome (GOLD analysis project Ga0307515, IMG submission 194513) | Populus trichocarpa ectomycorrhiza microbial communities from riparian zone in the Pacific Northwest, United States - 17_EM | ecosystem: Host-associated > Plants > Roots > Unclassified | place...
CGGGTGTTATTCAACGTTCGCTCCCTTTTGCTCTGGTGTGTTCGGGGACAGCGCCCGACGACGTGATGACAGACGCCGGCACTATTCCCGAGGTCGATTGACTGTGCGCGCCCCCATCACGCCGTGCAATGACAGCCGATTACAGCGAGTGCCCTGTCATCGTTTGTCATCACTTCGCCCAGGCTCGCCGCAACAGCGAAGCTCGCGCTCCTAACATCGGCGGATGAGCGAGACCCCGATCACCGTGCTGATTGCCGACGACGAGGCCGAGCTGCGCGGGCTGCTGCAGCGTTATCTCGGCGAGCAGGGGCTGAAGGTGCGGGCGGTGCCCGACGCCGCGTCGGCCGAGCGGCTGCTCGCACGTGAACGCTTCGATGTGCTGGTGCTCGACGTGATGATGCCGGGCGAAGACGGCCTGTCGCTGTGCCGGCGCCTGCGCCACGCCGGCGAGACGGTGCCGATCCTGATGCTGACCGCGCGCGGCGACCCGGTCGACCGGATCATCGGGCTCGAGATGGGCGCCGACGACTACCTGCCCAAGCCCTTCAACCCACGCGAGCTGCTGGCGCGCATCCAAGCGATGGTGCGGAGGCAGAAGCTGCTCGGTGCGCACGGCGGCCCGCTTGGCGACGAACCGGTGCGCTTCGGCCGCTACACGCTGCACGCGGCGCAGCGCCTGCTCGAACGCGACGGTGAACCGGTGGCGCTGACCACCGGCGAGTTCCAGCTGCTGCACGCCTTGGTGATGAACCCGAACCGCCCGCTGGGCCGCGAAAGGCTGATCGAGCTCGTCAAGGGCCAGGACCGCGAGCACGAGGTGACCAGCCGCAGCATCGACGCGCAGGTGATGCGGCTGCGTCGGGCGATCGAGCAAGACCCCTCGGCGCCGCGCCACATCCAGACGGTGTGGGGCCGCGGTTATGTCTTCGTGCCGGACGGCGGCACCGCACCGGTCGCCGACTGACGATGGCCTGGCCGCCGCGCACGCTGTTCCAGCGCAACCTGCTGCTGATCGTCGGGCTGATCCTCGTCGGCCAGCTCGGCAGCGCCTGGCTGTTTCGCACGCTGGTGACGCTGCCGCGCACGACGCTGCTGATGGAAAGCACGGTGCGCGAGCTGCAGGCGTTCGAACATGGTCTGAGTGCCTTGCCGGCCGAGCAGCGCCCGTTGTTCGTGGAGAGCTTCAACACCCAGGTGCAGGAGGCGGTGGACCGCAGCGAAGGGCCCGCCGATGACAGCCGCAGCTGGCGTGCCACCCGGCTGCAGCGCGTGTTCCTGGCGCAACTGGCCGAGCGCTGGTCGCAAACAGGGCGCACGCTGCAGTGGCGGCACCCGGGTGGCCGCCTGGTGCAGGTGCGGCTGGCCATCGACGACCAGCCCTACTGGGTCACCCTGCCGGGGCTGCCGCCGGCGCCGGTGTTCTCTGGCGCCTGGATCGCGGCCAGCCTGGCCACCGCGCTGCTGGCGATCATCGGCGCCTGGGTGATCCAGCGCCGCATCAACCGGCCGCTGAACGCGCTGGTGCAGGCCTCGGCTGCGCTGGGACGTGGCGAGCGCCCCGAGCCGCTGCCTGTCGACGCGCCCCACACGCCGCGCGAGATCGCCAGCGTCTCGCAGGCCTTCAACGACATGGTGGCCAGCCTCGCGCAAAGCGAGCGCGAGCGGGCGCTGATGCTGGCCGGGCTGTCGCACGACCTGCGAACGCCGCTGGCCAAGATGCGGCTGGCCACCGAGATGCTGGACGGCCGTGCCGAGGCCGAGCTGCTGGCCACCGTCAACCGCAACATCGACGCGATGGACGGGCTGCTCAGCCGCTTTCTCGACTTCATGCGCAGCAGCCAGGGCGAACGCGAACCGCTGGTCGAGGTCGACCTGAACGCGTTGGTCCACGAGGCGCTGGCGCTGTGCCCGCATGACGGCGTGCAGCTCCGACTCAGCCCCCTGCCCCCGCGCGCGATGCGCCCGCAAGGGGTGGTGCGGCTGGTGCTGAACCTGGTCGTCAATGCCCAACGCCACGGGGCGCCCCCGATCGAGCTGGCCACCGGCGAAGACCAGGGTGAGCTGTGGCTCGAAGTGCGCGACCGCGGCCCAGGCATCGACGCCGCGCAAGCCGAGTCGCTGAAGCAGCCGTTTGCACGTGGTGACCAGGCACGCGGCGGACCCAGCGGCGCTGGCCTCGGCCTGGCGATCGCCGACCGGGTGGCCAAGGCCCACGGCGCCCGCTTCGATCTGCTGCCGCGCGAGGGCGGCGGGCTGATCGCGCGGGTGACATGGCCGGTAGGACGCCCTGGCTGAGGGGCTGGGCCGGCGCACCTGCCGCGTGATTCTTTGTAAACGTTTGCCAGCAACGCTGACGCCATGAAGACGAGAAACGAATATGAATGAAATTAAATGAAATATAAGGAAGGATATTTCCGCGATAAAGTTTTTCGAAACCGCTTCCATTGAAAAGCGGTGTTAACCCGCGTCGAACAAGCCTTTACCAATGCCACTCTTCCCAGAGTTCCGCGCAAACATATACTGACGCCGGTCACTTCTGGCCATCTTGCGTGATTTCGTATGGACCATTTTCGAAAGCTTCGTATCGCGTCAATTCGAAATCTTCGGCTCGCTCACGGCCGCGTCCGACGCTCACAGCGCTGGCTCGCCACATGGGGCGGCACGGCGACCTGCAGCGTCTGCTACAGCAGCAGCGCTGCGGCCCCGGCAGTCGAAGAAACACCGGCCCTGAGTTCCCCCTTGGCTCCGATCGAAACGCCGGCCCACATCAATCGCCTGGCCTGGGCCTGGCTGCGCGAGTACCAGCGCGACCTGCAAGACGACTGCGACAACCGGCTCGAAACCAACCGGCAGTGAGCCCCCGGCCGTCGAGCTGAGCTTCAGACGGCGGCACCCACGCGGACAAGCAAGCCCCAGCCAATCGCGTCACACTGCACCTCGCCGCCGGCACGCAAGGCGGCAGCAGGAGACGCGCCATGCCTTCGATCACCCGTCGCCACGGCCTGCAGCTGCTCAGCGCATCGCTGCTGTCGACACAACTGCCCTCGCCTGTCCTGGCCGCTGCCAGCGCAGCTGCCCTGCAGTCCTGGCCCTTGCACACGCCCGAGCCCACCGGCATCCACGACGTGGCGCCGGCGCCCGATGGCGGCGTCTGGTTCACCGCCCAGCGCAGCGGCCACCTCGGCTGGTTCGACCCGAAAAACGGCCGCGCCGAGCTGGTGGCGCTCGGCAACAACTCGGCGCCGCACGGCGTGATCCAGGGGCCGGACAAGGCCGCGTGGATCACTGACGGTGGCCAGGGCGCCATCGTCCGCGTGTCGTGGCCGGACCGAGAGGTGCGCCGTTTCCCGCTGCCCACCGGCACGCCCTACGCCAACCTGAACACCTGCGCCTTCGACGGCGACGGCGTGTTGTGGTTCACCGGCCAGAGCGGCGTGGTGGGCCGGCTTGATGTGAGACGCGGCGATATCCGCGTGAAAGACGCGCCGCGCGGTCGTGGGCCATATGGGATTTGCGCGACGCCGGCGGGCGACATCTGGTGGTGTTCGCTGGCTGGCTCGTTCATCGCGCGCATCGACCGCCAGAACGGCGAGTCGACTGTCGTCGAACCACCGACCAAGAACCAAGGCGCGCGTCGCGTCTGGAGCGACAGCCGCGGCCACCTTTGGGTCAGCGAGTGGAACAGCGGCCAGTTGTCGCGGCACGACCCGGTCACCAAGGCCTGGCGCAGCTGGCATCTGCCGGGCGAGCACCCACAAACCTATGCCGTCTATGTCGACGGGCATGACCACGTCTGGGTCAGCGATTTCGGCGGCAATGCGGTGCTGCGCTTCGATCCAGCCCATGAGCAGTTCGAGCGTTTTCCGATGCCTCGCGAAGCCGCGAGCGTGCGCCAGATCCTGGGCCGGGCAGGCGAGGTTTGGCTGCCCGAGAGCGGCACCGAGCACATCTCGGTGATCCGCACCTGATCCGCCTTCAGGCGGACGACGGGCCGCGGACCCATTCGGCCCAGAACTCGATGCAGGCGCGAATCTTCGGCAGCCGCTGCCGCGCACTGGCCATCACCGCATAGATCGGCACCGGCTGCGGGTCGACAAACGCTGCGAGCACCGGCACCAGCCGCTGCTCGCGCACCAACGGGTCGGCCGCCACCGTGGCCAGCCGGCCGATGCCCAGACCCTGCAACACCATGTTGGCGGCCAGGCCGGTGTCATTGGTGCGCCAGAAGCCGTCGGCCACCAACTTGATCGGATGCCCGCCGACGACGAAAGGCCAATGGTTCAGCTGCGGCGCCGCGGTGTTGGCGATCAAGCGGTGGCGGTGCAGTTCATCCGGGTGCTGCGGCAGGCCGACGCTGTCGGCGTAGATCGGTGATGCGTACAGCGCCCGGCCCAGCGTGCCGATCTGGCGCGCGACCATCGTCTCAGGCAGCGCGCTGACGGTGCGGATCGCGATGTCGATGCCGTCGCGCGCCATGTCGGCCAGCCGGTCGCTGACCTCCAGCTCGACCCGCAACGCCGGGTGGCGCTCATTCAGCGCGGCCAGGCTGGGCAGCAGCAGGTACTGCGCGATCACCGTGCTCGCCGCCACCCGCACCAACCCACTGGCCTCGCGGGCCTGGGCGGCGAACTCGCCTTCCAGCGCTTCGAGCGTGCCTGTCAGGCGTTGGCAATAGCCGAGAAAGGTTTCGCCTTCGGCCGTCAAGGCCAGCCCGTGTGTCGAGCGGTGAATCAGCCGCGCCCCACAGGTCTTCTCGATCCGCGACAGGGCGCGTGAGATCTGACTCACCGGCACATCGCGCTCGCGCGCCACGGCCGACAGCGTGCCCAGTGCGGCCACGCGGGCAAACAGCTTCAGGTCGTCGAAGGCCAGATCGTCCATCGCCGCGATGGTAGGCGGGCTCGGCATGCGATCGGTGTTGCGGCCGCCGCAAAACGGCTTTGGTCGGCGTGCCGTTTCCGGCTCGAAGCCCGCTGCCTAGAGTGCCCTCACCGACACGAACCGAGGTTTGCACCATGCGCAGCGACACACTCTTCCCCCGGCTGACCGCACCCGAACGCGCACGGCTGACCGCCCAGGCGCACGCCGAAGCAGCACGGCTGCGGGCCCAGGCGATTCACGATGCCTGGTCCGCCCTGTTCCGTGCCGCTGCATGGTTGGCCACGGCCGGCTGGCGCCGGCGGCGCGCACTTTCGTAGCAAGCACCGCAGCTTTGTCGGGGCGTTCTCGGGGAAACTCCTGAACCATCGCAGCGGGCGTAAGCTGCGGGCCGGCGGGGATGGCACCTGCCGGCAAGAAAACAAGACGGAGACCCGAAGAATGAGCGCTTCCACCGATTCGCTGCGGCACGACCGACTGGCCGCCGTGCTGTCCCTGGCCGCAGCGCGGCTGGCCCCTGAGCGCCGCGCACTGTTCGAGAACTTTGCGCGCGAATGCTTCCGCCAGCTCGACACCGACGACCTGGCCGAGCGAACGTCTGAAGACCTGGCCGGCGCGCTGCTGTCGCACTGGCAGTTTGGCGCCACGCGCAGCCCTGGCGGACCGAAGGTGCGGGTGCTGAGCCCGACGGTGGCCGAGCACGGTTGGGCCTCGCGCCACACGGTGATCGAGATCATCAACGACGACATGCCCTTCCTCGTCGATTCGACCTCGTCCGAGATCAACCGCCAGGGGCTGACGCTGCACCTGATCGTGCACCCGATCTACCGCGTCGAACGCGCGGCAGACGGCACGCTCACCGGCATCAACGCCGGCACCGACGCCGGCACCGGCACGCGCGAATCGTGGATGCACATCGAGATCGACCGCCTGGTCGATCCGCAGCAAAAGGCCGATCTGGTCGCCGGCATCGAGCATGTGCTGGGCGATGTGCGCGCAACGGTCGAAGACTGGAAGCCGATGGTCGCGCGCTTGCATGAGGCGATCGCCGAACTGGGCCAGCTGCCGGACACGCTGCCGGCCGAGCAGGTGGCCGAGAGCCGCGCGTTCCTCGAATGGCTGGCCGACGATCACCTGACGCTGCTGGGTTACCGCCAGCACGAGCTGGTCAACCTGGCCGGCGACAGCGCGCTGCGCCTGGTGCCGGGCAGCGGGCTGGGTGTTCTTCGAGAGACCGAGGCCGACAAGGCCTCGTCGGGCCTGTCGCAGTTGCCGGCCAACGCCCGCGAACTGGCCCATGCACCGACGCCGGTGCTGGTCGTCACCAAGGCCAACACGCGCTCGACCGTGCACCGGCCGGGCTACACCGACTATGTGGGCGTCAAGCGCTACGACAAGAGCGGCAAGGTGATCGGTGAGCACCGCTTCGTCGGGCTGCTGACCTCCACCGCCTACAGCGCCCGCGTGGCCGAGACGCCGCTGCTGCGCGGCAAGGTCGAGGCGATCGCCAACCGCGCCGGTCTGCCGCCGGGTGGGCACCTGTCGAAGGCACTGGTGCACATCCTCGAAACCTTCCCGCGCGACGAGCTGTTCCAGATCTCGGACGACGAGCTGTACGAGACCGCGCTCGGCATCCTGGCGCTCGGTGACCGCCAGCGCCTGCGTCTGTTCGTGCGGCGCGATCCGTTCGACAGGTTCGTCTCGTGCCTGGTCTACGTGCCGCGCGAGGCCTATGCCACCGATCTGCGGATCAAGTTCCAGCGCATCCTGATGCAGGCCTTTGCCGGCACCAGCGCCGAGTTCGATGTGCTGCTGAGCGACACGGTGCTGGCGCGCATTCACTTCACCGTGCGCACGACACCGGGCCAGGTCCCGGCCATCGACCGCAAGGAGTTGGAGCGCAAGCTGGCCGAGGCCGCACGCCGCTGGGACGACAGCCTGCGCGATGCGCTGACCGAAGCCGAAGGCGAAGCCCGCGGCATCGCGTTGTTCAAGGGCTGGAGCACCGCGTTCCCGCCCGAGTACCGCGAGCGTGTGCCGGCCCGCGCCGCCGTGCCGGACGTGCGCACCGTTGCCTCGCTGTCGGCCGCGTCACCGCTGGCCCTGGCGCTGTACCGGCCGCTCGGAGGCGGCACCAGCGCGCTGGGGTTCAAGGTCTACCGGCGCGGTGAGCCGATCGTGTTGTCCGACAGCCTGCCGATGCTCGAGCACATGGGTGTGCGCGTGCTCGGTGAGCAGAACTACAGGCTGACGGCCGACGGCGCTTCGATCTCGCTGCATGACTTCGACATGCAGGCAGCGGTGTCCGACGAGATCGAGGACGAAACGCTGGCCAAGCTGTTCGAGGACTGCTTCGGTCGCGTCTTCCGCGGCGAGGTCGAGAACGACGACCTGAACCGCCTGGTGCTGCGCGCCGGGCTGGCGGCCGACGAGATCGTGGTGCTGCGGGCCTACGCGCGCTACCTGAAGCAAATCGGCTTCGCGCTGTCACAGGCTGCGGTCGAAGCGACGCTGACGACCCACCCGCGCATCGCGCGCATGCTGGTGCATCTGTTCAAGCTGAAGCTCGACCCCAACGGCCGCGACGAACAAGCCGCCGCCTCGCAGGTCAATGCGATCGAGCAGGCGCTGGACCGCGTCAGCAACCTGCAGGAAGACCGCGTGCTGCGGCAACTGCTGGCGCTGGTGCAGGCCACGCTGCGCACCAACTACTGGCGCACCGGCATCGGCCACTCGGGCGCCCCGGGGCCGCGTCGCTCATTCCTCAGCTTCAAGTTCGAATCGGCCAAGGTGCCGGGCCTGCCCGAGCCGAAGCCGCTGTTCGAGATCTTCGTCTACTCGCCGCGCTTCGAAGGCATCCACCTGCGCGGCGGCAAGGTCGCGCGCGGCGGCCTGCGCTGGTCCGACCGGCCAGAAGACTTCCGCACCGAGGTGCTGGGGCTCGTGAAGGCGCAGATGGTGAAGAACACCGTCATCGTGCCTGTCGGCTCCAAGGGCGGCTTCGTGCTGAAGAAGGCGCCGCCGGCGACGGACCGCGATGCGTTCATGAAGGAAGGCGTCGCCTGCTATCAGGACTACCTGCGCGGCCTGCTCGACCTGACCGACAACCTGAACGGCACCACCGTCGTGCCCCCGCCGCAGATCGTGCGGCTCGACGCCGACGACCCGTACCTCGTCGTCGCGGCCGACAAGGGCACCGCCACGTTCAGCGACTACGCCAACGCCGTCAGCAAGGAATACGGCCATTGGCTGGGCGACGCGTTCGCCTCGGGCGGCAGCGTCGGCTACGACCACAAGGCAATGGGCATCACCGCCCGCGGTGCGTGGGAAAGTGTCAAGCGCTGTTTCCGCGAGCGTGGCACCGACATCCAGACGACCGACTTCACCGTCGCCGGTGTCGGCGACATGTCGGGCGATGTGTTCGGCAACGGCATGCTGCTGTCGAAGCACATCCGGCTCGTCGCAGCCTTCGACCACCGCCACATCTTCATCGACCCGACGCCGGATGCGGCCACCTCGTTCGCCGAGCGCGATCGCATGTTCAAGCTGCCGCGCTCGTCCTGGGCCGACTACAACACCGAGCTGATCTCGGCCGGCGGCGGCGTCTGGGCCCGCTCGGAAAAGTCGATCCCGATTTCGCCGCAGGCGCGCGCGGCCTTGGGTATCGAGGCCGACAGGCTGGCGCCGACCGAGCTGCTGTCGGCGATCTTGAAGGCGCCTGTCGACCTGCTCTACAACGGCGGCATCGGCACTTACGTGAAGGCCAGCACGCAGACCCATGCCGAGGTCGGCGACCGCGCCAACGATGCGATCCGCATCAACGGCCGCGAGCTGCGCTGCAAGGTGATCGGCGAAGGCGGCAACCTCGGCTTCACGCAGCTCGGCCGCATCGAGGCGGCGCTGAACGGCGTCTCGCTGAACACCGATGCGATCGACAACTCGGCCGGCGTCGACACCTCGGACCACGAGGTCAACATCAAGATCCTGCTGGGACTGGCGGTCGCCGACGGCGAGATGACCGAGAAGCAGCGCAACGCGACGCTGGCGCAGATGACCGACGAGGTCGCTGCGCTGGTGCTGCGCGACAACTACTTCCAGACCCAGGTGCTGTCGGTGACGCACCGGCTGGGCGCCAAGCTGCTGGACCAGGAAGCGCGCTTCATGCGCTTCCTAGAAAAAGCCGGGCGGCTCAACCGCGCGATCGAGTTCCTGCCGACCGATGACGAGATCGCCGATCGCGCCGCCCACGGCATCGGGCTAACCACGCCTGAGCGCGCAGTGCTGCTGGCCTACTGCAAGATGTGGCTGTTCGACGAGATCATCGCGTCGGACCTGCCGGAAGACCCGTGGATCGGCAGCGCGCTGGAGCGCTACTTCCCGGCCACGATGCGCGAGAGCATGGCCGGCTACATCCCGCGCCACCCGCTCAAGCGCGAGATCGTCGCGACCCACGTGCTCAACAGCATGGTCAACCGCGTCGGTTCCACCTTCGTCCACCGGCTGGCCGACATGACCGGCGCCAAGCCGGCGCAGGTGGTGCGCGCCTACCTGTGCACCCGCGAGGTGATGGGCCACGTGGCGCTGTGGCAGCAGGTCGAGTCGCTGGACAACGTGGTGCCCGATGCCGTGCAGTCAGAAATGCTGGTCGAGGAAGGTTGGCTCACCTCGCGCGCGACGACCTGGTTCCTGCGCTACCGGCGGCTGGCTGAACCGATGGAGCAGACCTTTACCCGCTTCCGCGACGCGGTCGAGGCGCTGCGCGAGCCGCTGGCCGCGCAAGCGGCCTCGTCACCGCATGCCCTGGCCTGGGTCGCCGCCGGCGTGCCGGCCTCCTTGGCCCACCGCGTAGCCAGTGCCGAGGGGCTGTATGCAGCCCTCGACATCGCCGAGGTGGCCGAAGGCGCCAAGCGCGATGTGACCGAGGTCGGCGAGGTGCACGTGGGCGTGGCCTCACGCCTGGGCCTGGCGAGCCTGCGCCAGCAGATCGACGCACTGCCCGGCAGCAGCCACTGGCAGAGCCTGGCCAAGAACGCACTGGGCGACGACCTGGCCGGCCTGCAGCGCGCGATCACGCAAGAGGTGCTGGGCTCCGGCGAAGGTGGTTCGGCGCAAATGCTGGCCGCCTGGGAAGCGGCCAACGCCGTGGCGCTCGAACGGGCTCAGCGCGTGCTGCTGGAGCTGGCCGACACGAAGAACGCCGACCTGGCGATGCTGTCGGTCGCGCTGCGGGAGCTGCGCAACCTCGCCTGATGAGGCCAGGGCCTGAGGCCCCAGCCTCAGGCCGGTAGATGGCAGACGGCTTCGATGTTGTGGCCGTCTGGGTCTCGCACGAAGGCGCCGTAGTAGTGCTGGTGGTAGTGCGGCCGCAGGCCCGGCGGGCCGTTGTCGGTGCCACCGGCCTCCAACGCTGCCTTGTAAAACGCATCGACCAGCGCCCGGCTGTCGACGCGGAAGGCGACGTGGATCGGCGGCTTGTTCGGCTCGCCGCCGTGGATCCAGAAGTCCGGCTTCGGTGCTTCGCCGAAGCCAGCCACGCCGACCCCGCCGGTGAACTCCTTCGGCACTTCCATCAGCATCGTGTAGCCGATGGGTGCCAGTGCGTCGGTGTAGAAGCGCTTGCTGCGTTCGTAGTCGCTAACGCCAACGCCGGTGTGATCGATCATCGCGGGCCTCCTTGATGCCTTGAGCTGAAAGCGCGGATCGTCTCACGGAGGTGGGTCATTGGGTGAGCCTGTTCTCGGCCATGCTGACCACCGAAAAGAGCGCTGGAGGGACCGAGCGCAACCACAAGGTTGTTGGCGAAACGAGCTGTCACCAACTCGCGACGTCGACATGACTTGCGGGATGTCGCACCGATCGTCCCCCCAACCACAATCGCCGCGATGCAAACTGCTGAACGACCACGACGCTTCATGGTCATCCCCAAGGATGGATTGACCGATGACTCGAGCACACCCGCCCGGACAGCGCGGCTGCTGTCGGTGCCTGTCATCACCGGTGCGCACGCGGCCGACGCGGGCCACACGGTGGGGCAAGTCGCCAAGGCGGCCAGCCTGGCGCTGACCATCGTCAACACGGCCCCGGCCGACGGCTCGGTGCTGGTCGATGCGGACCATGTGACGCTCGACCAGGTGAAGGCCATGGCACCGGAAGGCGCCCATGTGTTCGAAGAGCAGTGGTACCCGCTGGAGCGGGCACGCGGCCCGTGGCACGTGCTGCGTGCGCCGGCCAAGGCCGCAGCCGGTGGCACTCGCCGCAAGGTCTTCCAATGGACCGTCACCGTGCGGGTCGATGGCGACAAGCCCAAGCTGCTGGGCGACGCGCTGGTCACGGCCATGCTCGACGAGGCCGAGGGCGTGGGCGTCGCGGCCACCACCGACCGCTACGGCCGGGCAAAGCTCGAGTTCGACGAGGAACCGGGCGAGGTGCAGGCGCTGTACGTCGACCCACTGCACGGTGGCTGGCCGGTTCGGCTGACGACTGTCGCTGTGGCGGACGATGGCTTCGAGGTGCTGGTACCAGCCGTCGACCTGCACGCGCCCGACGCACGGGGCCTGGCCTACGGCGAGCCCCCGGCGGCCGCTGGCCGTGGCGTCAAGGTCGGGGTGGTCGACACCGGCGTCGGCCCGCACGAAGGCCTGGCCGTCAACGGCGGCCGCAACACGACCGAAGAGCAGCCGCGACGCTGGCGCGACTGGGACGGCCATGGCACCCACGTCGCCGGCGTCATCGCGGCCACCGCCCACGGCTGGCGTCGCGGCGAAGCCAGCCACGTGCAGCTGTACGCGTACCGCATCTTCGAAGACGGCGTCGAGGAGGCCTCGACCTTTGCGATCGCCGCGGCCATCAAACAGGCGGCGCTGGACGGCTGTGACCTGGTCAACTTGAGCATCGGCGGCGGCGCGGCCGATGGTGCCGTGCGCGATGCGATCGAGCAGGCCTGGGGCCTGGGCTGTGTGTGCATCGCCGCGACCGGCAACGACGGCAAGGCGAGCGTCGCCTACCCGGCGCGCTACCCGAAGGCGGTTGCCGTGTCGGCCATCGGCTTGCGCGAAAGCTGGCCACCCGGGGCCTACCTCGACTGGACGCTGAGCACCTCGGTCGGCAAGGAACTGGCTCAAAAGCCGAGTTTCTTCGCCAAATTCTCGAACCGCGGCGACAAGGTGGCGCTGACCGCGCCGGGCGTGGCGATCGTTTCGACGATCCCGAACGACCGCTGGGGCGTGATGTCGGGCACCTCGATGGCAACGCCGGTGGCCACGGGCGTGCTGGCCAGGCGGCTGGCGGCCAGCCCGGTGCTGCAGATGCAGCGTGACGCCCGGCGCGCCGAGGCCATCCTGGCGCTGGCCACCGACCACGCCGAAGACCTGAAACTTCCTGCGACTATGCAAGGCCATGGGCTGGCGCGATAATTGAGCCCATGGCAAGGTATGTGTTTCATTTGCCGCGGAGCCTGGACACCAAAGCGGTGTCGGCCGCGAAGAAGACAGCCGCATCGCTGGGCGCAACGGTCGTGCGCACCGCCGCCGGGCAAATGCTGGTAGAAACCACACCCGCCAAAGCCGCCAAGGTGGCTGAAGCGCTGCCGGAGTGGCGATACGGCCTCGAACGCCTGGCCGCCCGATTGCCCGAGAAGACGCCACTGGCACGAGCCAAATACGCCACCGCGCGCTGACACTCCAAACACCTCGAAGGGCCCTTTTGCAGGGCCCTTCGTGTTTTCAGGGCCCGCTCAGGCCCGTGCGGCGCGTCGGTCAGTCCGCGTCGCGCACCAGCAGCAGCTTGCCGCCCCAGTGGTCGAGCATCACGTTGCCTCGCCCAAACTGGACGCGCCAGGTATAGACCTCGTTCTCGGTCCAGTGCGTACCGCCGTGGTAGGTCTCGGGCTGAAAACCCGGAAAGACTGATGGGTCGATCGACGGAAAGGACCGGCGGGTGTCGACCACGCTCGACAGCTCCTTCAGGTTAGGCACTCGCCAAGCCTTGCCGCTCGAATTGGCCTGTTCCTTGGCATGGTCAAACGCCTCCGAATTCGTCAAGAACGTTGTCGAGGTCCCGCTGCACGTTTGGCCCGTCCACGCCTGGCCCTCGGCGCAGCGACGCCAGATCAGGCCGGTGGATTTGTCCCGCGCCTCGGCGCCGTCGAGCACCCAGTGGTGGACCGGGACCGCCCGGCCCAGCCGCACCAGGCGGACGGCAAAGTTGCCGAACTCGCCGCCGTACCAGATGGATTCGCCCTTGTAGTAGCTGACCGCCCAGCGATAGTCCGCGCTGCCACCGTTGACCTGGGCGCTGGTCGAGGTCCAATGGAAGTCCGACGCGGTGTTGGGGAACCATGCGCCGTCGATCATCGGGCCACCTTCGGGCACGCTGAAGTCGACCAGGCTTTCCATTTCGCGCCGGGTCGGCAAGCGCCAGTCATGGGCGCCGCACAAGCCGGCGGCGTTCACCGTCGTCACATAGGCGCTGGCGTCGCCGGCCTTGCCGTTGCCCAGATTCGTGAAGCGGGCACCGACATCGCGCGGGCCGCCGTCCTGGGTCTTGACCTCCCACATCGAGCCGGTGACTTTGTCGCGTACGCAAGTCCAACTGGTGGCATTGCGCGGCAGCACTTCGCCGTTCGCGCCGATCTTCTCGAAGCTGAAGCCGGCATGGCCATCGGCGTCGCGACGCACCAAGGCATCGCGGCCGAACTCGCCGTCGTGCCCGGTGCCCGCGCATTCGGGGGTGAAGATGTAGTTGCCCTGGTCTTCGTCGAAGACCACACACTGGGTCAGGCCGGTGTCGTTGAGGCTGGCCTTGCCGACGGCTTGGGTATCGAGCTCGGCGCCCATGCCGATGGCCGGCACAGCAGGCAAGACAGCGACCAGCACGGCCCATGACAGACAGCGTCTTGCCATGGACTGCGGCAGCCGTGATGCCGGACCGGCCTGGCGGATTTCAAAGTGATACATATAGAGCGCACCCTCTTTGATGGTTAGGACTCGCAGTATGGTGCGATCCACGGCATGAAAGGGCATCAGACCCCTAACTCGATGGCCTGCCGGACCTCGGCTGGAGCCACCGGCGGGCAGATCCGATCATGTCAGCCGATACTGAGGCGGCCGACGGTGGCAATGCCGGCCGCCACCGTCGGTGACCACGGCAGCCCCACACTCAGGCGCAAGCAATGGCCGAAGCCGCCGCGGGCCGAGAACATCGGGCCTGGCGCCAGGCTGACGCCCGCAGCCAGCGCCCGGCGGTAGATCGCCAGGCTGTCGCTGCCCTCGGGCAGCTCGATCCAGAACACGAAGCCGCCGCTCGGGTCGGTCACCCGCGTGCCGGCCGGCATGGCCTGCTCGATGTGGCTGCGCACCCACCCGCTCTGTTGCGCAAAGCGCTCGCGCAGCGTGCGCAGGTGGCGGGCATGGTCGCGGCCGCCCAGGTAGTCGGCAATCGCCAGCTGCGGCGGCGCACTGACCGCCAGCGCCCGCCCGTACTGCAGGCGAACGAACTCTTCGAAAAAGCGGCCGGGCACGCACCAGCCCACGCGGTAGCCCGGCGCCAGCGTCTTCGAGAACGACGAGCAGGTCAGCACCCAGCCCTCGGTGTCGAAGGCCTTGCAGGGCCGCGGGCGCTGGCTGCCGAAGTACAGGTCGCCGAAGACATCGTCTTCGATCAGCGGCAGGCGCTGTGCCGTGTGCCAGGCCACCAGGCGCTGCTTCTGCTCGTCGGGCATGCAGCAGCCGAACGGGTTGTGGAAGGTCGGGTTCAGCACCACCGCCGCCACCGGCGAGGCGGCCACCGCGCGCGCCAACTCGTCCACATCCAGCCCGTCGCGCGGGTCGGTGGCGACCTCCAGCGCCTGCAGGCCCAGGTTCTCGATCGTCTGCAGGATGCCGAAGTAGGTCGGCGATTCGATCGCGACACGGTCGCCGGGGCGGGTGACCGTGCGCAGCGCGAGCTCGAGCGCATCGGTGTCGCCGGCGGTGACCACGATGTCGTCGGCCGCGAGGTCGCAGCCCCAGTCGCGCGACAGGATCGCGATCTGTCGGCGCAGCTCGGGGTGGCCGGGCGGCAGCGCGTAGCGGGTGCAATCGATGCGGCGTTTGCGTGCCGCGTCGGCCAGCGCCTGGCTCAGCTCACGCGTCGGCAGCAGGCTGTGGTGCACCACCGCGGCGCCGAGTGGCAACAGTTGCGGTTGCTGGGTGGCGAGGTTCACGTCGGCCACCAGGCGGCTGACCTGGATCGGCTGCGAGGCCAGCGCGGTGCGCGTGCGGGCCGGCTCGGCCATGCGGGCGCGGCGCTGCTCGGGCACGAAGCAGCCGGCGCGAGGGCGCGTCACCAGGTAGCCGTGACGCTCCAGCCATTCGATCGCCTGGTTGGCGGTCGACAGGCTGATGCGTTCCTGCGCCATCAGCTGGCGCACCGACGGCAGGCGCTGGCCGGGCAGGAAGACGCCGGCGTCGATCTGCGCCATCAGCCGCTGTGCCACCTCGCGGTACAAGAAGGTCGAGGCATTGGCGGTCGGCATCTGAAAGGTCGGCAGGTCGGCAGGCTGTATCCGAAAGATTGCGGTCGACTGTATCTGCCGCCGTTGCAGGGCCGTGGCGATCATCGCCGCATGCGCCAAGACCTATCGCTTTCCGCCCTCGTTGCCGGCGTCATCGCCGTCGTCGTCTCGTATGCCGGCCCGCTGGTGATCGTCTTCCAGGCCGCCCAAGCGGCGCAGCTCGGCCCCGAGCTGTTGTCGTCGTGGATCTGGGCCATCTCGATCGGCGCGGGCCTGACCGCCATCACCCTGAGCCTGCGTTTCCGGGCGCCGGTGATCACCGCCTGGTCGACGCCGGGCGCCGCACTGCTGGTGACCGCCCTGCCCGGCGTGACGCTGCCGCAGGCGATCGGTGCCTACCTCTTCTCGGCCGCGCTGATCACCCTCTTCGGCTGGAGCGGCTGGTTCGACGCGCTGATGAAACGTGTGCCACGCGCGATCGCCGCGGCGATGCTGGCTGGCATCTTGCTGCGCTTCGCCACCGACGTGCTGGGCGCCGCCCGCAGCGCGCCGATGTTGGTCGGTGCGATGTTCGTGCTCTTTCTGGTGCTCAAGCGCCTGCAGCCACGCTATGCGATTGCCGGCGTGCTGCTGGGCGGCACGGCCTTCGCCGCGCTGGCCGGCGATCTGCGGCTCGAAGCCTTGTCGCTGACCTGGGCCCGACCGGTCTGGACCACGCCCGAGTTCGACCTGCGCACGATGCTGGGCCTGGGCCTGCCCTTGTGCCTGGTCACGCTGACCGGCCAGTTCGTGCCCGGCATCGCGGTGATGCGCGCCGCTGGCTATACGACGCCGGCCAACCCGCTGGTCACGACCAATGGCATCGCGTCGCTGCTGCTGGCCCCGTTCGGTGCCCACGGCATCAACCTGGCCGCCATCACCGCGGCGATCTGCACCGGACCGGAGGCGCACGAAAACCCGGCGCGGCGCTATGTGGCTGGCGTCGCGTGCGGCGCGCTGTACCTGGTCGTAGGGGCCTTCGGTGCCACGCTGGCCGCGCTGTTCGCCGCCCTGCCGCATGCGCTGGTTGCCGCCGTCGCCGGCCTCGCCTTGATGGGCGCGATCCAGAACGGCTTGGGCGGCGCGATGGCCGACGAGGGCCAGCGAGAGGCCGCGCTGGTCACCTTCGTCGTCACGGCGTCGGGCACCGTGTTCCTCGGCCTGGGCGCGGCGTTCTGGGGGCTGGCATTGGGACTGGCCACCAACGCTGTGCTGAGCCGCGGGCCGACGGCGTTCACCCAGGCGCTGCGGGGCTGGTTCTCGGCCCGCTGGGCGCCCGGCGAGCGCCAGGCACCTTGAGGCGATAGAGCCCTTACTTGTTGGCGAAATGCGGGTCGGTGGCCATCGCCTTGAAGGCGTCAAGCCCAGAGCCTTGCAGCTCGTAGCCTGAGCCTTCGTAGCTGCGGTCTTCCTTCTTCAGCTTGCCCGCGTTCTGCCACCACAAGAAGGCCTTGATCTGCGGGTGCGTCTTGAGAAACTCGCGCGCGGTCTGCAGCCACAGGGTCTGCGGATCGGGGTTCTTCTTCGGGTCACTGACAGCGCCGGTCTCGGCCACCATCAGCGGCTTGCCCATGCCAGAGGTGGCGGCATAAAAAGCCAGCATGCCCGGATCGGTGGCGAAGGACTTGGCCTGGTTGCTCTTGTTGTAGTTGTCGATGCCGATCCAGTCGACATAGTCGTTGCCCGGGTAGAACTGCTTCCACTCGCCACTGATGTAGGCGTTGTGCCCTGGTGCAAAGACCCATTCGACGTTGGTCGCACCGACCTTGCGGAAGATGTCGACCACGTGCTTCCATGCGGCGATGTACTTGGTGCCGGCCAGCGGCAAATTCGTCTTGACTTTGAACCCGGTGAAGCAGGTGTTCTCCTGGTTGTTGCTCATCTCGTAGTTGTAGCGGACCAGAATCGGCGGGCCGCCCAGGGCCTTGACCTGCTCGGCCTGCTTGCGCAACTGGTCGTCATAGGTCCCGGCGTTGATCGCATCGGCCGTCGCACAACCCTTGGACGGGTCGCTGCGCTGGAAGACGATGCGCCACGACAGCATCGAACGGCGGCCATTGGCGCGGTTCCACTTGACCCGGTCGACATCGGGGAACAGCGCCCAGTCTTCATGGTCGTTGTCGATCGTCAGCTTGCGGCCGATCAGCTTCTCGAACGCCTCGAACTTCTCCTTCGAGCGGGGGTCGTGCTGCGAGCCGACATGCGCGCCCAGCAACACGTTGGGTTCGGCCGAGGCGTTGGCGCCGGCCAGCAGGGCCAGGCAGAAAAGCGGGAGCAGGCGGTTCATGGTGTGACTTTCTTGGTGGTGCTTCTTGCGGTGGCCGATGCGGGTCACCCTGCGTTCAAGCACAGAGCAACCGGTGGGCCTGCACAGAAGCATCAGGAGAAGCGCAATTTGGCGGAAAAAGTGGCAGGCGCGTAACCAATGGTCCGAGATCAATCACTGCGACACGGAACACAACCAGTAACATTTCGGGTTGTTCTATTCACGTGCTCCAGGGAGAGGTCAATGATTCGTTCTCGCATAGCTTTGCTGTCCGCTGCTGCTGCTTTGTTGCTGCAGGGATGCTCTACCGTCACCAAGATCGAAGGCGCAGTGCCCAACACCACGATGGCGCTCAGCGGCGTGGGTCGCGTGCAATTGCCGCAAGAAAAGGACCTCGCATCCAAGTCCACGCAGCAGTACGAATTCATGGCCACGGCGCCGAGTGGGCAGACGCTCTACGGCATCCTGCCATTGCGGGTCAACGGCGGCACGATGGCGACCAGCATTCTGTTCTTTGCACCGGCGCTGTTCATCGGCGGCTTCCGCGACGTCTTCCCGTTCTACCAGGTCGACCCCGACGGCGGCGTGCTGCGCTACAAGGTCAAGGAAAACCAAGACTGGCGGCAATACAAGCCCACCCAGGCAGAGATCGACCGTTCAAAGCACTACTTCGACGCGATGCTGGCGAAATGCGGGGCGGATGGCTCCAAGCAGCCGACGCCTGAATGCGCCACCCTGGCTTCGGTCAAGTAACGCGAAGCCCGCTCGCCGTCCCGTCCGGCGTCAAGCCGCCGGCGCGGGGCTGAACGGCCAAGCGGCGCCTTCGCCGGTCGCGGCGGGCGCCAGTGCCTGTGCGACCACATCCAGCGGCTTGTTGCTGGTGGTGCGGATCCCGCCTTCGTGCAAAGCCTTCTGCGGCCCGCCGTGGGCGGTCGCGAGCAGGCGCTCGGCCTGCGCCTCTTCGGTCGCGTGCAGGCCGACCCACGCGTCGCGACCGGCGCGCTTGGCCGCGTACAGCGCCAGATCGGCCAAGCGCACCACGTCTTGCCAGCCCAGCGCATGCGGCCGCCACGGCAGGTAGGGCAGACAGGCAAAGCCGATCGAGCAGGTCACCGTCAGCAACTTGCCGTCGTCGGTCAGGAACGGGGTTTCGGCAACCACGGCGCGCATGCGCTCGGCCAGCTCTTCGGCGCGGCCGCGGTCGGTGTCGCGCGCGACAGCGAGGAACTCTTCGCCGCCCCAGCGCACCAGGTAATCGGACTCGCGCATCACCGAGCGCAGCCGGCGGCCGAACTGCACCAGCACCGCGTCGCCGACCGCATGGCCGTGCACATCGTTGACGCGCTTGAAGTGGTCGACGTCGAGCAGGAAGAACACGCTGTCGGTATCTACCGGCGTGCCGCCACCCGCCCGTGCCTCTTGCCAGCGGCGCAGGCTGGCCGCGATGTCCTGCTCGATGTGGTCGGTCAGGAAGCGGCGGTTGTGCAGGCCGGTCAGCGGATCGGTGATGCTGCTGAGTTCGAGCACCAGCGACTTGTCCTTCAAGGCCTCGTGCAGCGCTTCGAGTTCGGCCGTGCGCTCGCGCACCTTGCGCTCCAGTTCGACGTGGCGGGCCCGCAGCAGCCGCGTGCGCACCTGCACGATGACGACCAGCAGGCTGAACACCGCCAGCGCGACACCGAGGCGGAACCACAGGGTCTGGTTCCACGCCGGCCGCACCCGAATCGGCAGGCCGACGACACGCTCGCTCCAGATGCCTTCGCGGTTCGAGCCGCGCAGCAGCAGCCGGTAGTTGCCCGGTGGCAGGTTGGTGTAGGCGGCCAGCCGGCGCGAGGCTTCGGTCTCGACCCAGTCGGCGTCGAAGCCTTCGAGCTTGTAGGCGTAGCGGTTGCGCTCAGGCGCCGAGAAGTCGACGGCCGAGAACTCCACCGCCAGGCTGTTCGCCTCGGACGGCACGATCAGCACGTTGGCCGCCGCGGTGGCACTGGCTGCGTCGGACGGTGCGAAGCGCGCCACCGGCAGGCTGCGGCCCCCCACCTTCAGATCGGTGACCACCACCGCCGGGTGGTACTGCCAGGCCTGCAACCGCTCGGGCCGCACGATCGTCATGCCGCCGGCCCCGCCGAACAGCAGCTCGCCTTCGGCGGTGCGGGCGGCCGAACCGGTCCAGTAGGTCGGGAAGACGACACCCTCGGCACGCCGCAGCGCGCGCACTGCCAAGGTGGCGGGGCTGATCCTGGCCAGGCCGTTGTCGGTGCTGGCCCAGACCTGGCCCTGGGGGTCTTCCAGCAAGGCGTTGACGTTGCCGTCGGGCAGGCCTTGCGCGGTGCCCAGGCGCGTGATGCGCCCGGTCCGGTCCTGCAGCGGCAACACGTCGATGCCGCCGCCATAAGTGCCGACCCATAAGCGCCCTTGCGCATCGGGCAGCAAGGCAGTCACGAAGCCAGCCGACAGACCACGCGGGGATGCCGGGTCCGGCAGATAACGCGTCACCTCGCCGGTCACCGGGTCGTACTGGTTCAGGCCGTAGCGCGTGCCGACCCACAGCGTGCCGTTGGCGCCTTTGGCGAGCACGATGATGCGCTGGTCGCTCAGGCCCGGCGCCGCGCCGCGCAACACCGGCGTGGCGGTCTGGCTGCGCAGGTCCAGCTTCCACAGGCCGTCGGTCTGGCCGCCGATCCACAAGGTGTCACCGTCGGCCAGCAGCGCCCAGGTCGACGCGGCCGGGTCACGGCCCGTCAGCGTGACCCGAGCAACGCGGCGGCCGTCCGCGCTCGCACGGTACAAGCCCCGCTTGGTGCCGATGAAGACGCCGCCGTCGGGAACGTGCTCCATGCCGAGCACGATGTCTTGCGGCAGCGCCGCGTCAGGGCGTGCCGCATCGGGCTTCAGCATGCCGACCCGCGCGCCGGTGCCGTCGAGGATGTCGACACCGCTCTTGTGCGTGCCGAGCCAGAGCCGACCCTGCGGCATCGGCAGGATCCAGCTGATCTCGGTGCTGGCGCGGGTGGCCAGCGGCGCATCGTTCGGCGCGGAGCCAAAGCGCGTCAGGATCGCCGACTGGCGCGGGTCGTGCCGACTGACACCCCGGTTGGTGGCCACCCAGACCAGGCCGGCACGGTCGCGGTGCAGGTCGCGCAGCGCGTTGTCGGGCAGGCTCATCGGCCAGGTCGGCACGTTGCGGATGCGGTGGGTTTCGCCATGCGCCAGGTCGACCGAGACGATGCCCTGGCCGACCATGCCGATCCACATCTCGCCCGGCTGCACCTCGGCCAGCGTGACGACCTGGCGGTCACGCAGCAGGTCCACCCCGTCGGGCGACGAGGTTTCGTAGACGGCCCGGGCCGGGCCGAGGCCATGGCCTTCGAGCACGAACGCGCCGTGCTGCAGTGTGCCGACCCACAAGCGGCCGGCGCTGTCTTCGGCCAGGGTCTGCGGCTCGGGCTGCGCGCCGTGGCCGGGCAACAGCTGCACTGGTTTGAACTGATCGCCATGCGGCTCGCGGCGGAACAGGCCGGCCGCACTGCCAACCCACAGCGCACCCAGTTCGTCGCGCAACACCACATGCACCCGCACGCCGGCCAGCCCGGCCCAGCCGCTGCCGCCGGCGGTGGCGTGCACGATGCTGTCACTGGCCGGGTCCAGGTGGTCCAACCCGCCGTCGGTGGCCACCCACAGGCCGCCGGCGCCGTCGTCGGCGATCGAGCGCACGCTGACATGGCTCAGGCCCTTGTCACCGACGGGATAGCTGACGAAGCGGTCGTTGGCCGCGTCGTAGCGCACGATGCCGGCCGAGCTGGTGCCGACCCACAGCATGCCGTTGGCATCGCCGTGCAGCGTCTGGATGAAGTTGTCAGGCAGCGCGCCGGGGGCACGCAAATCGGCCTTGTAGATGCGGAAGCGGTAGCCGTCCCAACGCGCCAGTCCACCCAGGGTGCCGACCCACAGAAAGCCCTGCCCGTCTTCGGTCACCGCGGTCGCGATCTCGTTCGGCAGGCCGTCGTCCTGCGTCAGGTGCTGGAAGGCGATCTCGGTCAGATGTGACCAGCGCTTGGCAAGCGGCACCTCGGCTGCCGATGGAGCCGCCGGCACAGCCCAGGCCGCGCCGCCGACGAGCAACGCCGCCAGCAGACCGCGAACGATCACCAGGGCACAGCGGAAGAAAGTGAAACGAGCGGGTGGGGACACAGGACAAACAGCGACGGCAGGGCACGTTACCTGCGGTTGCAGATTCTCTCTGACTGGCGCCGGCGCGCAACGTGGCGAAATGCCGATTCGGCACCGGGGCAAGCCCCGGGGTCAATCCCGCGTCTTGGGGCGGCGTTGCTGCGCGATCCACAGATCGACGCGCGCTTCGAGCGCCGTCAGCGGCACCGAGCCGGTCTCCAGCACCGCGTCGTTGAAGTCGCGCAGGTTGAAGCGGGCGCCCAGGGCCAGTTGTGCACGTTGGCGAAGTTCCGAAATCTTCAGCTGGCCGATCTTGTAGGCCAGGGCCTGGCCCGGGTCCCCGATGTAGCGGTCGATCTCGTTAACGATGTCCAGCTCGGTCTTCGGCGCGTTGTCCTTGAAGAAGGCGATGGCCTGCTCGCGGCTCCAGCCCTTGGCGTGCAGGCCAGTGTCGACGACCAGCCGCACTGCCCGCCACATCTCGTAGGTCAGTTGGCCATAGCGCTCGTACGGGTCGTCGTACAGGCCCATGTCGTAGCCCAACTGCTCGGCGTAAAGCGCCCAGCCCTCGCTGTAGGCCACGAAATACGCGGTCCTGCGGAACATCGGCATCTCGGGCAGCTCGAGCTGGCGGGCGAACTGGAAGTGATGGCCCGGCACCGCCTCGTGCAGCGCCAGCGGCAGCATCTCCCAGCGTGGGCGCGACTCGGGCTTGTAGAGGTTGGCGTAGAAGTAGGCCGAGCGGCTGCCATCCGCCGCGCCGCCCTGGTAATAACCGGCGGTTGCGTCGGGCGCGGCTTCGGCCGGAATCGGGCGCACGCCATAGGGCATGCGCGGCACGGTGCGGAAGACGCGCACCAGCTCGGGATCGATGCGCTTGGCCACGGCGCGGTAGGCCTCGAGCAACGCCTCGGGTGTCGGGCAGAAGAACTTCGGGTCGCTGCGCAGGAATTTGAAGAACTCTTCGCGCGTGCCTTTGAAGCCGATCTCGGCCTGCAGCTTGTCCATCGCCGCGCGCAGCCGCGCCACTTCCTTCAGGCCGGTTTCGTGGATCGCGTCGACGCTGAGCTCGGTGGTCGTGTAGAAGCGGGCGCGAAAGGCGTAGTAGGCGGCCCCATCGGGGGCATCGGTCGCCGCCACCGAGATGCGCGCTTTCGGCAGGTAGCTGGTGTTCACATAGTCCAGCAGCTTGCGGTAGGCCGGCACGATGTGCTCGCGCACATGCTTGAGCGCCTCGGCACTGAGCGCCTGGCGGTCGGCCTCGGTCACCGCCGCCGAGAAGCGCAGGAAGGGGCGGTAGAACGGGCTGGCCGTGGGGTCGTCGACGATCTGCGCGCTGATCTGCGCCGGCACGCGCTCGATCAGCACCCGCGGCGGCACGTGGCCGGTGCGCACGCCTTCTTGCATCAGCGCGATCACCTGGTCGATCACCTGCGGCAGCGTGGCCATGCGGGCCAGGTAGCGCCGGTAACCGGCCGCATCGTCGAACGGCATGATCTCGGCGATGCCGGCGGCCAGCTGCACCCCGCTGCGCTGGTTGATCGGCTCGAGGTACTCGCGAAAACGCTGGCGCTCGATCGTGCGCGTCAGCTGCCACTCGAAGGTGTCGTAGTGCACCCGATCGGCCGCCGACAAGGCCTGCCGGTTGATCGCATGCAGCTTTGCCAGCGCCGCCCGGTCCGCCGCCTCCTGCCGCGCGATGGTGGCCAGGCTCATGTCGCTCCAGCGGTCGTCGTAGCGCGTGTCGCCGTTGTAGCTGGCCGTCTCTGGGCTCTCGCGCAGCGTGCGCTCCCATTCGTCGGCAAACAGCTGGTGCAGCGTGCGCGCCGCCGGCGCGGCGCCGGTCTTTACTTGCGCGGGCCACGCGGACATCGTGCCCGTCATCAGGGCGGCCACCACGATCGCGAAACGCAGCATGAAAGTCTCCGGCAGGTCCAGGCGAAGCCGCGATGCTAGTGCGCTTTGGCCCGAATAACTGGCGACGAAAGCCACCCTGCGCCGACGATGATGCGGCAGACGGGATCGCGCCGACGACCCCTCGCTGCTGGCTACCATCACGGCATGCCCAGCACCCCCGCCTCGATCGGCGACATCGCCGGCCTGAAGATCGGCCATTTCACCGACGCACGCCGCCCCACCGGCTGCACCGTGCTGTTGTGCGAAGCCGGTGCGGTCGCCGGCATCGACGTGCGCGGCGGCGCCACCGGCACCCGCGAAACCGCGCTGCTGGCGCCCGGTGCGCTGGTCGACAAGGTCCATGCGCTGCTGCTGACAGGCGGCAGCGCCTTCGGGCTGGATGCGGCCAGCGGCGTGATGCGCTGGCTCGAAGAGCGTGGCCACGGCATCGCTGTCGGCCCGGCGCGCGTGCCGATCGTGCCGGCGGCGGTGCTGTTCGACCTGTGGCTCGGCGACCCGAGCATCCGGCCCGACGCGGCTGCCGGCTACGCGGCGTGTGAGGCGGCGCACAGCGGCGAGGTCGAAGAAGGCAACGTCGGTGCGGGCGCGGGAGCGATTGTCGGCAAGCTGTTCGGCCTGCCGCATGCGATGAAAGGCGGCATCGGCTGCGCGGCGCTTCGACTCGGTGACATCACCGTGGTGGCGCTGGTGGCTGTCAATGCGCTGGGCGACGTGCTTGACCCGTCCACCGGCGCGCTAGTGGCCGGCGCGCGCGACGACAGCGGCCAGCACTTGCGCAACAGCCTGGCGGCGCTGGCCCGCGGTGAAGGCCCGGCTGCGCTGCTGGCCGGCGTCAACACCACGATCGGCATCGTCGCCACCAATGCGACACTCGACAAAGCCCAGGCCAGCCGCCTGGCTGCGATGGCGCAGGCCGGCCTGGCCCGCAGCATCGTGCCCGCCCACACCCAACATGACGGCGACCTGCTGTTCGCGCTCGCCACCGGCGGCATGGCCGGCCCCGTCGAACATGCCCAACTCAGCGTGCTCGGCGCATTGGCCGCCGAGGCTGTTAGCCAGGCCGTGCTGCGCGGCGTACGCGGCGCCACCGGTCTGCCCGGCCTGCCAGCAGCGCGAGACCTCACCACGACACCATGAAACTCTCACAAATCCTGTTCAGCCAAGGCTTTGGCACCCGCCGCGTTTGCGCCGGCCTGCTTGATGCCGGCCTCGTGCGCCACAACGGCCAGGTCCTCGACGACCCGAACGTCGACCTGCCAACCGACGGCCTGGTGCTGGAGGTCGAAGGCAAGCCCTGGCCCTTCCACACCCAAGCGCTGGTGATGCTGCACAAGCCGGCCGGCTACGAGTGCTCGCAAAAGCCCAAGCACCACCCCAGCGTGCTGACGCTGCTGCCCGCGCCGCTGCGCCAGCGCGGCGTGCAGCCGATCGGCCGGCTCGATGAAGACACGACCGGCCTGCTGCTGCTGACCGAAGATGGCAAGCTGATCCACAAGCTCACCTCGCCCAAGCACCATGTGCCCAAGGTCTACGAGGTCGGCTGCAAGCACCCGGTTGACGCGACCCAGGTCGCGCGGTTGCTGGCCGGTGTGGTGCTCGACGACGACCCGGCGCCGGTGCGCGCCGCCGCTTGCGAGGCGGTCGGCGAATGTGGCCTGCGCCTGACCCTGACTGAGGGCAAGTACCACCAGGTCAAGCGCATGGTGGCGGCGGTCAGCAACCGCGTCGAGACGCTGCACCGCAGCACGTTCGGCCCGCTGGTGCTGCCGGCCGACTTAGGCCCCGGACAGTGGCGGTGGGTGCTCGGCTGGCCGGGTTGACCAGCATCCCGGCGTTCGCGCTGCTGCCTATCATGGGGTGGCGATGGACACGCTTTCTCCGGCTCGACAGAGCGCCAGCCCGGCGCCGGAGGCAGGCGACCGCCAGGCGATCGACGACCAGGTAGCCGTCGAACGTGTGCGCATCCTGTATGAGCGCACACCGCAGGCACTGTGGGGCGGGCTGGCTTTCGCCGCGCTGCTGGCCTGGGGCTTTGCGCCAATCGTCGGCGCCGGCATGGCCTGGGGCTGGTACGGCGTCAAGGTGTTGCTCTGGGCCGTGCGCTTCACGCAGTGGCGCCGCTTCACGCGCGATGCCGACTGGCCGCAACGCGCCGAACACTGGCGCCGCCAACACGACCTGCTGGCCACACTGGATGGCGTGACCTGGGGGATCGTCGGCCTCGCCGTCCATGCGGCCAAGCCCAGCCTGCTCGACGGCGTGGTGCTGGCCGCGCTGGTCGGTGTGGCCTCGGTCGGCGTGTTCACGCTCAGCAGCCACATGCGCCACGCGACGCACTTCATGGCCGCGACACTGTTCCCGATCTTTGCCTTCCACCTGCTGCAGGGCGGTGTCTATGCCTGGCTGGTGTCGGGCGGCCTGGCGATCTATTTCACGGTCATCGTGGTCGAGGGCCAAAGCAGCCACGGCCGCATGCTGGAGCTGTTGCGCCTGCGTTTCGAGAATGCCGCGATCGCCGACCAACGCCATCGCGCGCTGCTGCTGGCCGAGCATTCGAACGCCGCCAAGAGCCGATTTCTCGCCACCGTGAGCCATGAGTTGCGCACACCGCTGAACGGCATCCTCGGCATGTCGCAGCTGATGGCGCTGGAGGGCCTGCCGCCCGAGCAGGCCAGCCGCAACCAGGTGGTGCAGACCTCGGCCGAACACCTGCTCAGCCTGATCGGTGACCTGCTCGATGTGTCGCGCATCGAGTTCGGCCGGATCGAGCTGCACCCGCAGCCGGTGGCGCTGCACACGCTGCTCAACGAAGTCGCGGCGCTGCTGAGGCCGGTGGCCCAGGCCAAGGGTTTGCATCTGCAGTTGCAGGCCGGGCCGGCGCTGCCAGCGCAGGTGCAGTGCGACCCGGTGCGGGTCAAGCAGGTGCTGCACAACCTGGTCGGCAATGCGATCAAGTTCACCGCCGACGGCGAGGTGCGGCTGGCGGCCGGGCAGCGCGATGGGCTGATCGTCTTCACCGTCAGCGACACCGGCGAGGGCATTGCGCCGGCGCAGGCCGAACGCATCTTTTCGGCTTTCGAACAGGCCCCGGCCAACACCGACGCGCGGCACTCCGGCACCGGCCTGGGTCTGACGATCGCGCGTCACCTGGCCCGCGCGATGGGTGGCGACGTGGTCTGCCGCACCTCCGCCGGCCCGGGCGCGGTGTTCGAGTTCACGATGGCCGATGTACCCGCCACCGACGAACCGGCCGCGACCACCGCAACGACGACTGTGCCCACGCTGCCGCCGGCCTGCGTGCTGGTGGTCGAAGACAACGCGGTCAACGCGCTGGTCGCAACCGGCATGCTCGAGCGCCTGGGCCTGCGCTGGCGGCTGGCCAGCGACGGCGAGCAGGCGCTGGTGCAGCTGGCCCACCAGTCCTTCGACCTGGTGCTGATGGACTGCCAGATGCCGGTGCTGGATGGCTTCGAGGCCACCCGCCGTTGGCGTGCCACCGAGGCCGAACGGCCCGACTCGCTGCGACTGCCGATCGTCGCGTTGACCGCCTTCGCGGTCGAGGGCGACAGCGCGCAATGCCAAGCGGCCGGCATGGACGGCCACCTCGCCAAGCCCTTCACGCTGCAGGCCCTGGCCGACGAGCTGTCGCGTCATTTGCGGAGCACGGCATAACATCCGGCCCCATGCGCATTCTTCGTGGTCTGCACCACCCACACGCCCTGCCCGGCCCGGGCTGTGCGTTGACGATCGGCAATTTCGACGGCGTGCACCGCGGCCATCAGGCCATGCTGGCGCTGCTGAACAACGAAGCCAAGCACCGCGGCCTGCGCAGCTGCGTGATGAGCTTTGAGCCGCACCCGCGCGACTACTTTGCCAACCGGGCTGGCATGCCGGACCAGGCGCCAACACGCATCGCGACGCTGCGCGACAAGCTCGGTGAATTGGCCCGCTGCGGCGTCGACGACGTCGTGATCCTGCGTTTCGATCAGGCGCTGGCCAGCCTGTCAGCCGAAGACTTCATTCAGCAGATGCTGATCGACCGGCTCAATGCACGCTACGTGCTGGTCGGCGACGACTTCCGCTTCGGCGCCAAACGCGCTGGCGACTATGCGCTGCTCGACGCCGCCGGCGCGAAGCTCGGCTTCGACGTGGCGCGGATGATGAGCTACGAGGTGCACGGCCTGCGGGTGTCCAGCTCGGCCGTGCGCGAGGCGCTGGACAGCGGCGACATGGAGCGCGCCGCCACGCTGCTGGGCCGGCCCTACGCGATCAGCGGCCATGTGGTGCACGGCAAGAAGCTCGGCCGCGAGCTGGGCTTTCGCACGCTGAACCTGCGCTTCCCGTTCAAGCGCCCGGCCGCGCACGGCATCTTCGTCGTGCGGGTCCACGGCCTGGGCGGTGTCGCACTGCCCGGTGTCGCGAGCCTGGGTGTGCGGCCGACTGTCGAAGACGCGGGCCGGGTGCTGCTGGAAACCCATTGCCTCGACTGGCCGAACACGTTCGGCCCGGAGGCCGGCTACGGCGAGCTGATCTCCGTCGAGCTGCTGCACAAGCTGCACGACGAGCGGCGCTACGAATCGCTCGACGCGCTTCGCGGCGCGATCGCGCAGGACGAAGCCGATGCGCGGGCTTGGTTCAAGGCCAACGGCTAAGGCACCGACTGCAACTGCGCCGACACCTGCTTCAACCAGGCGGCGCTCCAGGTCAGGCGCTTCTCGCGCAGATCGTCGATCACGCCTTCGAGCCAGCGGATCTCGGCCGCCAGCATGGCCTGTCGGTACTCGTCTTCGACCAGGAACAGCCTCGGCAAGCCGGCCTTCGACTGCGCTTCGCTGACGGCCCGCAACGCGGCCAGTTGCTCCTGCTGCGCTGAAAGGCGTGCTTCCAGTTGGCGCAGCACCTCTTTCGGTGACAGCACCGGCAAGAAAGCCAGCGCCGCCGGCAGGTCTGGGAACTCGGCCGCCGGTGCCGCCAGCATGTCCTTCATCCAGCCCTGCAAGGTGGCCGCACCGTCGTCGGTGATCTGGTAGGTCATGCGCTCAGGCCGGCCCTCGTCCTTGGCCGTTTCCAGCACCTGGATCAGCCCGGCACGCAGCAGCCGCGAGATCGTCTGGTAGACGCTGTTGCGCTGGCCGACATTGACGACCGTGTCCTTGCCGCGCTGCTTGATCAGCTCGTGCATGCGGTACGCGTGCATCGGCGCTTCGGCCAGGAAGGCCAGCACCACCAGGGCCAGCGGGGATCGTTGTCGGGCGCGTTCAGACATGGGGAAAGTCTAGCGCTTGGTGTCCAGTCATTGGCACAGATAGTCATAGTATGTATAGTCACGTTCATTCTATTCATTCAATGACTATAGACAGGACGCAAATGAGAGCATTGATCGTGGGCTGCGGGATCGCCGGCACGGTGACGGCGATGGCATTGCAGAAAGTGGGCATCGAGGCAACGCTGTTCGAGGCCTTCGAGCAAGGGGCCGACGGTGTCGGCGGCTTCCTGACGCTGGCCACCAACGGCGTCGCGGCGCTGAAATCAGTCGGCATCGACGCCCGCTCGCTGGGCGGCTTCGACACGCCGCGGATGACACTGGCCCTGAGCGACGGCGCGACGCTGGCCATGTACGCGCTGGGCGGCGGCAGCAGCGTCGATGCGGTGGCCCAGACCATCAAGCGGGCCGACCTGTACGCCGGGCTGCGCGATGAAGCGCTGCGCCGCGGCATCCGCATCGAAATGGGCAAGCGGCTGGTCGGCGCCGAAGAGCGCCCCGACGGCGTCGTCGTCGCCCGCTTTGCCGACGGCAGCAGCGCGGAAGGCGATCTGTTGATCGGCGCCGACGGCCTGCGCTCGCAGCTGCGCCGGCTGATCGACCCGCAGGCCCCTGCCGGTCGCTATGTGCCGCTGCTCAATGTCGGCGGCTACGCACGCGGTGTCGCCACCGGTGCGCAGGCCGGCACGATGCGCATGGTGTTCGGCAAACGCTGTTTCTTCGGCTTCGTGCCGCGGCCGGACGGCGAGGTCTGGTGGTTCGCCAACATCTCGCAGCCGCAGGAATTGGACCGCGATGCGCTGGCCCAGATCACGCCGGAAGAGTGGCAGGACAAGGTGCTGAGCCTGGTCGAAGGCGACCGTTCCCCCGCCGCCGCGCTGGTGCGCGCCACCGAAGGCCCGATCGCTGGCTGGGCCACCTATGACCTGCCGCGGGTGGCGCGTTGGCACCGCGGCCGGATGCTCATCGTCGGCGACGCGGCGCATGCCACTTCGCCGTCGTCGGGCCAGGGTGCGTCGATGGCGATCGAGGACGCGGTCGTGCTCGCGCGCTGTCTGCGCGACGTGCCGGGCATCGAAGCGGCGTTCGGCACCTATGAGTGCGAGCGGCGCGAACGCGTCGAGGCGGTCGTCGCCCAGGGCCGGCGCAATGGCAGCGGCAAGACGCCCGGCCCGCTCGGCCGCATCGCGCGAGACCTGATGTTGCGGCTGGTGTTTCGTCGGCTGGCACGCGAAGGCGGCGACCCGATGGCCTGGATCACCCGCCACCGGGTCAGCCTGGCGCCAGCATCCACAAGCTGAGCGACGCCCGGCGACCGGTCGGCCGTTAGAATCGGCCCATGCCTTCGAGCACCGTTCGCCCTACCACGCCCCGCGGGCACACCGCCACGCGGCGCCAGACCACGCGCGATCGAATTATTCAGGCTTGACGCAGCCCCGCTGCGTCGCGGCGCCTCACGCGCCGTCCGCCCTCGAGGGTGCCTCGCCCGGCGGCACCCACCCTTCCGCCCTGAATCGCCTCGCGCTGGACCCAAGCGCGCACCGCCATGACCGATGCCACGCCCGACTACCGCAGCACGCTGAACCTGCCCGACACGCCCTTCCCGATGCGCGGCGACCTCGCCAAGCGCGAGCCGGGCTGGGTCAAGCAGTGGGAAGACGAAGGCAATTACAAGCGCCTGCGCGAAGCGCGCTGCGGCGCGCCCAAGTTCATCCTGCACGACGGCCCGCCGTATGCGAACGGCCAGATCCACATGGGTCACGCCGTCAACAAGGTGCTCAAGGACATGATCGTCAAGGCCCGCCAGCTGGCCGGCTTTGATGCGCAGTACGTGCCCGGCTGGGACTGCCACGGCCTGCCGATCGAGAACGCGATCGAGAAAAAGCACGGCCGCAACATCAGCCGTGACGACATGCAGGCCAAGAGCCGCGCCTACGCGACCGAGCAGATCGCGCTGCAGATGGGCGACTTCAAGCGCCTGGGCGTGCTCGGCGACTGGGACCGGCCGTACCGCACGATGGACTTCGCCAACGAGGCCGGCGAGATCCGCGCCTTCAAGCGCGTGATGGAGCGTGGCTTCGTCTACCGCGGCCTGAAGCCCGTCTACTGGTGCTTCGACTGCGGCTCGTCGCTGGCCGAGTTCGAGATCGAGTACGCCGACAAGAAGAGCCAGACGCTGGACGTGGCCTTCCTGTGCGCCGAAAACGACCGCCTCGCGGCCGCGTTCGGCCTGCCGTCGCTGGCCGGTGAAGCTTTCGCGGTGATCTGGACGACCACCGCCTGGACGATCCCGGCCAACCAGGCACTGAACCTGAACCCGAAGATCGAGTACGCGCTGGTCGAGACGCAGAAAGACTCGAAGACGGGTTTCCTGGTGCTGGCTGCCGTGCTGGTCGAGAAGTGCCTCACGCGTTACGGCCTTGAAGGCAAGGTCGTCGCTACCACCCTGGGCGAGAACCTGGGCGGCATCCACTTCAAGCATCCGCTGGCGCACGTCGACGCGGGCTACGACCGCCTGAGCCCGGTCTACCTGGCCGACTACGCGACCGCCGACGACGGCACCGGTATCGTCCACTCGTCGCCCGCCTACGGTGTCGACGACTTCAACTCCTGCGTTTCGCATGGGGTGAAGTACGACGACATCCTGAACCCGGTGCAGGGCAACGGTGCCTACGCGCCGACCTTTCCGCTGTTCGGCGGCCAGAACATCTGGAAGGCCGTGCCGGTCATCATCGACACGCTGAAGTCGGCCGGCCGCCTGATGGCGACCGAGACGATCACCCACAGCTACCCGCACTGCTGGCGCCACAAGACGCCGGTGATCTACCGGGCCGCCGCCCAGTGGTTCATCCGCATGGACGAGGGCCTGGGGGTGTTCACGAAGGACAAGGCACCGAAGACGCTGCGCCAGATGGCGCTGGACGCGATCGACCAGACCGGCTTCTTCCCCGAGAACGGCCGCGCCCGCCTGCGCGACATGATCGCCAACCGGCCCGACTGGTGCATCTCGCGCCAGCGCAGCTGGGGTGTGCCGCTGCCCTTCTTCCTGCACAAGGATTCGGGCGAGTTGCACCCGCGCACGATGGAGATCCTCGACCAGGCGGCCGACATCGTCGACAAGGGCGGCATCGAGGCCTGGAGCCGCGTGACGGCCGAAGAGATCCTCGGTGCGGCCGATGCGCCGATGTACACCAAGAGCAGCGACATCCTGGAGGTCTGGTTCGACTCGGGCTCGACCTTCCAGCACGTGCTGCGCGGCACGCACGCGAAGGACAACGCCGGCACGCCGGGCTACCACGAGCAAGGCCCCGAGGCTGACCTGTACCTCGAAGGCCACGACCAGCACCGCGGCTGGTTCCACTCGGCGCTGCTGATCGCCTGCGCGCTGGAAGGCCGAGCGCCCTACCGTGGCCTGCTGACGCACGGCTTCACGGTCGACAGCCAGGGCCGCAAGTACAGCAAGTCGCTCGGCAATGGCATCGCGCCCCAAGAGGTAAGTGACAAGCTGGGCGCCGACATCATCCGCCTGTGGGTCGCCTCGAGCGACTACTCGGGCGACATCGCCGGTGACAAGAAGATCCTCGACCGCGTGGTCGACGGCTACCGTCGCATCCGCAACACGCTGCGCTTCCTGCTCGCCAACATCAGCGACTTCGACGCCGCGACCGACTCGGTCGACGCCGACGAGATGCTCGAGGTCGACCACTACGCGCTTGCCCGCGCCAGCGAGTTGCAGGCCGAGATCCTGAAGCACTTCACCGCCTACGAGTTCCACCCGGTGGTTGCGAAGCTGCAGGTCTACTGCTCGGAAGACCTGGGCGCGTTCTACCTCGACGTGCTGAAGGATCGCCTGTACACGACCGCGCCGAAGAGCCTGGCGCGCCGCAGTGCGCAGACCGCGCTGTGGCACATCACGCAGGCGATGCTGCGCTGGATGGCACCGTTCCTCAGCTTCACCGCTGAAGAAGCGTGGCAGGTGTTCGTGCACGGCACTGCGTCGAAGCAAACCATCTTCACCGAGACCTACTGGCCGCTGCCAACGCCGGACGGCAAGCTGCTGGCCAAGTGGGCGCGGCTGCACGAGATCCGTGACCTGGCGAACAAGGAGATCGAGGCGGTGCGCACCACCGGTGCGGTCGGCGCTTCGCTGCAGGCTACGCTGGTGATCACGGCGCCGGCGGAAGACGCCGCGCTGCTGCGCTCGCTGGGTGACGACCTGCGCTTCGTCACGATCACCTCGGCAGTGAGTGTGGTCGACGGCGACACGCTCGCAGTGGCCGTGGCGCCAAGCACCGCCGCCAAGTGCGATCGCTGCTGGCACTACCGCGACGATGTCGGCGCCGATGCAGCCCACGCCACGATCTGCGGCCGTTGCGTCAGCAACCTGTACGGTGCCGGCGAAACACGGGTGGTGGCCTGATGGCGCGCCGCTCGTTCGCTTCGTCGTCGTCCGGCCCCAGCCTGTGGGTCTGGCTGGGTGTCGCACTGGTCGTGATCCTGCTGGACCAGCTGACCAAGACGCTGATCCTCGGTGACTTCCAGATCGGCGAAACCCGCACCGTCACCTCGTTCTTCAACGTCGTGCGGGTGCACAACACCGGCGCTGCGTTCAGCTTCCTGGCCGGGGCCTCGGGCTGGCAACGCTGGTTCTTCGTTGGCCTGGGTGCAGCGGCGTCGGCCGTGATCGTCTGGATGCTGAAGAAGCACCCGGGGCAGAAGCTGTTCTGCTTCGCGATCGCGCTGATCCTGGGCGGTGCGGTCGGCAACGTGATCGACCGGCTGATCCACGGCTACGTGGTGGACTTCATCCAGCTGCACTACACCGGTCGCGCGTTCCCGTCGTTCAACCTGGCCGACAGTGCGATCACGCTGGGCGCGATCTGCCTGGTGCTCGACGAGCTGCTGCGGGTCCGCAAGAGCTGATCTGCCGAGGGCAATCGGGTAGGAGGCGGGGTTACCCCCGCCGTCCTCCCACACCACCGTACGTGCGGTTCCGCATACGGCGGTTCATGGTTGAAGCTGGAAGCGCCGGTGGGTATCCACCAGCGACACGAGCCCCACGC